>Ga0316206_1000038_pt1 | contig 302921 bp, 282 predicted proteins | sample 6monthpyrite_MG_FD_204942 | JGI IMG/M metagenome (GOLD analysis project Ga0316206, IMG submission 204942) | Microbial mat bacterial communities from mineral coupon in-situ incubated in ocean water Damariscotta River, Maine, United States -... | ecosystem: Environmental > Aquatic > Marine >...
TTTCCGCGCCTCATAACGACGATAGCGGGCACCGACGCCCGCCGGCGTTACACCTTGGTCACCGTCACCACCGTGTCCATCCAGCTTTGTTGGCCGCTGACCGGTTCGGGATCGTTGGCGATTATTCTGTTTACGTCACTGCCGCCCGCCTGCCACCACATCAATTCGTCATGGCGGGCGTCTTCGATGCCGAGCGGGGCTTTCTTGCCGGCGGCGTACCGGCCGCCCTGCCAACGGCCGGCGTGGATAGCGATGGCGAGGATGCCCGGCGCCACGGCGGGGGTTACTTTCGCCGTCGTCATCGTCTCGCCCGTTTTCGAGTGGACCTTGATCGCATCGCCATCGACGATGCCGTGCGCTTCCGCCGTATCGGGATTGATCCAGGCCGGATTGTCGTGTTGGATTTCGGCCAGCCAGCTATCGTTGCCGGTATTCGACTGGGCCTGCACGTTGATCTTGAAGGTGGTCAGGATCAGCTTCTCCGCCGTCAGGTTCGCATGATCGGGAATGGCGGTATAGGTCGGCAGCCCCGGCAATCCCTTCGCCGTCAGCAGCGGCGAATACAATTCGAAATAGCCGGATTTATTCAGTCCGCCAGGTTCGAACCCGGCATAGACCGCGTCTCCGATTTTCTGCCCGATATAGCCCTTGGCAGCTTTGGCCGTACTCCGATAGCCCTGGCTTTGCGCCGCTGTTTCACTTGTCGCTCCGGTCGCTTTCCAGTTCCAGTAGACGCCCGCGCCGTCGTCGAAAATAGTGCCATCAGCAGATAAAAGCTCGGGTGCGATCAGGGTCCGGTAAGCGCCATAGATAGGTTTGGCTTTCTTGTCATGCCAGACGCCTTTCTTCTTCAGCCCCCTGAAGCCACGGGCTTTTTTGTTGACCACCGGGGTCAACTTACCGGCCTTCCGGACGAATTTCTCGGCCGACGTGAAGCCGAGCGGGATGCCCAGCCGTTTGGCGAGATCGAAACACACATCCTTGAAGTCGCGGGCCTCGCCCTGGGGGGCGATCAGCGGCTGTCGAAGCGCATACTCAGGGATCTGGTTCGGCGAAACACCTTCATCGATATCGTAGCGTTCCATGTAGGTTGTGTCGGGGAGGATCAGGTCGGCCAGCGCCGCCGTCTCGTCGTAGAAGGGCGTCACCGCGACGGTGAACGGCAGCAAGGATTTGTCTTTGAGACTATCCACTGTCTCCTGCGTGTTGCCGTTGGCATAGGCCGGATTGTGATGATACCACATGTAAACGCCGGGCCGTTCGCCGCCCGCCTTGATGCGGTTCAAGATGCCATGACCGGTCCCAAAATCCGACAACGCGGCCGCGTCCTTGCCGGTGCTGATAAACGCCATTTTCCGGGCGACCGGGATGTCCTTCGGGCCCGTCGGGTAGACCCATTCCGGGGCAATAGCGCGACAGCGGCCGCCGGGGTTATCGATATTCCCCGTAAGGGCGGCCAGCATCTGGATCGCACGTTCGGTCTCGACCCCGTTAAAGTGGGCATCGGCGCCCCTGGAGCTGATCACGCAACCCCGCCTTGCGGTCGCAAATTCGCGTGCGATGTTGGCGATCTGCCCTGCCGGAACGCCACTGATCTTCTCCGCCCATTCGGGCGTATAGGGGGTCAGGTGTTGTTTCAGGGCGGCAATCTTGTCGGCGTTGGTATCATTTCGATTTTCGGAGACCAGACAAAACTTGAGAAAGTCTTCACCGGCCCCCCGATAAAGCCCTTCGTCGATCACCACGTTGCACATGGCAAGCGCCACGGCCAGGTCCGTCCCGGGTTTGACGGGTACCCACTGGTCCGATTTGGCGGCGGTATTGGACAGCCTGACATCGAAGGTGACCATACGCAGTCGGTGATCAGCGGCATTGAGGGCCAGCCTGCGGGCCAGCGAGACATAATTGGTGTGGGCTTCAAGCACGTTGGAACCAAAGTTCAGGACGAACTCGGCATTGTCCAGGTCCCAGCTATCGACGCGTCCGCCCCAGGTCAGTTCATGGGCGGTCCAGCGGGCGCTTTGTCCGTGACACGTCTGCTTGATGATCGAGGCCGTCCCGTAGGCCGGAAGAAAAATATCGTCGATCAATTTTTCCGCACTCTTTGAAATCCAGCCATGATGAAACACGAATTTTTCCGGATGGCCGTCGTCGCGCAGCTTGCCCAGGCGCCCGGCAAGGTCGTCCAATGCCGTATCCCAGGAAATTTTCTCCCATTTACCCTCTCCCCGTTTGCCGGTTCGGCGCAGGGGCGAAAGGATGCGATCCGGGTCATAAATTTTTTGCGCTCCGGCCTGACCCTTGGCGCAGACTTTTCCCAGGTTCCGGATCGACTTCGGTTGGCCTTCGATTTTGACGACCCGGCCTTCATCGACATATCCGATAATCGCGCAGCGGCTTGGGCATTGACCGCAGATACTGGGAATTGCCGTTAATTCCGCCCCACTGAAATGGGAATAGCCTACGCCTCCCTTTTTCAGGGTCTCCGAGATTTTCGCATGCGCCGCCCGAACCAGCAGCGGCAGGGTAGCCGCCGCCGCGCCCAGCCTGAGGAAATTTCTACGATCAAACATTTCCATTTCTCCGTTTCTACAAAACTGCCGGGGCCGTGATCTGACCTGCCACCACGATGACATAGCGCAGGGCAAAGCCACCGATCAGGATGGCGCTCGAAATTGCCACCTCCATGGCCGGTGTTGGATTGAAAGATCCACCGTTTAACAATTTGGGCTTGATCTGGATGATTTCGATTATAAACGGGACAAGAATGCCGATGCCGACGACAAGGCCCCAGAAAGGCAACGCCAGTGCGCCGCCCGATTGAATGACTTCGACCGCGTATTTGACGTCACCGATGGTCAAATGAGCGAACAGTAAAAACAGGAAAATGATCATCAATTCTCCGGCCAGCAACAGGGCGTCAGACGTTGTCAGCAAATACGAACTGTTGTGATAATCGTTGCGAATGTCGGGATCGGAACTTTTACGCCGGAAGAAAACACCCATCAAAATGATCGCGGCGATCCCCGAGGAAAGCGCCGACAGCAAGAACAGTCCGGCCAGAATGGGCGAATTCCAGAACGGCCGTGACGGCATGGCCCCCAGCAGGATGCCGGTATAGATGGCGACGCTGATGCCGCTTGGCACGCAAATCCAGGCCAGGGTCCGCCTGACCCCCGCCAGTCGATCACCCGGCCCCGCCGAAGGCGGCACGAAGGTCAGCGCGTACAGCAGGCTGAAGATAATGAATGCCGCCAGCAGCCAGGTTCCGATGGACATGGGCGACAGGTTGATGACCTTGAACAGGTTGAGGGCGCGAAACGGCTGCCCCAGTTCAAAAACGATCAGGAAAGTACCGAGCATAACAGGGATAGGGCCGATTAGCGCGCCACACCGGGCAACGGCGAAACGCGACGACCCGAAGCCGCCCTTGCGCAGCAACACCGAGCCGCTGACGGTCACGGCGCCGGCGCCCAGGCCGGCCAGGAACAGGTAGAGTATAACGGGCAAACCCCAATTCAGTTCATGCATGACTATCTCCTGTCCTTGTCCCGGCGGTGGGTCGTCACACGGACGTCGTACCAGCCGCGGTTGTTCTCGTGTTCACCCGAATGGTCGGCGCCGATGTAATAGACATTGGGTTCCGTTCCCTTGCCCGGCCGCAAGACGGTGACCGGGTTGGTCGCAATCAGGCGGGAAATTTCGCTGTTCGGGTCGCTGACATCACCAAAGATGCGGGCCCCGCCGACGCACGAGTTGACGCACGACGGGTTGAGCCCCTGCGATACCCTGTGAATGCAAAAGTCGCACTTGTCGGCAAAGCCGGTGACGGGGTTGAGGAACCGGGCGTCATAGGGACAAGCCTGGATGCAATACTTGCAGCCGATGCAGACGCCGCTATCGACGACCACGATACCGTCCTGTTGGCGCTTGTAGGTCGCCCCGGTGGGGCACACATCGACGCACTGGGGGTGACGGCAGTGATTGCACAATCGGGGCAGGAAATTTCTCGAAACGTTCGGGTAGCTGCCTTTTTCGATATATTCAACCCATGAGCGGGTGGCCCCCAGCGGGACATCGAATTCGGCCTTGCAGGCGACACTGCAGGAATGACATCCGATACATTTCCGGGTGTCAATCAGCATGCCGTACTGTTTCTGTTTTGCTTTTGTGTCGGGCGAGGCGGCGGCATAGGAAACAACAGATCCGGCGGTGGCGGCTACCGCCGCGCCGCCAAAAATTTTCTGGAGGAAGTTCCTGCGGCCTGAAATGGAAGTTGTGTTGGTCATGGATCGCTCCTCAAGACGGGGACGTTCTATTTGTTCTGCTCGCCATCCAGCGCCGGTTTCTTGAATGCGTCTTTACGAATTTCGACCCGACGGTGGACAAGGTTGTTATGGCATTCAATACAAGTCAGTTTGTCTTCCAGGGCCAGCTTATGGGCATTGATCCCACGGGTGCGCTTGGGCTTGATTTCCGACTCGATGTGGCAGGTTCGGCAGGTCACGCTGTCGTATTCGAACATCCGGTCGCGCACCCGGTAGGCGGTCGCCGCACGGGGCGGGATCCAGTCGCCGGCGCGCTCTGCGTCGCGGTCACGGAAGTGTCCAAACAGATCGGTGATGCTGAGGAAATGGGTATAGGCGTAGGTCGTGTTCCACCAGCCTTTGGGCAGGTGGCAATCGACGCAACGCGCCTGAGACTGTTTTTGTCCAGGCTCCGCTTGATGAGGCCGCGTCGCCGTCAGCCTGACATCGGAATTGAATTCCCAAGGCAGGTGGCAGTAATTACAGAGCGCGTCCCGGGCGATCAGATTGCGCGTTACCGGTTGATAGGCGATGATCCAGCCGACAACCAGAATCGCGAAAACCGCAAGGGCGATGTTGATGGCCTTGCGGTATTTGAAAAGCTTGAAAAAAATTTCCACGACAGACCTCTTTTATATCTGGATAGTTCAGCGGCCTTTTTGGAAGAAAGGAAGATGCCCGGTTGCGCGTTTTGGAAGGGTAATTAGCCGGGCATCTTCGAGTTTGGTCTTGGACTTACTTGAGCATGGTAGCTTGGATATCGGCCTTGGCGCCAAACCCGATGGAGATCGGGAACGACACATGATGGCCGCGGGTCGTGATGTTGTCGTCATGGGTAGCGAAACCAAAGTTGTAGACGCCGCCCACCTTCAGGTTCTTGTCGTCAGGGTTGGTCAGGCCCAGCTTGCGTGCCCAAACCACCGTCCACATACCGTCTTTCCATTCACCCTTCGCCTGCTTGTTGTCGGCGGCGGAGCCCGTGGAATCGACGCGGCTGACAACGTACTTCGGAATCAGGTCGCCTTCTTTCCAATCGGCGTTGGGATCGAACGGCATGGCATTCGTTTCGCGGATCAGGGTCGTCGGCATCTTGCGGATGTCTTCTATCCTGACGGCGCTCTTGCCGAATTTCGCCTTGTCGAACATATACTTCGGCGTATGGGTTTTCTTGTTCGAATTCGAACTGAACGGGTTCTTGCCGGCATCACTGTTGCGATATTCCAGCACATAGAAGTCGTCAGCCATGCCGACCGGGTTGGAGCGATGTCCGCGCCATTGCATCAAATCGAGGAAGCCACCGGCCGCCTTGATCTTGGCGATTTCCTCCACGGTCTTTGCCTTGTCCCAAGAAGCGTTTTCATCGGTCCGCGTCGAGGGCAGATATTTCCGCACGTCCTTTTTCTTCAGGGCCTTGAATAGCGGATTGGCCTTGACGTCAGCGGTCGCCGCCAGGTCCGGGTTGTCACGCTCACCATTATGGCACGTCAACCAGCACCCCTGATTGGCAAACATCGGAACCTTACCGTCATCGATCATCATCGACATGCGGTCTTCATAGATGCCCGGCTGCTCGCCATCCTGAACGACGGCGTCCAACTTCGGATAGCCAAAGGCTTTCCATTCCTTGCCGTTGAAGCGGTAGTACGGATGGGCATAACCCGGATAGTTGTTGTGGGTCTTCCATTGAAAGCGGAAGTAGGCGTTTTCGTTGTCATAGGCTACTTGCAAGCCCAGCTTGATGACGCCGTTCTTGCCTTCAACCGGCATCGGTTCGAGCCTGCCTTCCTTGACCAGCAACTTGCCGAGTTCTTCTTCTTCTCCCTTGTGGCAGGCGACGCAGGCCTGACCTTCGATGGTCTGCAGGTTAGCCCGTTTGTGGGCGGGGCTACGCAGCCACTGGTAGGTGGATTGGCCGGGATAGAAAAGGGTCACGGTGTTAACCGGGACACTTGACCAGTTAACAGCCGCCGGGTCAGCCGCAAAAGCGGGCCCGGCGACGAGGGCTGTAAGGCCCAATATAAATGCGGTGCGTTTCATGATACTCTCCAGCTTTGGGATTGAGCGTGCTCGTTCACCCAAGACAGGAGCAATCATCGTGCCAGTGCGCGGATTGGCCGCAGGCTGGGGAGTCAGGTAGAGGAAAGACGGATTGGCGGCGAAAAAGGTGTCATTAAATGACGACAGATGTCACCATGTTATGACAATCCCCACCGCTTCATGCGAACATACAGGTTCTGGCGTGGAATGCCGCTCAGGCGAGCCGCCTCCGACATATTCCCGCCCGCCCGTTCCAGCAGGCGGGTAAGATATTGACGCTCGAAAGCCTCGCGTTCCTTCCGGTAGGACAGCAGCGCCTGCTCGTCGGGCTCGCCGCCGTTGACGTCCTCGGCGATGTCATCGAGATCGGCCGAACCGACGGGCCCGCCGGGATGAAGGGCGACGAGCCGCTCGATGGAATGCTGCAACTGCCGGATGTTTCCGGGCCACGAAAAATGCTCCAGAAGATATATGGCCTCCGGCGTCAGGGGACCGACGGTCTTGTTGAACTTTCCATTGAAGTGCTCAAGAAAATGCACCGCCAATGGTACAATATCCTCGCCGCGATTGCGCAACGGCGGAATTTCAAGGGAAACGACGTTGATGCGATAGAACAGGTCTTCCCGGAAATTTCCGCTCTTGACCTGATCGGTCAGCTTCCGGTTGGTCGCACAGACAAGGCGGAAGTCACTCGAATGAATCTGCGTCCCGCCCAGGCGCGAAAACGTACGTTCCTGCAGCACGCGCAGCAGGCTGCTTTGCAGCTTCGGACTCATATCGGCGATTTCGTCGAGAAACAGGGTGCCGCCATCGGCCTCTTCCAGGTAGCCCCGGGTGGTTTTGGCGGCCCCGGTAAAGGCGCCTTTTTCATAGCCGAAAAGCGTGCTTTCCAGAAGCTGTTCGGATAACGCGCCGCAGTTGACTTCAAGAAATCGTTCCTTAACGCGCGGACTGTGGGCATGGATGCTTCTGGCCGCCAGTTCCTTGCCGGTGCCGCTTTCCCCTTCGATCAGCACGGTGACGTCAAGCGGCGCCACCTGCCTGATCTGTTTCTGCTGCGCCAACATAGCCGGCGAATGGCCGACGTGGACGGGAATGTCGCCTTGAGATTGAAGGGTCTCACGAAGGTTGTGTATCTCCCGGTAGGCGGCGTCCAACTCCAGCGCCTTTTCAACCACCGCCTCCAACTCTTCAAGGTTTTCGAACGGCTTGGTCAGGTAGTCGAACAGGCCCTCGCGCACGGCGCGTACGGCGTCGCGTACATCGGCATGACCGGTGATCAGAATGGCCACCTGTTGCGGCCGCTCGGCCCGCATTTCCCGCACCAGATCCAGGCCGTTGCCGTCGGGCAGGCGCTGATCCATGATGATCAGATTGAAGTCGGCGGCGGCGAACAGGGCGCGCGCCTCGGCGACGTCGCAAGCCAGTTGCGCCTCGACCGGCGTGTTGCGAAAAACACCTTCCAGCAGGGTCCGAATATACTTGTCATCGTCAACGATCAGGATCTTTTGCGACATCCCGGCCCCACCATCGGTCATTTGATCTTCCTTATATCAGGCAACCACAAAGCAAATTCCGCGCCACCGCCTTCGGCATTGGCGGCGGTGATATCCCCTTCATGGAGAACCGCCACATGCTGGACCACCGGCAACCCCAGGCCGGTACCCTCGGGGCGGGTCGTGAAAAACGGCGTGAAGATCTTGTCCAGAACATCGGCGGACAACCCCGGCCCTTCATCACGAACCGTTAGATACCATCCTGGGGCATTTCCCCCGGCACGTTCGCCGGAGGCCAGTCGAACGGAAATTGCTCCACCGGGCGCGCTCGCCTGAGCGGCGTTGGACAGCAGATTGAACAACGCGTGACGAATCAGCACCGGATCAACATACAAGACGGGAGCATCCTCGTTAAGGTCGCTGACGACGTTCGTTTCCGGTCCGGTGCTCTCTCGAAACAGGGAAATCGTCTCTTCAATCAGGCCCTTCATGTCTGTCGGTTTTCGATCAAAATGTGACAACTGGGTGAAGTCAAGCATGCGGCCGACAAAAGCATGGCAGTCCTTTCCCGCCCTGCCGATTTCGCCAAGCAGTTCCTTCGTGCGCTCGGGATCGCCGAGCTCGCGCTCGGCCAGTTGCGCCATGTTGATGACGCCGGATAGCGGGTTATTCAGCTGATGGGCAATCTCGCCGACCATCAGGCCCATCGCCGAGAGCTTTTCCACCTGCACGACTTTCTGATGCTCGATATTGACCCGGGATAGCTGCAACTCGATCTCTCGCTGACGGCGAAAACCGCGCTCCACCCGGCCGAGGACAACATAAAATATCGCGAACACGCCGCTTCCCACCAGAACCGAGAGGACCGCGATCATGGTGATGGCATTTTGAAAACCGGCGCGAAGGCCGGTGACGTCCTGAACGACAATGAAGTCACCAACCTCTCGCCCGGTGATATCGGTAAGGGGCAAAGAGGCGGCGTACAAACTGCGGCCGCCCTCGACGAACTGCAGGGTCTCTGTGGCGGGGTGTCCCGCCCGATCAAGCATATCGACCAGAATTTTGGGAATCGTATCCATGGCCCGGCCGACGACGAGGGTAGAACCGAAGCGGCCCCAGTCCTTCTGGTGGCCAAGCATTTGCCTGCCTTTCTTCCACACATCGGGAGCAAGGAATTTTTCATAGACCAGGACTAGAATGTCGACCCCGAGAATTTTGTGGACCTCTTCGGTAATGTGATCGATTTCCTCGCCGAGTTCCAGATAGCCAATCAATTGATCGCCATTGTACCAGGGCACGACGACGCGCAGGGTGAGCGTGCCAAGAGGCCCTAGTTCGATGCCGCGCGCGGAATCCTGCGCCTCAGCGGCCCGCAACGTGGTGATACGGTCAATCACGTCGCCATGCTGGTCGGGTTGATGCACCCGTAGAAAGTTCACCCGGTCCGGTCCGCTAAAATAGAAATGTGAAATGCGATGGTTTTTCCGAAGCTTGTCAAACAACGGCCAGGCCCGCTTCAGCAAGGCCTCGCGGTCGCCCTGAAGGAAGGCCTTTTTCAACCCGTCATCCATTGAAAGTCCGATCAAGGACGCATGCATCAGGGCCGAGTCCTGCTCCAGCCCCCGGCGGAACAGGCGATCAACCGCGGCCACTTTTTCCGTCATGCCCTGCTCGTGGTCCCGGCCTTCATAGTAATACGCAGTGACCACGAAAGCGGCGATTACAAACAGGATGACCAGGGCGAAAGGCAGCAGGATTCGGGCCCTGACCCGGTCCCGCCCGTATCCTTCATGTGGTTCTGAAACAGCCATGGCCAAATACCTGAAAAGACGTGGTTGTGAAAATTAATATAGCCGTAAATGCAACCGAATACCGCATCCAATGTTTGGAAAACGGTTCATGATGGAGAATCGCGCATGGCAGACAGAGCATCGAAATTAACACCCGGCCCCTGATCACATCAGTCCGCCCCGGCGCTGTCCGGACCGGAAAAAAGGTTGCCGTCCGGCGAGAGGTTGCCGTCGATGGGGCCTTCAGTGGGGCAGGCGAAAGGGCGGGTTGAGTCCCCTCCGCTTTTACGATCTTCGCCATACTTTTGCTTCTCGACTTGTACAAGGCGGGGTTCCGTTGTCTGAGATCATGCATCTGATCGGATACACGTCATTCGAGATGGTGCAGCGGTACTCTCACCCGGCTCCGGACCATGCAGGAAAGGCAATCCAGGCCTTCGACGCATTTGGAAGCGGTTTGGTCACGTTTATTTTTGCGTCAAAATTTTTCAAAAGATCGCACCCCCCGCTACGCTTTAGGGCAGCGCCTGGCGAAATTGTTTTTTCGGGCAGGTGCTGGTCACGCCTTGACCACAGTTTCGGACCAACCCAAAGATCGCTTCCCTTGCGGACAGCGCCCCCTGTATTAAGCCATAACTTATATAATTATTGAAAAAATATAAGTTACAACTTATATTATTCTCAGTAAATTATAAGTTGAGGCTTATGCAATGACCCCACGAGCAAAACTATTAGCCGTCCGCCAGCTAGACCAATCCTTGTCCGGGTACAAAAGACTGAAAGAAATTACAAGGCCTGGCAAAGGGTGGGTCCGGACCATCCGGAAAACACTCGGCATGTCGGCAAGGCAGCTGGGCAGCCGGACGGGCATGACACAGGCGGGGATCGCGCAGATCGAAAACAGCGAAGCCGAAGGAAAGGCCACCCTATCGTCAATGAATAAAATGGCCGCCGCCCTTGATTGTACGTTTGTGTATGGCTTGGTGCCGAATTCAACACTTCAGGATTTCATCGAAAGGCGAGCGAGGGAAGTTGCCACGAGAAGAGTGCGCGGCACGTCTCATTCCATGTTGCTGGAATCCCAGGCCGTCACCGACGAACAGACCGAGTCGCAAATAAACATGCTCGCAGATGAAATCCTGGCAACTCTGCCTAGCCATATGTGGAACCAAGATGACGCTTGATTTTGAAACACCGGAAGGCTCGACACCGCTGGAATCGGACGAACTGGCACAGCTAATCCCGGCCCACATCACGACCATGGGGCAGTTGAACGAGGCGGAACAACTGAACATCGTAGCGGCCAGCCTATGGGCGCTTGGCAGACGACGCTCGGACGTTCTGAGCGAGAAGTTCACCAAGGCCCTCCACAAGCGCATGTTCGATGACGTCTGGCGGTGGGCGGGAAAATACAGAACCCACGGAGTCAACATCGGGAATGTCGATGCCTACGAAATTGGTATTCGATTACATCAACTTTTCGATGATGTGCAACACTGGATCGATAACGACGTTTACACCCCCGATGAAATCGCCGCCCGACTCCACCACGGCCTTACCATCGTTCACCCTTTCCCAAACGGCAACGGACGCCACGCACGGTTGATGGTCGATGTGTTTCTGAGAAACATCAACCAACCAGGGTTCACCTGGGGAAGCGGCGCAGATTTGATTCACGAAAATGAAGTCCGTAATCAGTATTTGGCGGCGCTCAGAAAAGCCGATGAATACGACATCCAGCCGTTGATTGAATTTGCGAGGAGCTAATCAAACTCCGCTTCGGCATTATCTCGGTGATTGTAAATTCGAATATCCGCTTTACGGACACCAAGAACGGCGAAGACAGGTCTGTAAGGCTCTGCAACAGGGCACGCGCCAAAGCGGGCCTGGAAGACCTCCGGTTTCATGATTTTCGCCATACTTTTGCTTCTCGCCTTGTACAAGGCGGGGTTCCGTTGTATGAGATCATGCATCTGATCGGATACACGTCGGGGCGGTACTCTCACCCGGCTCCGGACCATGCAGGAAAGGCAATCCAGGCCTTCGACGCATTTGGAAGCGGTTTGGTCACGGTGGAAAATGATGTTACCGCTCAAGGGCTAAAAAAAAACCCTTTAAAAACAAAGAGCACCCGTAGCTCAGCTGGATAGAGCGCTGCCCTCCGAAGGCAGAGGTCACAAGTTCGAATCTTGTCGGGTGCACCATTTTTTTCAATGACTTACACCCATTTTTGCTTATGGCGTTTAGGCGGACTGTGCCGAAACTGTGCCATAGGCATTGAGCGCCCCAATTGCCCGCTCTTGGAAGTCGGGTGCAAGGTGCGCATAGCGCTGTACCATCTGGAAGCTCTTGTGCCCCGTCAGGTGCATGATCTCGTACAAAGGAACGCCCTGTTGCGCGAGTCGTGAGGCGAACGTGTGCCTCAGGTCGTGAAAGCGGAAGTCTTCCAACTTGGCCCGCGTACGGGCTTTGTCGAACGTGGTTTTGACGCACTTAATCGACTGTCCGCGATAGGTGAAGACGGGGCCGGACTCTTGCGGGTCCAAACCTGCCAACACCTGTTTTGCCCGTTCCGTTAAACGGACCGAGCGGTCTTCTCCGTTTTTGGTCTTCAAGAAGGCTACGAACCCGCGTTCCAGATCGACGTTGCGCCAATCCAGTTTAAGAAGCTCCGAACGCCTGCCCCCGGTATCGAGGGCAAAGGCGACAAGCGCGCGCAAGTGCGGCTTGGCGGCCAAGAGCAAACGGTGCTCTTCCTCCAGCGTCAACCACCGACACCGCCCCGGTTCTTTCTTCATACGGGGAAACGGCGGCACCTGAGCCAGCAGGCCTTCGCGGAACGCTTTGTTGAGAATGGCCCGAAGCGTGGATAAGTCGCGTAATGCGGTTGCGGGCTTGACCTGATCCAGCCGTTCATTCGCCCAATCCCGAATGACGGCATGGGTGAAGTCCGACAGGTTCATGTCTGTGAACCTGTTGAGCAGCCTTTGCAGCCTTGATTTCACGCTTGCTTTTACGACACCGGGTTATCCCTTTGGCGTTCCTGTCCGTAACTTAACAGAGCCTCGCGAAACGGTAGATCGGGGATCACCCCGAAATGCTGTTCCAGGAAACTCTCCTGTTGCCATTTACCCGCTAGCAGGCTGCTGAAAAAGTCCTCGCCTTGAGTGTTTATCCATGATTCTCTGATTTCAGTGAATACGGAGGAACACATGCGCGGACTTTTTCAGCAGCCTGCTAGGCGAGGATTATTTTAATGAGTGAGGGTATCACCTTGCAAATTGCTTAACCGCGAAGTCGAAAGGGAGGCTGGCTATTGAATGCCAACGCACCCACGATTTTCATGTATAAAAAATTGCTAATTTTATACATATCGAGTGACACACATATAAATTTCCGATATTTTGATTCATGTCGGCTTTTCATACATAAAAGCATCAAGAATTTACACGCCTCAGGAAGGTAAGCTATTGGCAGACTACAGGGTACCAGCACTTCCGCTTGATGGAGACTTTGAAAGCAAGGCAATTCTAAAAAGGCTTGTTTCTGCCCATCGTTATTTGGCGGAATTAAAAGGAGTCGTAGCCACAATACCGAATGAGAGCATCCTGATTAGCACATTATCTTTGCAAGAAGCGAAGGATAGCTCTGAGATCGAAAATATCATCGCCACCCATGACGAACTATTCAAAGCTGCCCTCTTTGAAGATGTCCTCAAGGATTCCGCAGCGAAAGAGGTGGGCCAATATGCATCGGCTTTACGTGAAGGATACAGACGGGTCTCACAAACAGGGTTGCTGACCAATAACCACATCATCGCCATACAGAATGAATTGGAACAAAACTCCGCAGGTTTCAGAAAGCTTCCTGGTACAACCCTTAAAAATGAGACAACCGGTGAAGTAATCTATACACCGCCACAAGGTTTCGAAACCATTCAGTCCTTAATGGAGAACCTTGAGCAATACATCAACAACAACGATCTTTGTCAGCTAGACCCTCTGACTAAGATGGCAATCATCCACCATCAATTTGAATCAATTCATCCTTTTTATGATGGCAATGGGCGTACGGGCAGAATTATCTGCATCCTGTATTTGTATGCGCAGAAATTGCTACAGCTACCTGTGTTGTATCTCAGCCGCTACATAATCCAGAATAAGGATGCGTACTACAGGCTGCTTCAAGACACCCGTGACACGGGTGATTATGAAGCGTGGATAATCTACATGCTCCTCGGTATTGAGAACACCTCACGCCAGACAATTCAAATAATAAAAAACATCAGAGAGATCATGGCTGATTACAAATTACGTATTCGTCGTGATTTACCCAAGATATATAGTCAGGATCTCTTGAACAACTTATTTAGGCACCCGTATACCAAAATTGAATTTTTACAGAAAGATATTCGCAAGTCACGGCTGACGGCAACGAAGTATCTTGAAATATTAACAAACGAGGGATTTCTCGAAAAACAAAAATTTGGGCGGTATAATTTCTATATCAATATGCCATTGCTCAATGCTCTGACAAATCTCCCCCGTATGGATAACGAATAACACTCACCACGCCCCATCTATCCGTGTCTGGGTAGCCGTCTCAAGCTCCATTGGCATCAGATAATCCACTGTGCCAAAACTGTGCCATTCCCATTCAGTTTTAATCCCCATTAATCAGCTTTGTTCGGAAAATGGCACAACAGCACCCGAACAATGCGTTGATTTAACTACATTTTTATTCGATCTAGCACTCTCCGAAGGCAGAGGCCACAAGTTCGAATCTTGTCGGGTGCACCAATCTTTTCAATAGCTTAGCGCCATTTCGGACTCCCCCCCCCTAAAATGGACACTCTCCGCGCTATGTCCGCGTTACGCCGTCGATTTCTGTTACCGGAATGTTCTTTTGGCTTTTCTTTTTCGACCTTCTCCGAGAAGGAAAGCTTTGAGCATTACAGATGTCGCGAGTTCAAAAAAAGAAATTATCAGGCAAGTATCTGGGAGTGTTAAATGAGCGCCCCTCGGCCCGGTTGCGTTTTCGTCACTATCCAACTGCCAAGAGGACTTACCGATCTGTTGAACATCCGCTGCGGCCTTGATTTCACGCTTGCTTCATAGAGGCTTGGCGGTTCGTTAGCCCGGAGGTTGGCGCGGTGCCATGGTGTGACCCTTGGGTCGCTTCCGAGAGATCAGCCAAATCACCTCTCGCGGCACAGAATGCTTGCCAAACCAGTCAACTTCCCCAACCATGGCGGCAGAGGGCTCTGCATCCATATCCCCCTGCATGCTGCCGGCCTGCGGGTGGAGATCGGGGATGTTTGAGATATGGTTTTTTTACAAGCGGCTCGCGGCCATCGCCAAGCGGTGTTGGAAGCTCTATAATGTAGAGCAATGGGCAAGACAAAGACGGCCGGAACGGCTGCCGGGGGGCGTATGGAGAACGGCATTTTTAGCTATATCTATCGATATAGCAAATCGCAACAAATCGTCCTTCTGCTCATGATTCTGGTGTCATTTCCGTTTCTATACATCAGCCTGGACCTGCCTAAAACCATCGTCAACAAAGCCATCGGCGGCGGCGAGGACATATATTCCCTGTTTGGCTTTGAAATGAGCCAACTGAACTATTTGTGGATCCTGTGCGCGGCGTTCCTGGGTTTCGTTTGCATCAACGGCATCTTCAAGTATTACGTCAATGTTTACCGGGGCGGATTGGGCGAACGCATGCTGCGGCGCCTGCGTTACCAGTTGATCAAAAGAGTCCTGCGCTTTCCGCTTCCTCATTTCCGTAAATTGTCACAGGGCGAGATCGTCTCCATGGTGACAACGGAAACCGAGCCGCTTGGCGGTTTCATCGGAGACGCCTTCTCCTTGCCGGTATTCCAGGGCGGCACCTTGATCACCATCCTCGCCTTCATATCCATTCAGGACCCGATGATGGGCATCGCCGCCATATCGCTGTATCCGATACAGGCCTATTTCATTCCGAAGTTGCAAAAAAGAGTCAATCTGCTGGGCAAGGAAAGAGTCAAAACCGTCCGTAAAATTTCCGAACGGTTGGGTGAAATGGTCACCGGCGTCGGCGATATCCGTTCCCACGATTACATTAATTATGAACTTAGCGACTTCAGCGATCGTCTGGGCACGGTTAACCGGCTTCGCCTCGATATTTTCCGCAAGAAGTTCTTCATCAAGTTCTTGAATAACTTCCTGGCCCAGTTGACGCCGTTTTTCTTCTATTCCATCGGCGGCTATCTGGTGATTACCGGCTCGATGTCGATCGGCGCCCTGGTCGCCGTGCTGGCCGCCTACAAGGACCTGTCCGCGCCCTGGAAGGAATTGCTGAAATATTATCAGACCATGGAGGATTCGCGGATCAAGTACGAACAACTGGTCGAGCAATTCCATCCTGCCGGTATGATCGACGAACAGCGAATCGACGTCCCGCCGACGACACTCCAATGGCTTGACGGCCCCATTTCGGCATCCAACCTGTTCTATGAAGAAGAAGAGGGAATGGCCGCCGTCAACGGCGCCTTTTTCAGCCTGGACCCATCGAAACATACCGCCATATCCGGATCCGACACGAACGGAAAATCCGCTATCGCCGACCTGATCGGTCAGAAAATATGGCCGACCGGCGGCAGGATGAAAATCGGCTACACCTTTATGGATGAGCTGCCGGCCGCCTATTACGGACGTTATTTCGCCTATGCGGACCAAGAGCCGTTCATTCGGTCAGGGACGCTGATGGACAATCTGCTGCTCGGCCTGCAACATCGACCCAACGACACCGAAGCGCCGTCGGACGCCGTTTCAGAAATGTTGATTGAGTCCCAGAAATCAGGCAACAGCCCTTATGACATCGGCGCCGACTGGGTCGATTATGCCTCTTCCGGCGCCGCCGACCGAGCCGAATTGCTGGATCGTGCCGTCGGCGTCCTGGCCGACGTCGAGCTTGCCCATGATGTCTACCAGATTGGCTTGCAACGCACCTTCGACACCGCCAAATACCCCGAGTTGGTCAGCGGCGTCCTGCAGGCCCGCGCGGCAATCCGCGAGCACCTGAAAAGCCCAGGCATGAAAGGTCTGGTCGAAGTTTTTGACATTGATAAATTCAATACAAACGCTTCGGTCGCCCAGAATATCCTGTTCGGCGCACCGAGCGACGAGACCTTCAATGTCGAAGCGCTCGGCGGCAATCCACAGATCAAGGCGGTTCTCCAGCAATGCGACTTGACCGGCACGTTTCTCGATATCGGCGCCGGTGTCGCCAAGTTAATGGTCGAACTGTTCCACGATCTGCCGCCGGGTCATGATTTCTTCGAGCGGTTCAGCTTCATCGATTCCGAAATGATCCCGGAGTATCAGAAAATCCTCAGTCGGGTTTCGGAATTCGGTCTTGGCGGCATCGAAGAAAGCGAACGCCACCTGCTGTCCGACCTGACGTTTAAATTGGTTCCGGCCCGCCACCGGCTCGACTTGATCGACGATGCCATACAAGATAAAATCCTTCAGGCGCGCCGCATTTTCATCGACACCCTGCCTGACGAGATGCGACCGTCTATCGAATTCTTCCATGCTGACAAGTACCTTTCGTCAAACAATATCCTGAACAATATCCAGTTCGGAAAAACCGCGTTCAACAAGGCCGGTGGGCCGGAACGGATTGACGAGCTATTGTCCGGAGTGATCGACGAGTTGGGCCTGCGCACGCAGATTGTTGCCGTCGGGCTGGATTCCGACGTCGGAATTTCAGGCAAGCGCCTGTCCATGGCCCAGCGACAGAAGCTTTCCCTGGCCCGCTGCCTGATCAAGCGACCGCGGCTGCTGATCGTCAACAAGGCGCTGTCCTCGCTCGACAAACCCAGCCAGCAAAAAATCTTTGCCAACGTCAAGGCCAGCATGGCCGCTCGCGGACTGATTTGGCTGGAAGATCGGATCGAGGACCCGGCCCTTTACGATACCGTCCTGACGGTCGAACAGGGCAAGATTGTGAGTGGCGATGAGGTCGGCAAACCAGCCGCCCCGGCAGAGGAAGCAAAAGCCGAGGGTGCGGCGGTTAGCCGTACGGACAGCCAGACATCCCTCAACCGGGATGTAAAGTTACTGACCGGAATTCCGTTTTTTGCCGGCCTCGACCGATCCCGTCTGAAGCTGCTGGCATTCGCCAGTAACGAGTTACACCTGGATGCCGGGGAGACTCTTTTTCGGCAGGGCGCCAAGGGCGAAACCGCCTATGTCGTGCTAAGCGGCGAGATGAACGTCAACGTTGTCGGCGCGGAGGGCAGCAAGACCGTCGCCACCTTCGGCCGCGGCGAATTGTTCGGTGAATTGGCGCTGCTTTGCGACGTTCCCCGGACGGCGACACTGGTCGCCAAGACCGGTACCTCGCTGCTGTCCATGTCCAAGGACAATTTCATGAAGCTGGTCGAAGAGAACCCGGACGTCAGCCTTAATCTGACCCGTGTCATCGCCGGTCGGTTTGAAGCGACGATCCGAAATACCCAGCACGCCACGCCGCTTTATGACGACGTCACCGGCCTGCCGAAAAAAGACGTCTTCATGGACCGCCTGAAACGGACGATCAGTCAGGATAAGCGCTCGGGCAATCAATCGGCGCTGGCGGTGATCAATCTGAAAGAATTGGAGGCCTTGCGACAGGACGGCGATGAACAATCAAGCAAGGATGCCCTGCTGGAAATTTCCGAACGCCTGAAAGATGTCTTGAGGGATACCGACACGGTGGCCAAGCTGGATAGCGACTTCGCCTTCGGCATTATCGCCTTCGGCACCAGCGGCGAGATCGACATCGATATCCTGAAACACCGCCTGTCAAAGTCGCTTGAAAACCCGATCAAGGCCGGGACGGAAAGCATCACTCTCGAAAAGGGCCTGAATTTCGAAATTTATCGACTGGACGCCGAGAACATCGAGAAAACGCCAGAGATCCTGAGCGATACCGATTAGGACTTCCAGGACCCGTCAGGAAATACCCCTTATCGCCGCGATGGTTCAAGGCGGGAAACGGAAAATTTATTTCCCTGCCCGATACCGCAAGGACGCCATCAACCAACTCCGAAAGAAAACGTCTATATCGCGACGCCCCGGTCACCATGCCAACGACATAGCAATTCCATGTCGACACAGGTTTTTCCGTGCCTGTCGCCCAGACGGATATGGGGCGGCCGCCCCGGTTCGCCAAGGCCGTCCACCACGGCCACGGCGCCGCTGAAATCATGGCCCGCCGTATACGGGCAATAGGTGATGACCGTTTTGACGCCCGCCGCGCGCGCCGCCGTCAAGCCGTTCTTGCTGTCTTCCAGGGCCAGGCAGGCGGCAGGCGGTAGCCCCAGCTTATCGAGCACCCAAAGATAAACATCCGGCGCGGGCTTCAGGTTTTCGACACAGTCACCGGCGCCAATGGCGTCAAACCAGTCGAGCGCCGCGGCGCCCAGCGTGTTTTCGATCAGCGCCTGAACATTCACCGGCGTCGTCGTCGTTGCAATGGCCAGCCTGATGCCCTGATCCCGCGCCGCCAGAAGCAGGCGTCGGACGCCGGGACGAAGGGGAATGCCGCCGGCATTAAGGGCATTCACATATAAGTCGGTCTTGCGCTTGTGCAGTGTCGCGATCCAATCGTCCGGATTGTCTCGCAGCAAGGCTTGGCGGTCGGTGGTTTCCAGAAAATGGCGAATGCGCGCGCGACCGCCGGTCACCGTCAACAACCGGGTATAAAGTTGCATGTCCCAGGTCCAATCGAAACCGAAATCCCGAAAGGCCTGATTGAACGCCTGGCGATGGGCGTCTTCGGTATCGGCCAGGGTTCCATCGACATCGAACAGCAAGGCTTGAAGGGGTGCGGTCATTCCATATGATCCCTCGTCTTAACCAATCCGGTGCAGCTGTTCCCCGTTGGCGCGAAGCCAGTCGCGTGCGGCATCCAGGTCGTCAACCAATTGCGCGACCGTTTTCCAAAAGCACCGGCCGTGGTTCATATGGGCCAGATGCGAAACCTCGTGGGCGACGACATAATCGAGCACCGCCTCCGGGGCCATGATCAGCCGCCAACTGAAAGACAGGCCGCCGCCGGACGCGCATGATCCCCAGCGCGACCGGGTATCGCGGATCGTGATCCGGCCCGGCGTCCGCCCGATAATCGCCGCCTTGGCATGGACGCGCCCGGATATTTCAGCGCGGGCCTGTTTCCGAAACCAGTCGGTCAGCCGGCGGGCCATGTGCTCGGGATCGCCGGGGACGAAAATCTCGTCTTCCGTCCGCTTTATCACACCACGCCGACCGGGCAGCCGCTGCAGGGTGTAGTCGCGGCCAAGATAGGGAACCCGCGACCCTTCGACGAACGGTAACCGTTGCGGTTGTGTTTCCAGCCGTTCGGACAGCCAGGCCGATTCGCGGCGCGCCATTTCGAGGCCATCGGCGGGGTCGGCATGGGCCGGAATGGTCACCACGGCACCGTCGCTGCCGATATCCAGCCGCAAGATCATCCGCCGCGCCCGGGAATTTTTGCGCACGGTCAAGGGTATGCTGCGGCCATCTATTACAATCCGATAGCGATGGTTCGACATTTTCCGTTTTCGCAACATATCGATCACCTAGCCGAGCGGCGGCAGGATGTGCCCGGTCGCCTCCAGGCGTGCGGCCAGGCCGGCGGATTGCGCGGCGTCGAGCGCGACAAGGGGCGGCCGCACCGTTCGCCAGCTTTTATCGCCCGTATGACCGGCCATGATGTCTTTTAGTCCGGCCGACAGCGGATAGGCACAGGCCGCCTCGCGGACCGCGTTCAATTTTTGCTGGGCGGCATCCATCGCGGTCCCGTCATTCGACCGCCAAGCAGCGTAGACATCCGCGGCAAGGTTACCGGCAATGTTGGCGACGGCGGTAATGCAGCCGACGCCGCCGTCCCGCAACAACGGTGACAGAAATTCATCGGACCCCGACAACACGCCGAACCCGGGGAACCGCTTTGCCGCGCCCGCCATGTTGGCATAATCGCCGGAACTGTCCTTCATCCCGGCGATCACACCGGGATAGCGGGTGAGCAGGCGTTCGATCAGATCGTAGCTGATCGGGGTCGCCGACATCTGCGGGAAATGGTAAAGATAAACCCTGAGCCGGTCATCGCCGACCCGGTCGATCACTTCCGAATAGGCGGCAAACAGCCCGTCGTCGCTGACCCCCTTGTAATAGAACGGTGGCAGCATCAGTACCCCGGCGGCGCCGCTTTCAACGGCATGGCGGGTAAGGGCGACGGTATCGGGGATCGAGCAACAACCGGTACCGGGGATCAATGTATCCGCCGGCACACCGCCGGCGATCACCGTGTCGAGGACGTCGATACGTTCTTCAACGGAAAATGAATTGGCTTCACCGGTGGTGCCCAGCACGGCAAGGCCATCGCAGCCGTTTTCCAGAAGCCAGCGGCAATGGCCGACCAGCGCCGCCCGATTAATCGACAGATCGGGGTTCAGGGGGGTCAGCGCGGCGGCGAAAACGCCACCCGGCGTGCTTTCCGATGATGAGTCCTGCGGGGTCGAATTAACTGGCATGAAGGATATTCCTGTGTGTGTGTTTTCCAATCGGGCCTATTCGGGCCAACTGACGATATGATCTTCGAGATCGCCCGCCATTGCACCCGGCACGGCACGGCCCCGCACCGACATGCCGGCCCGGTGAACGGATTCCGGATCGCCGCTGACCAGCGGGTGCCATTCCGGCAGGGGTTTGCCCTCGTCCAATAATTTATAGGCACATGTCGAGGGCATCCACTGTAGATACCGTACATTGCGCACGGTCAACCGCTCGCAATCGGGCATAAACTTTTTTCGTTCCGGGTAGTTGGTGCAACGGCAGGAACCAACGTCCAGCAGGGCACAGGCGACATCGGTATAGCTAATCTTACCGGTACCGACGTCTTCGAGTTTTTCCAGGCAACATTTGGCGCAGCCGTCGCACAGGGATTCCCATTCCGCGGCGTTCATTTCATCCAGCCGCTTGACCTGCCAGAACGGCGCCGTTTCGGTAGGGGGCGTGTCATTCATCCTCGTCGGCCCGATCGATCAGGTGGATAAAAGATCCCATGACACGGCCATCGGCCAGTCCCGCCAAGCCGAGCGGTTCGCCCATGGCGTCATGGCATTGGAAAAGCGGCGCGCCCGGGCTTTCTTTCAAAACCGTTGCATAGTGGAATTCGTGGCCGCGGAACCGGGCGCCCGGCGCCCCCAGAATATTACCGGACCCGAGTGCCGCACCGATATCCAGTTCGACATCCCGATAACCCAAATGCAGCTTGTGTTCGGCAAACGACGTTTCCAGCGGCAGCAGGCCAGACATCACGTGGCGCTGTCCTTCGGCGTCGATCATTCCCGTGCCGAGGACCATGTATCCGCCGCATTCGCCAAAAACCGTCGCACCGCGCGATGCCGCGGCGCGCAGGCCGTCCATGAACGTGTTTGCCGTCGCCAATCGAAAAGCGTGCAATTCCGGATATCCGCCCGGCAGGTAAACCGCATCGGCATCTTCAGGCGGCGGCCTGTCGTCAAGCGGCGAAAAGAAACTGATGCTGGCCCCCTGCTCCCGCCAGCCGTCGACGATCAGCGGGTAACGGAAGGTAAAGGCTTCATCCTCGGCAATCGCGATGTTCTGGCCGAGCGGCCTGATCCGTGAGGGCCCGCCGCCCGTCTTTATCCGGTCCGGCCCGATCAGGGGCCGCGCCAGAGACAGGAGTCTTTCCACATCCACATGCCGTTCGACCTCGTTCGCCGCCGCTTCCAGCAACAGATCCAGGTTCCGGTATTCGCCGGCCTGAATCAGACCGAGGTGCCTGCTCGGCAGGTTCAGATCGGCGTTTCGGGGCATAAAGCCAAGGACGGGAATTTCAGGCGCGGCCGCCGCCGCGGCGGCACTCAGGATGGCCCGGTGCTTTTCGCCGCCGATCCGGTTAAAGACAACTCCGGCTATCTCAAGCCCCGGTCGGTGGGCCGCGAAGCCCCGCAGGACCGCCCCGGCCGATGCGCCTTGAGCGCCCGCATCTATCACAAGGATGATCGGCCAGCCGGTCATTTCCGACAAATCGGCGGTCGAGCCCTGTTCCTGCACCGCCCCATCGAACAGCCCCATCACACCTTCGCAAATAACCGTCGCCCCGTCGGCGCTCAGGTCATGGGCCGCCCGCAGGAGCATCGACGGTCGCATCGCCCATTGATCGAGATTACGACAGGCCGCCAGCGTCGCGGCGGTGTGAAAAGCCGGGTCGATATAATCCGGACCGGCCTTGGCAGAGGCAATATTAACGCCCGAGCGGTACAGGTGCCGCAGCAGTCCCAGGGTAAACACGGTCTTGCCGGAACCGGAAGCCGGGGCGGCAACAATCAACCCGGCCCCCGGCTGGGCGGAGGTCCGAAGTGTCGGGTTTCCATTCATCCGGGAATACCGCTCATATCCGTCTGCGTCATTATTTGATAATTTCTTTCAGGCGGTCCGCCATTTCCTCTGCATCGACGCCATGACTGAAATGGGCGATGAAGTCGCCGTCGGGTCCCATCAGATAGGTAATCGACGAATGATCCATCAGATATTCATCGCCATCGCCAACCTTGGCGTAATATACCTTATAGGCCTTGGCCGCCGCCGCGACCTGATCTTCGCTGCCGGTCAGGCCGACAAGCTTTGGGTGAAAATATTCGACATACATTTTCATCTGTTCGGGGGTATCTCTTTTGGGGTCGACGGTGATGAAAATCGGCGTCACACGGTCGGCCTTGTCACCAATCAAATCCATCGCATCGGCGATAACGCTCAGCGACGTCGGACAGACATCGGGACAAAAAGTATAGCCGAAATATACCAACAGGTACTGCCCCCTGAAATCCGCATCCGTCACCGTCTTGCCGTCTTGATCGACCAGGGTAAAGGCGCCGCCGATCTTTGGCTTGCCGACGATAGCCGTCGAGGTGGACGTCGATGGCGATGTCGATGTCCCCGATGGCTGTTCCGAAGGCAGATATTGCCGCCAGACCAGGATACCGACGCTGACCATCACGACGAGGACGATATAGGCTATCCGACGCGACGGACCGCCGCCTGGCGCTGGTTTATCGGCCTTTTCCGCGCTCTTGCCACCGCCGCCCTTTGCCGCGTCGCCTGATGCCTTATTCGTCTCTTTGTTCTTCGTCATGAATACCTGCCTGTTCGCAACCCATTACCGACCCAAATCTGGCGCCATCATATGCTAATTTTGCCGCCCGCGCCAACCCGGCCATTCGACATTGAGCGAATAACAGCATATGGCGGTATCGCCTCGATCAGGGTACATTACCGGGCATGTCCGACAAGATCAAAAGTGCCCGTTCCGCGAAACCCCAGGCCGCCCTGCGGTCCGGCTGGACCACGGGCGCCTGCGCCACCGCCGCCGCCGCCGCCGCCGCGCGAGCATTGCTTTCCGGCCGGTTTTGCGACACGACCCGGATTATCCTGCCGCAAGGGAAGACCCCGACCTTTGCCCTGTCGCGGCATCAATTTGACGGCCGGACGGCGACCGCCGCCATCATCAAGGATGCGGGCGATGACCCCGACGTTACCCATCAGGCCGAAATCGTCGTCACCGTTTCTCGCAACCCGCCGGGACGGGGCGTTACCTTTCATGCCGGTGACGGGGTTGGCACGGTGACCTTGCCGGGCCTGCCGGTCGCCGTTGGCGAGCCCGCCATCAATCCGGCGCCACGGAAAATGATCGAACAAAATATTCGCGCCGTCGCCGAAGAATTCGCGGCCCCCGCCGATTTTTCCGTTACCGTATCCATTCCCGGCGGCCAGGAACTGGCGAGGAAAACGATGAACGGGCGCCTTGGTATCAAGGGCGGGCTGTCCGTTCTGGGCACGACCGGCGTGGTTCGGCCCTATTCCTGCGCGGCGTGGATTCACGCCATTCAAAGCGGCATCGATGTTGGCCGCGCCACCGACATCGCACATATGGCCGGGGCCACCGGAAAAACGTCGGAAGCCGCCGTCCGGGCCTTATACGGCTTGCCCGAAACCGCCTTGATCGACATGGGGGATTTCGCCGGCGGCATGCTGAAATATCTGCGCCGCCATCCGATCCCCCGATTAACCATCGCCGGCGGCTTCGCGAAAATGGTCAAGCTTGGTCAGGGCTGTATGGATCTTCATTCGTCGCGCTCGGAAATAGACTTTGCAAAACTGGCGGACGCCGTACGGGACCTGGGGGCTTCGGATCGCATCGTCGAAGCGGCAAAGGCCGCCAACACCGCGATGCAAATTCTGGACCTCGCCAGCGACGCGGAACTGTCGCTTGGCGATCTTATCGCGGCCCGGGCCCGCGAAACGGCGATGGCGACACTGTCCGGCGAAACCGTGGTCGAGGTTCTGGTTTTTGACCGTCAGGGGAGGCTCGCGGGTCAGTCGGGAACCATCCGGAGCGGGGCATGACGAAACGCCTGCTGATCCTGGGCGGCACCGGCGAGGCCGCGAATCTTGCCACACGCGCCATCGATGAATTTGGCGCAAATCTGGACGTCATCAGCTCGCTCGCCGGCCGGCTCAACAAACCGCGACCGCTGCCCGGACGGGTTCGGGTTGGCGGTTTTGGCGGCAGCGACGGGCTGGCGCACTACATCGGTACGGAAAAGATAGATCTGCTGATCGACGCCACTCATCCGTTCGCCGCGACCATATCGGCAAATGCCCAAAGGGCTTGCCTACGGGCCGGTATCCCTCGCCTGATTCTGGCTCGACCGCCGTGGCCGACCGTGGCCGACGGCAGCGTCATCGCCGTCGCGGATTTCAACGCCGCCGCGCGGGCCGTATCCGGCCTTGGCCGCCGGGTGTTTCTAAGCTTCGGCCATCGCGAGCTGGAGGCCTTCGCCGGCCTCGCCGACTTAAGCTTCGTGGTTCGGGTTATCGAGGTTCCGAAAGCGCCGCTACCGATCCCGGCTGTCACCCTGATCACCGGGCGGCCCCCGTTTGCGCTGGCCGACGAAAAGGCGCTGCTAAAAAATCAGGCCATCGACGTTCTGGTTTCCAAGGACAGTGGCGGCGCCGCCCTGCCCGCCAAGATCACCGCCGCGGTGGACGCCGGACTGCCCATCGTTCTGGTCGCACGGCCGCCAACTGAACCCGGTGAACAGGCCGCCGGCATCGATGCCGCCCTTCGCTGGATATCAAACAGGCTTTAGGTTTTTGGCCTTAGCACGTGATGGTGATCGGCGGCATAGAGCCGGGAGTCATCGAAGCCGCTTTCATCGAGAACCCGCCCGACGAGGATCAGGGCCGTGCGGGTAATGCCCGAGGCCTTGACCTTGGCCCGGATATCATCGAGGCTGCCGCGAATGATCAACTCGTCCGGCCAACTGGCGCGGTAGATAACGGCGACCGGGCAATCGGCTCCGTAATGCGGCGCCAACTCACGCACCACCTTGGCCATGTTATTGACCGACAGGTGAATGGCCAGCGTCGCGCCGCTTTTGCCCAGGGTCTCAAGGTCTTCGTTATTTGGCATGTCCGATGACCGCACCGCCGTCCGCGTCAGGATCACGGTCTGGCTGATGCCGGGCAGGGTCAGTTCGGCTTTCATCGCCGCCGCCGCCGCCGCATAGGCCGAAACGCCGGGCGTCACATCATAATCGATGCCCAGATCATCCAGCCGACGCATCTGTTCGGCCGTCGCCCCATACAGCGACGGATCGCCGGAATGAACGCGGGCGACATCGTGGCCCTGTTCGTGGGCCTTGCTGATTTCGGCGATGATTTCATCCAGATGCAGGGGGGCGGTATCGACGACGCGGGCATCCGGCGAGGCTTCGGCGATCACCGCTTCCGGCACCAGCGACCCGGCATAGAGGACCAAACCCGCCTGCCTGATTTGACCCAAGCCCCGCACGGTGATCAGGTCGGCGGCACCCGGCCCGGCACCGATAAAATGAACGCTCATGTGTTTTCATCCAATAATCTGTTCTTTCGATTTTGCCTGATCAGGACATTTTAGACGCATAGCCGCGCGGCGTGTAGAGCCAGGCGCGATGGCCCCGATCGATCAGTCTGCTTTGCGAATTGCCGACAACGATCATCGTCAGCATATCGGCGTGCTCCGGCGTCAATTCCCCGAGCGTAATGACATCCAGGGTTTCGCCTTCCCGGCCCAGATTGCGGGCCAGCGCCACCGGCGTGTCGGCGGGGCGGCCTTCCAGCAACAGGTCACGGGCGCGGCTTAACTGCGTCACCCGACGTTTCGATACCGGGTTATAAAAAGCGACGACGAAATCACCGGCGGCGGCGGCTTTCAAGCGACGTTCGATTTCTTCCCACGGAGTCAGAAGATCGGACAGCGAGATGGTGCAGAAGTCATGCCCCATCGGCGCGCCGATGCGGGACGCGGCGGCCTGAAAGGCGGAAATTCCCGGCGTCACGGCAATATCGATGCGGTTCCAGTCGGCCCGGTCTTCGCGGTCCAGCAGTTCGAACACCAGCGTCGCCAGGGCGTAAATACCGGCATCGCCGGAACAGATCAGGGCGACGGATTTTCCCTCGGCGGCCAATTCCAGCGCCCGGCGGACGCGGTCTTCTTCCTGCGCCAATTGCGATGAATGGCGGGTCTTGCCGGTGATTTCGTGTTCGACCAGATCAAGATAAAGATCGTACCCGACAACATCCGTGGCGCCCGCCAGCGCTTTGCTCGCCGCGGGCGTCCGCCATTCGTCGCTGCCGGGGCCGATGCCGACGACGCGAAGTTTGCCACGGGCCCGACCGACGGTTTCGGGATCGATCCCGCCGACGCCGAACCCGACCGCACAGGTAGCGCGTTTCGAGCGCCTCTTTTCCACCCGCAGGTCGCCGCCGCCGCCGACCGCCGCCAGCGCCGCCCCTTCGCAAACGCCGTGACAGCCGACCTCGTTGAAGACCACATCGGACGGATGGGCCAGGCGGGACGATTGCCGTTCCAGTTCGGCGGCGCTGAAAAAGCGCACCGGGACACCCAGATGACGGGCCACGGCCTGAACCGCCGGCTCGTCCATTTTGACATCGATGGAAACCACGCAACCGACCGCATGCGGTGACAGCCCGGCGCCGCCAAGGCTCGCCTCGACCAGCTCAATCAGTTCCGCCGGATCGCAATGGCGTTCGCAGCCGACGCCAACGGCCAGTACCGGCGGATGCAAAATCACATCGTCGCCCGGTTCGTCGATCGCCTGTTCGGTCACCCGCACGCAGCCGGCGCCATCGGCCTCCCCGGTCACGGTGAACGGCGCGCCGGAATGCGTCAACCAGTCGATGTCGCCGCAATCATGCACCAGCGTCACGTTTTCGCCGGCCAACAGGCGCGCCGCCACGCCCTTCGCCGCAACCGCATTTTCGACCCGCCAGCCAGCCGGTGGCGCATCGATGGCGAGGCCGAAACGAACGTCGCCCGCCGTCGTCAGCGCCGCATGGCCGCCGGTCAGTTTGGCGATCTCAAGGGCCAGTCGGTTGGCGCCATGATGGCCGCCCAGCAAGGGCACGACACTGCCGCCATCGGCGGACAGGGCAAGGACCGGCGGCTCGGACGTTTTGTCGCCCAACACCGGACCCAAGGATCGGATCAGGATACCGGCGGCGCAAATGCCGATGACGGCCTCGCCGGACTGAAACAAGTCCCGCAGATGGCCGCTGACATCGTCGAAGATAACATCGGCATCGCCGGTGCGGCCCGCAAGGCCATGAACGCGAGCCCCGGCAAGCGGGCCCTTCAGCCGCCGCGCCAGTTCGTATCCAGTCGCATCGAGGGCAACAAGGGCCGTCATTCATTTTCTCCATGTCTGGCGGGCACGAGAATCATCGCGAAATAGTGGCTGCCGTCGGCCACATCGGCCAGCGGCAGGACGCGGCCGTCGGGTAACGATGCGCGTTCGACAAAGATCGCCCCGGTTGACCGGTCGTTGTCTTCAAGAATGCCGCGGATTTTTTCCAGGTGGCGCCCGACCTTGAAGATGGCGACCGCGTCACCGCCCGACAGTCGCCGTTGCAAATCTTCCCGCCGCAGCGTCGCCGGAATAACGGCCAGACACTGCCGCCGCGAGACCAGCGCCAAGCCCGCCGCCGCCGCCGCCGCGCCAAGTGAACTGACCCCGGGTACCGTTTCAATGTCATAGCCCGACCGCAACCGCCCCAGCATATACATGAACGAGCCAAACAACAGGGGATCGCCCTCGCACAGCATGGCGACGTCGCGCCCGGCATCCAGGTGACCGGCGATAACGTCGGCGTACCGATCGTAAATTCCCGCCCCCGGCGCCGCGTCTTCCAACATCGCGATGGGGATTTCGATTTCCGTCCTGTCTGGCCCGATGAAGGGGGCCGCGATGGTTCGGGCCAGAGATTTTTTCGACGGATCGTCGGTCTTGGCGACGATGTAGGCGATGACCGGAACAGCCGCCAGAACCTTCACCGCCTTGAGCGTCATCAGGTCCGGATCGCCCGGCCCGACGCCAAGCCCGTAGAGTTTGCCGCTCATGCCTTCAATCCGGAATACTGGGTGATGTGCATCATCGGCCTGAAGGCCGTTTTGCCGCCGATGGGCGCCGCCCGTTCGATACTCAGGCGAACCAACTCGCCGCCGTGGTCTCGATAAAATGTCAACAGCGCCTGTTCGGCTTCCAGGGTGACGGCGTTGGCGACCAGCCGACCGCCATGCCCGAGCGCATCCCAGGCCGCTTTCAGAACACCGTCTTCGGAAATTCCGCCGCCGACGAAAACGGCATCCGGGGCAGGGATGTCGGGCGCCATCGCATCGGGGAACCGTCCTTCGATAATGGTCAAGGCGGGCGTGCCAAGGCGGGCGGCGTTGCGGGCGATACGGGCGACACGGGGCCCGTCGTTTTCAAGGGCGACGGCGCGACGGGCCTCGCCAAGACGCAACCATTCGATCGCCACCGCGCCAGAGCCGGCGCCGATATCCCACAGCACCTGTCCGGGCAGGGGTTGCAGGGCGGCGAGAGTAGCGGCGCGGACTTCGCGCTTGGTTAATTGGCCATCGTGTTCGAACGCATCGTCGGGCAGGCCGGGGGCGCGCGACAAGGTCACCGCACCATCGCCCGAAACGCAGTCGATGGCGATTGTGTTAAGGTCCGCCACGGTATCGTCAGCCCAACTGGCGGCGCGGCCCTCGATCCTGTTTTCCCGCGGCCCGCCCATGTGTTCCAGCACCGTCAGGGTGCTGTCGCCGTAGCCCTTTGCGGTCAGCAACGCGGCTGCCAGCGCCGGCGATCCGCCATCCTGACTTAACACCAGAAGCCGCGCGCCGGGGCTGACATACAGGCCCAAATTTTCCAATGGCCGACCGTGAATGGTCAGCAACCGGCAGTCGGGAATCGACCAGCCCATACGCGCCGCCGCCAGACTGAAGGCGCCCGGAACCGGAAATACCGCCAGCGCGCCGGCGCCAAACCGGCGACCCAGCGTGGCGCCGACGCCGAAGTGCATGGGGTCGCCGGACGCCAGCACGGTTATCCGCTTACCCCGGCGCTCTTCGATTTCGTCCAAGGCCGCACCGAAGCCGCCTTCCCAGGTCAGGCGCTCGCCGCCGAAATCAGGAACCTTTTCGTGGTGGCGATCGCCGCCAACCAGCACGTCGGAGCTTTCGACGAGACGGCGAACCGCCGGCGCCAGACCATCGAGCCCGTCTTCGCCGATGCCGACAACATTAATCCAGGCGGTGTCGCTCATGTGTCGAAATCTCCACTCAATGCATTGACGGCGGCGGCGGCAAGCGCGCTGCCGCCGCGCCTGCCTTTAAGCGTGATATAGGGAACGCCCAGGCGGGGCGCGTCATCAATCAACGCCTGTTTTGATTCCGCGGCACCGACAAAGCCGACGGCAAAGCCCAGGATCAAGGCCGGACGAGGCCAGCCGCCATCCAGCAGTTCAAGCAACCGGAACAGGGCCGTCGGGGCATTGCCGATGGTGACGACGGACCCTTCGATACGGTCGCGCCACAGATCAAGGGCGGCGGCCGAACGGGTGGTGGCAAGTGTTTTCGCCAGCTCGCCGACACCATCGTTGTTCAGGGTGCAGATCACCGCATCCGGCCGTGGCAGGCGTTTCCTGATGATCCCGGCGGCAACCATTTCGGCATCGGCGAAAAGTGTCGCGCCCGACCGCAACGCCGCCCGACCCGCCGTCGCCGCGCCATCGCTATAGGCCAGATCGTCAACGATGTCTTCCATGCCGCACGCATGCACCAACCGGGCCACGACCGGCGCCATATCGGCCGGCACACCCGCCATATCGACGGCATCGTCAATCAGGGCGAAGGATCGCTTGTAAATTTCAGCCGGGTCGCGCAGGTAGCGGTATTTATGAGTGGTCATGCCCGTCATGCCCGTGCGAATGACCGTGGTCGTGTTCATGGGAGTGTCCATGGTCATGATCGTGATGGCCGCCGCTGCCGATGCCGCGCACATGATGATGATGACCGACCTGCGGTTGACCGACGTCGCCTTCATAACCGATGATCTGCTCGCGGTATTTGCAAAGCTGGCAATTCATAACGTTATCGCCGGTCAGCATTTCCGCCACCCGGGAAACAAAGGTGTCGATCAGATAGGGATGGTCATTAAGATAGGGCGCTTTGACAAACTGGATATCCGGATGGGCGGAAGCCGCTTGGTCGACCCAGTCATAGATGCGCCGGACCAGAATGCCGGTGAACAGGAAATAGGGAAACACGATAATCCGGCGATAGCCCAGTTTGGCGGCATGGGCCAACCCGGCATCGACCAGCGGGTAAGCGACGCCGGAATAACTGACTTCGGTCCAGCCGAATCCCATGCCTTCCCACAGCATGCGGGAAATTTTGCTGACATTGGAATTGGCGTCGGAATCATTGGTTCCACGACCGACCACCATCAACAAGGTGTCCTTACGGTCGACCATGCCCGATGCATCGGCTTCGGCTTCTTCGATGCGGGCGGCGGCGGCCTTTAACAGGCGCGAATCGACCGCCAGTTCCCGGCCATAGCGGACGTCGATTTCGGGATTGTCGGCGGCGAATTCGTTGATTTCACTGGGCAGGTCATTTTTTACGTGTCCGGCGGCGAACAACATGCCGGGCAAACACAGGATGCGTTCGGCGCCGCGCTCCTTCAGCTTGTCAAGGCCCTCGCGCAGAACCGGCTTGGCGAATTCAAGGAAGCCGCTTTCGATATCGTATTCGGGGAAAAGTTTACGGAAGTGGCCGGCCAGAAGATTAAATTCCGACACCGCGTTTTCATCGCGGCTGCCGTGGCCACAAATCATCAAACCGGTTTTCCTGGCCGGTTCGCTATCAACAGTCCTGGTCTTCATCATACGCCTGGTCCTTGCCTTCGAGCGTTGCATCGCCTGGTCATTGCCTCCGGGCGGACCCGACGGGGCCGGGTCATTCAAGGGGCGGACTATAGGCCCGGTGCCGCCTTCTGTCAGCATCCAAATATGCCGATTGGCAAAGTATTTTATTTGACCTGACCGAAGGCCGTCAGCACACTGCGCCTATGTTTATTTTTGGCGTTACGGGCGGTGTTCACGGGTTCGATCCCCTGGTCTTGTTATTGATCGCCCTGATCATCGAGGCCGCCGTCGGCGAGCTTCGCCTGCTGTTTAAACTGATCCCCCACCCGGTCGCCCTGATCGGCAGGCTGATTGACTGGTTCGACCGCAAGCTAAATCGTGAAGACCGGTCGGATATGGATCGGGCCATTCGCGGCGCGCTGGTCGTCGGTATCATCGTGTCACTGTGCGCGGGCGTCGGTTGGGCGGTCGCCTGGCTGACCCAGCACCACGACTTCGGCTGGGTCGTCGAACTGTTCGGATTGGTCGCCCTGCTGGCCGGGCGCAACCTGTATGACCGGGTTCGCGCCGTCGCCATCGCCCTGCGAACGGGGCTGGAACCGGCCCGCGATGAAGTGTCCCATATTGTCGGGCGGGATCCGCGCCAGTTGGACGAACACGGCGTCGCGCGCGCCGCCATCGAGACCTGCGCCGAAAATTTCTGTGACGGCGTCGTCGCCCCGGTGTTCTGGTATGCGCTGTTTGGATTTCCGGGTATTCTGGTTTACAAGGCCGTCAACACCATGGACAGCATGATCGGCCATATGACGCCGCGCTATCGCGCCTTCGGGATGACGGCGGCGCGGCTCGACGATGTGCTCAACCTGATTCCGGCCCGGCTATCGGGACTGTTCATCGCATTCGGGGCGTTCTTCGTGCCGACCGCCAGCCCCAAAAACGCCTTCAAGATAATGCTGCGAGACGCCGGCAAGCATCGCTCCATGAACGCCGGCTGGCCCGAAGGGGCGGCGGCGGGCGCGCTCGGCCTGGCCCTCGCCGGGCCGCGGCGATATGCCGCCCAAATCGTCAAGGACCCGTGGATCGGCGACGGCACCGCCAGGGCGACCGAAAAAGACATCCACCGCATGCTCTATTTATTTATGGTCGCATCGCTGATCAACGCCATGTGGATATCGGCGCTGGCGATTGTTCGGTTGGCTCCGTAACGAAAGTTCTATCCCTGAAGGCGTGACGTGCGTTTGACGGCGGCTCCCCGTTCGTACCAATTCTTGCTGGCATTAACAATCTTGACCACGGAAAGCATCACCGGCACTTCGACCAGAACGCCGACCACGGTCGCGAGCGCCGCACCGGAGTCAAAGCCAAACAGGCTGATCGCCGTCGCCACCGCCAATTCGAAAAAGTTACTGGCGCCAATCAATGCCGATGGCCCCGCGACATTATGCCGCTCCCCCACCGCCCGGTTCAGAAGGTATGCGAGGCCTGAGTTGAAATATACCTGAATCAGGATGGGGATGGCCAACAATGCGATGATCAGCGGCTGGTTTACGATCTGATCGCCCTGGAAACCGAACAGCAGGACCAGCGTGGTCAGCAGCGCGACCAGGGAAAGCGGCTGCAATGTCGATAACAAACGATCAATGGCACCTTGACCGCCGGCGATCAACACCCGGTGGCGCAGAACCTGGGCAAAAATTACCGGTACGACGATATAAAGGACGACGGAAAGCAGTAACGTCGCCCACGGAACGACGATGGCCGACAAACCCAGCAGCAAGCCGACAATCGGCGCGAATGCAAAGACCATAATAACGTCGTTCAGGGCGACCTGGCTCAACGTGAAGTGTGGCTCGCCATCGCACAGGTTGCTCCAGACGAAGACCATGGCCGTACAGGGCGCCGCCGCCAGCACGATCAAGCCCGCGATATACGACGTGATCTGGTCGGCCGGCAGATAGGCATGAAACAGGTAACCGATAAACAACCAGCCGAGCGCCGCCATGGAGAAAGGCTTGACCGCCCAATTTATGAAAAGCGTCACGCCGATTCCCCGCCAATGATCCTTGACCCGGGACAGCGCCCTGAAATTGATCCTGACCAACATCGGAATGATCATCAGCCAGATCAGGACGGCGACGGGCAGGTTAACCTGGGCGATCTCGGCGGACCCGATGATCTGAAATGCCGCCGGTGCAAAATGCCCGAGAGCCACACCGGCGACGATGCAAAGCGCCACCCAAACCGTCAAATATCGTTCGAAGACAGACATCAATATAAACCTCTTCCTTTCCGATCATCGTAGACGCCGGGACGGATCGAACGCCGCCTCACGGCGATCAGCGGGCGCCACGACAAGCACCCATGGCCCGACGATATCCGGATATTATCCGGGCATTCCAGCCGCATCCAGCAAGGCGTTCAGATCCAGATGTTTTTCCAGATGGGCGGCGAGTGCGTCCAGGGTTTGCTCTATCCGGGTTTCATAGGCCAGCGCGTGGCCGCGTCCGCTACGGATACCATCAAGGAAGGCGTGACGGAAGGCGTCGGCGGCAAAAATGCCGTGCAGGTATGACCCCATGATACGGCCATCGACCGACAACGCCCCCTCGCCGCGACCGTCATCCAGCTCTAGCCAAGGGCGGGAGCGGTCCGGGCCTTCGGTCAGGCCCAGATGCATTTCATACCCGTGGACCCTGTCGCCGCGACCGGTGTCGCGCCCCGATACGGTTTCCAGCGTCTTGTCATCGCTGAGGACGGTTTCCACATCGAGCAAGCCCAAGCCCTCGACGGTGCCCGCCGCCCCTTCGATGCCAGCAGGATCGCTGAGGCGTTTACCCAGCATTTGATAGCCGCCGCAGAGGCCGACGACGAGGCCGCCGCGCCGGACATGGGCCGCGATATCGACATCCCATCCCTGGCCCCGCAGATAGGCCAGATCGGCGATGGTTGCCTTGGATCCGGGGATCAGGATGACATCGGCATCGGCGGGCACCGGCGACCCGGCCTCGATAATATCGACGGTGACGCCGGGTTCGGCGGCCAGTGGATCGAGATCGTCGAAGTTGGCGATCCGCGATAGCCGCAGGACGGCGATGCGGATGATCGCCGCCGCGCTGTTTTCGGGTGGTGCGTTATCCAGCGACATGGCATCTTCCTTCGGCAGGAAGCGGGCGTCGGCGAAAAACGGCACCAGACCAAAGGTGCGAAGGCCGGTTTTTTCACTGACGATGTCATCGGCGCTGTCGAACAACGAGGGATCGCCGCGAAATTTGTTGATGATATAACCGCTCAAAAGGTCTCGTTCGCTGGCCCTCAACAGGACATGCGTGCCGACAAGGGAGGCGATGACCCCGCCCCGATCGACATCACCGATCAGCACGACGGGAACCTTCGCGGCTTCGGCAAAACCGAAATTTGCGATGTCGCCCTTGCGCAGGTTGACCTCGGCGGCGCTGCCGGCGCCTTCGACCAGCACCAAATCGGCATCCCGCGATACCACGGAAAAACTTTCCAGCACGGCCGCCATCAATGTTGGTTTCAGCGCGTGATAGCCGCCGGCCCTGACGGTCCCCACCACCTTGCCCTGAACGACGACCTGCGCGCCGGTTTCGCTTTCCGGTTTCAGCAACACCGGGTTCAGGTGGATTGAAGGGGGGGTGTGTGCGGCACGGGCCTGTAAGGCCTGGGCGCGACCGATTTCACCGCCTTCAACCGTAACGGCGGCGTTGTTGGACATGTTCTGCGGCTTGAACGGGCGAACCCGCAAACCGCGATTGTGATAGGCCCGACACAGCCCCGCCACCAGCAGGGATTTTCCAACGTCGGACCCCGTGCCCTGAAACATCAGGGCACGGCAAGCGGGTTTGTCAGTTCCCGGCAAGGGCCGCTCTCAGGGCATTGGCCTGCGGATTGTCATACTGACCGCTGTACAGGATTTCGCGCGGCGTCGCGCCGGGCCGATAATAGGCTTCGTTCAGGTCGGTGCGACGGGCCAACACGGCGCCTTCGAGCGCCGCACCACCGAACAGGCCGACTTTCGAATTGGCGAAGGCCAGCACATCGAAGCCAATGTTCGATGTCGTCGAAACCTCTGCGCCCGCGCCTATCATGCCGACCGTAATGCCGGCGTCGGCGCCCAGCTTGCCCTGATTTTTCAGGATCGCATCGACCGCCTTGTCGCTGCGCAAAATAAGAATGATTTCGGTGTCCTGCAAGCCGGCCTGCAAGCCGAAACTGGCGGCGCCGAGAATGTAGAACGCCGGCGGACTCCACGATCCATCATCGCGGCGCGCCAGCAACACACCGTTGCCGCCTTCGCCGCCGACGAACAGGCCCCCCTTGATGACGGTCGGCAGAACGACGATGCCCTTGGCCCCGGCCATGTAGCTCGCGAACAATTTAAGATCCGGCATGCCCTTGAAGCGCTGCACGGTTTCCCGCGCCTGATTGACCAGATTGACCGCAATTGAGCGCGGTTCACGGCGCATTTCGGCGCACGACCCAAGCGTAAACGCGGCGACCAGTAACACCGAAAGAAAAGCGACCTTTTTCATGGGGACCCCTACGTACGAATCATCAATATCGGAGCATTTTAGCGGCAAAAAGTTAAAACTCTACTCCCGCCTGAGCTTTAACGCCGGAACGGAATGGATGCTTGAGCAACGTCATTTCCGTCGCCAGATCGGCCGCTTCGACCAGCTCTTCGCGTGCGTTGCGGCCTGTCACCACCACATGTAAATTTTCAGGCCTCGCCCGCAGCCCGGCCAGAACGTCGTCGAACGGCAGATAATCATAGCGCAGCACGATGTTCAGTTCATCCAGAATGACCATGGAATAGGACGGGTCGGCGATCATTTCAAGCGCCGCCGCCCAGGCTTTCTTCGCCGCCGCGATATCGCGGGCCTTGTCCTGGGTTTCCCAGGTGAAGCCTTCACCCAGCGCCCTGATCGTCACCTGATCGGGGAAGCGGTCGAAAACAACCCGTTCGCCGGTTTCCCAGGCCCCTTTGACAAACTGCACGATGCCGATGCGCTTGCCGTGACCGATCATCCGCATGGCCATCCCCCAAGCCGCCGTCGATTTGCCCTTGCCCTTGCCGGTATGAACGACCAACAGGCCTTTTTCTTCGGTCTTGGTGGCCAGAATTTTGTCGCGAGCGGCCTTTTTCTTGGCCATCTTTTCGGCATGGCGGGCATCGGTGTTGTTGCTGTCGGTCATTGCATTAGCCTTTCCGTGACGTCGTTCTGCTGTTCTTTCCGGGATGGCCGGGACGGGCATATTTTTCGATCCGTTCGATAACCAACTCGGCGATGTCCTTACCGGTGACCTTTTCGATCCCCTCCAGGCCCGGTGACGAATTGACTTCCAGCACTTTCGGTCCATCGTTGCCGCGCAGAATATCGACCCCGGCCATGCCAAGCCCCAGCACCTTGGCCGCCTTGATGGCGGTGGCGCGCTCTTCTTTGGTGATGCGGATGCGCGTCGCCTTGCCGCCCCGGTGCAGGTTGGAGCGGTATTCGCCTTCTTCGGCCTGGCGCTTCATCGAGGCGACCACCTTGTTGCCGATAACAAAGCAACGGATATCGGCGCCACCGGCTTCCTTGATGAATTGCTGAACCAGAATATTGGCCTTGAGCCCCTGAAACGCCCCCATCACCGATTCGGCCGCCTTCGTGGTTTCCGCCAAAACGACGCCACGCCCCTGCGTGCCTTCCAGCAACTTCAGCACCATCGGCGCGCCGCCGATAAATTTGAACAGCTCCTTGGTGTCGTGCGGCGACCGTGCAAAACCGGTGACCGGCATACCGACGCCGCTGCGCGCCAGCAATTGATGGGCAAACAGTTTGTCGCGGGATCGGCCGATGGCGTCCGACGAGTTAAGGCAGTAAATGCCCATCATTTCGAATTGGCGAACGACCGCCATGCCATAAAAAGTAACCGATGCGCCGATGCGCGGGATGATCGCGTCGTAGCCTTCCAGATTTTTGCCGTCCATATGAATTTCCGGGGCCGCCGACGTGATGTTCATATAACAGCGCGTCGTATTAATGACCTCTACCATATGGTTTCTGGCTTCGGCGGCCTGGGCCAGCCGCTGGGTCGAGAAGTTTTCAGGCTCTCGCGACAGGATGGCAATTTTCAGATTGCGCTTGTGCTGTCCCGTTCTGGGAAGGTCTTCATAAGCATCGGGGCTGAGACTTTCCTGCAAGCGGGACGCCACCGGATCGACGGTGATATTCTGGCGCAGGGCGGAGCGGCCGATCAGCATCCGGTACTGCATGGTTTCGCGATTGGTCAGCGAAATTTCAATCGACCATTCCTCGTCGCCGATGCGGATCGGAGTGCGGATGACGTAACGCCATTCGGATTCCCCATTGGAACTGGTGATCTCGCGCTGGTCGACAAGCTCACCGGAACAAAATATCTGGATGTCGGGGCGTTCGGGAATGGGGTGAATGCCGAAGCGGACCCGCTTGTGACCCGTCCTGCCATAAGGTTCGATCATGAAAGCGTGCAGCGATGACGTTTTCGCCCCGGTATCGATTTTGGCCAGAACCGCCGGTAGCCCGAGCTCCGGCAGCGCCACCCATTCTTCCCAACCGAGTGTCATTTCAGTATTCGACATGGCCCCTCACCTTTTTTAATCCGTATGCGCCGCCAGCAAACCGCTCAGCGCCGCATGGGTGCTGTTCAGGCGCGGCCGCCAAAGGCCCCGTTGTTGTGCCTCCAGCAATCGTTCGACCATTTCCCTGAGCGCCGCCGGATTATGTTCCGCGATGAAGTGTCGCACATCTTCATCGCCCAGATAAGCTTCATAAACCGCATCGAAGTGATGATCGGCGACGCAGTTGGCCGTTGCCGCGAAAGCAAAAAGATAATCCACCGTCGCGGCCATTTCAAACGCGCCTTTGTAGCCATGCCGACGCACACCGTCTATCCATTTTGGATTGACGACGCGGGCCCGCACGATGCGCCCGACTTCGTCTTCCAAGGTTCGAATGCGCGGCGTTTCTGGGCGCGAATGATCGTTGTGATAAACCACCGGTTGGGTGCCCGACAACGACCGCACCGCCGCCGTCATACCGCCTTCGAACTGGTAGTAATCATCGGAATCAAGCAGGTCATGTTCCCGGTTATCCTGATTTTGGACGACCGCCTCGACCGATTTAAGCCGGGTTTCGAACAAACCATGGGCCGCCTGCCCCGCTGCGCCTTCGCCGTAGGCATAGCCCCCCCAGGCGACATAGGCGCGCGCCAAATCGTCTTCGGTTTGCCATCCCTTTTCGTCGATCAACGCCTGCAACCCGGCCCCGTAGGCCCCCGGCATCGAACCGAACACCCGGAAACCGGCCCGCGTCGCGGCGGCGGCAGCGTCCATCCCGTCGGCGACCAAGTGGCGCACCTCATCGCCGACGCGGGCGGCCAGCGGATTATCGGCGGGGGCTTCATCGAGCGCCGCGACGGCGCGCGCGGCGGACGAAAACAGGTCGATCAGGCCCGGAAAGGCGTCGCGGAAGAACCCCGATACCCGAAGCGTCACATCGACGCGCGGCCGGTCCAGCACCGCAAGCGGCATAATTTCAAAGCCGCTGACCCGTCGCGACGCGGTATCCCACGTCGGCTTGACGCCCATCAGCGCCAGCCCCTGGGCGATGTCATCGCCACCGGTGCGCATGTTCGATGTGCCCCAGGCGGTCAGCGCCATGGTCCGGGGCCAGGCCCCGTGTTGCTGGCGATAGGTATCGATCAGCAGGCCAGCCGATTTCCAGCCCAGCGTCCAGGCCGCCGGAGTCGGCACCGTGCGGGTATCGACGGAATAAAAATTACGGCCCGTCGGCAGCACGTCGGGCCGTCCGCGGGTCGGTGCGCCCGATGGTCCCGGTTCGACGAAGCGACCATCCAGGCCCCGCAACAGGCCCGCGATTTCAGCCGCGCCACAGGCGGCGACGGCGGGGCGGATTTTGTCATTCAACATATCCAGAACCGCCCGCGTGGCGGTCCATCCGGGCGCCGCTTCCGTCTCGCCACCGACCAAGTGCGCGGCCAGGCGTTCCAGCCGTTCGACCGTGTCACCGGCGCTGCGCCAAACGCCGTCAGCGGCTAAGGCATCCGGGCGCGGCCCGGTCCACTCGTTACCCATGGTGCAATCGAGCGGATCAAATCCCAGATCAAGATCCCTGGCCAGGGCACGGATCAGCGACGCATCGCCACCGTCACCGGCGCCGCGCGGCGTCCGCACCAATGCCACCAGCAGGTCCGTCAACAGGCGGCCATCCGGGCTTTGCCCGAACACGTGCAGGCCATCGCGAATTTGCAGTTCCTTCAATTCGCACAGGTAATTGTCGAGACGGCCGAGCGCATCGTCCTCATCGGCGGCCCCGTCCATACCGCAATCGGCACCCAGACCGGTTGCCGAACACAGCGTCAGGATTTCCTTTTTCAGCACTTTCAGGCGACGCGGATCGACCCCCGACGCCTCGTAATATTCATCGACCAGATGCTCAAGATCGGCCAGCGGGCCGTAGGATTCGGCCCGCGTCAGCGGCGGTGTCAGATGATCGACGATGACCGCCCCGGCGCGGCGCTTGGCTTGCGTCCCCTCGCCCGGATCGTTGACGATAAACGGATACAAATGCGGCATCGGCCCCAGCGCCGCTTCGGGAAAACAGTCTTCGGACAGGGCCAGGGATTTACCGGGCAGCCATTCCAGGTTTCCATGCTTGCCGAAATGAATGACGGCATCGGCGGCGAATTGCTTTCTGATCCAGGCGTAGGTAGCGAAGTAGCCATGCGGCGGCACCAGATCGGGATCGTGATAGCTGCTGACCGGGTCGATATTGTAGCCCCGCGCCGGTTGCAGGCAGACCGCGACATGGCCCAACCGATAGGCCGGGATGGCGAAGCGCCCGTCGCAACGCATGAAGGGATCGGCTTCCGGTGAGCCCCATCGCTTGATGATCTTTCCGCGCATGGTTTCGGGCAGGGTCGCGAAGAAATCACGATAATCGGGCAGCGACAGGGTTTCGGTGGCCTGCCGGTTTTTCAAGGTATCCGTATCATTGGTCGGCCCGGCGGCAAGACGGGCGATCAGGTCGTCGCCGTGTTCGGGCAGGTCTTCGATATGATATCCCGCCGCCGCCATACCCTGCAACGCAACCAGTGCGCCTGCCGCGGTATCGAGCCCGACGCCGTTGCCGATGCGGCCATCGCGATTGGGGTAGTTGGCCAGTATCAGGGCGACATTTCTTTCCGCCGTCGCCGTCCCGGCCAGCCTGGCCCAGTTTGCCGCCAGCCGGGCGGTGAAGGCGATGCGGTCGGCGACCGGTTCGTAGGTAACGATATCGATCTCGCTAATATCATCGCGGCGGGCCGACCCCTTGAACGACACGGCGCGGGTCAGAAGTCGGCCATCGACTTCCGGCAGGGCCACGTTCATGGCAATATCACGGGCGCTCAAACCATGCATGCCGTCGGCCCAGTCGGTGCGGCTGGAACCGGAAAGCACGACCTGCAAGACCGGCGCGCCGGGGCCGTCAAGCGGCGTTGCCGGACGGCCGTCGGCAATTTTCCGGTTAGGCGAGGAAACGGCGAACCCGGTCGTATTGAGAACCACATCGGGTGGCGTTTCGGAAAACATCTCATCCAGAAGAGCCGCCGCGACCGGGTCCTTCAAGCTGGCGACATAGATCGGCAGCGCATTCAGGCCCGCCGCCGTCAGGGCCGCGATCATGTCATCGATGACCCGCACGTTACCCGCCTGCAGCAGCGCCCGGTAGAACACCAGGGCGGCGGTCGGCTGGCCTGTTATCCAGTTTGCCCGAACGGCGCCCTGTTCGTAGGGGCCGGCCCGCAGCAACGGCAACGGCTCCAGCCAGTCGGTCGCGAAACCGATCAGGCTGGCCGCGTAGTTCAGGAAACCAAGCGCATTTTCCGGGCCACCGTGAACGCTGTATTGCCACAAACGATGACAGACATCCGGGGCCAGCGTCGAATATCCGGACAGGTCGGCATCGGGTTGATCGTCGCCGGGAAGCATCGCGAGCTTGATGCCGTTCTCACGGCAGACGCCGGCGATTTGTTCGACCCCATAGGGCCAGTATCCACGCCCGCCCAACAGGCGCACGATGACCAGCCTGGCCGACCCGATGACCTGTTCGACGTACAGGTCGACCGACATATTGTGGCCCAGGCTCAGCAAATTGGCGAGGCGCAGGCTGGGAAAGTCGGGGCCGTCGATGCGCGCGCGGGCGAGGCTGAGCGCCGTCAGGTCGGTATCGGCGGCGCTCAGCAGAACGATGTCGCCCGGACTCTGGCCCAGATCGATCGCTTCCGAACCGTCCGATATCCCGCCCGGTGTTGCGGCCAGCAGATGCATGGCTAGCCCGCCAGCGCGGCCTGAATGGCGAGCCGATCCAAACCCTTTTGGCCGATCACGACGAGACGACCCCGACGTTCTTCGGCACCGCCCCAAGGCCGATCATAATAGCGTTGAATGCGGGGGCCGACGCCCTGGACGACGTGGCGCATATCCTTGCCGGGCACGTGAACGAAGCCCTTGATGCGCAGGATATCGTGTTCGGCGGTCACTTTTGCGAGCCGGTCTTCCAGCCTGGCCGGGTCGGCGGTGTCGGCAAGGTCAACCGTGAAACTTTCGAAGTCGTCATGGTCGTGGTCGTCCTCGCCATCGTGATGGGATTCCCGGTCATCGATGCCATCTTCGGCGGCGGCGGAAATACCCAGCAGGACGCTCAGGTCGATGACGCCGTTAACCGCCGCCACTGTCCGGACCGCCGGACGCAGATGACCGGCGATGCTGTCGGCGACGGCGGCGATCCCGGCTTCGCCAATAACATCGGCCTTGTTCAGGATCACCAGATCGGCGCACAGCAACTGGTCTTCGAAGACTTCTTCCAGCGGATTATCATGATCGAGCGCATCATCGGCCCGGCGTTCGGCCTCGACCGCGTCGGCGTCATCGGCAAAGCGGCCTTCGGCGACGGCCGGCGCGTCAATCACCGCGATGACCCCATCGACGGTCACCCGCGAGCGCACTTCCGGCCAGTTGAAGGCCTTGACCAGCGGCTTGGGCAGGGCCAGGCCCGAGGTTTCGATAATAATGTGATCCGGCGGGGTTTCCCGGTCCAGCAGGGCTTCCATGGCGGGCAGGAATTCATCGGCGACGGTGCAACAGATGCAGCCGTTGGCCAGTTCCACAATATCGCCCTCTTCGCACCCTTCGATGCCGCAGCCGTCAATCAGGTCGCCATCGACGCCAAGATCGCCAAATTCGTTGATGATCATGGCGATGCGGCGATCGCCGGCGTTTTCCAGAATGTGACGGATCAGGGTGGTCTTGCCGGCGCCGAGGAAGCCGGTAATGACGGTGGCGGGAATTTTCATTGGATTTGGTTCTCTTCCTGTTACTTCAATTTCAACGGCAGCCCGGCGGCGACCAGAATAACGCTGTCGGCGGCGGCGGCAATCGCCTGATTGGCCGCCCCCAGCGCATCAAGATATTTTCTGGCCAGCGCATTGTCGGGAATAATACCAAGCCCGGCCTCGTCGGACACGATAACCAGAGAACATGTAAGATTTTTTACCGTCTTTATAAGTCCCGCTGTTTCCCGAGCGACGTTTTTTCCGCTGCCCAACAGGTTCGCCACCCACATGCCGAGACTATCCAGCAGCACCGGATGACCGGTTTGCTCAAGGCGGCCAAGGGCGGCCGCGACATCAAGCGGTTCTTCGACCGCCGTCCAGCGATCGCCCCGGCGTTGCCGATGGCGGGCGATGCGGTCGCTCATTTCAGCGTCGCGGGCTTCGCCGGTCGCCAGATAAACGGCGGGCGCCTCGCCGATCAGGTTTTCGGCATAGGCGCTTTTGCCCGAACGCTGGCCGCCCAGAACCAGGGTCAGCGGCGGCAATACCACGGGGGTTGGATGATCCACTATGTTCTGTCCGCGGGCGGCAAATTGACGCCTTCAATCCGCCAGTTACCGCCCTGGCCCCGATACAGCCCTTCATCGATATAGTCGAGGCAGGTCAGCGACAGGTTGTCTATTTTGAAGGCCATCGCGTCAATCGGTTCCATGTCCAAAGCAAGGGCAAGGGCGGCCCGGATGGTGCCGCCGTGGGTCACCGCGACAATATCGCGGCCCCGGTGGTCGATATTCACGCGCTTTATGCCGACATCGGTGCGGGCGATCAGGTCGGCGAGGCTTTCCCCGCCGGGTGGTGCCGTGCGGCCCGGATTTTTCCAGAACTCCCGATACTCCGGCGAATTTTCCGCATGAAGGTCATCCCAGCTATGATCCTGCCAGTGGCCGAAGCTCTGTTCGGCAAAATCGGTCTCGACCAGCGGTTGCACGTAGTCCGCCCCGGCCTCGACGATGGCGGCGGCGGTATCGATCGCCCGGCGCAACTGGCTGGTGACCCATACCGCATTTTTCGGCAACATGTAAGCGAGGCCCCTGAAGGCGGCGGCGTCGGACGTATCGCACGGGACATCTTTCTGGCCGTATATTTTTCCGCCGTGAGTGGTGACAGGGGCGTGGCGGACCCACCACCACCGGGTGCGTTTTTCCGACATATCGGCTCCTTTATCCAATGGCCGCGGCGGCGGCCAACAAGATGGCGATTTCGCTGACCTGTTGGGTCGCACCCAGAACATCACCCGTCTGACCGCCGATCTGACGTTTGGCCAAGGCCATCATGGCGATCGTCGCAAGGCCACCGGCGGCCAGTAAAATCCAGGCGCCCGCGCCACCGAGCACGAAGGCGGTGACGGCGGCGACGGCAAGGGCCGTCAAAAACGTTCCGGTTTCGGGCCTGCCCGCGCTGCTGCCGAGTCCGTCATCGCGGGCGGCAGGCAGGCCGACCATGGCGCCGACGATGAGTGCGCGCGAGATGCAGGCGGCGGAGATCAACGCCATCGCGGCGGTGCCGGCCCCGGCCATGCCGGACAGGGCGGCGGCCCGAATACCGATTGAAAACACCAGCGCCAACATACCATAGGCGCCGACGGCGCTGTCGCGCATGATGCGTAGCTTGTCTTTCTTCTTCACCCCGCCGCCGAACCCGTCGGCAACGTCGGCCAAACCGTCTTCATGCAGCGCACCGGTCGCGGCGACACCGACAGCAAGGGCGATCAGGGCCGACGCCAACGGGTGTAAACCCATTGAATGAGCCATCATCAGGGCGACCGCGGCCAACCCGCCGGTCAAAATGCCGACGGCCGGGAACGCCCAGGCGACATCGGCGAGGGGGCGGACCGGCTGTTCGGGATCGACTTTCAGCAATCGGGCGACCGGCAGACGGGTTAAAAAACCCGTCGCGATCAGTAAATCGTGCGCCCATCCACGCAGGATCGTTATATTTTTTTCGGCACCCGGCATCGGATCATTTCCCGCTATCTGATTATTCGCCAATACCCTGTTTTTTTGGGTTGGGCAATTGACGTTTTCAGTTATAGATTATCGGCACCAGAATCAACACTCCCCTTAAACGGCCCTTAAGGCAATTACCGCCCGAACAAGGCCCCTCCCCGAAAGGTCAATCCCGTGCCATCAGCTCAAAGCGTTTCCTCGTTGGACGATATCCGCACCCTTCTGGCCGGAATTCCAGGCCCGGACGATGCCGCCGCCGCACGGGCCGGGGAACGCGAGCCGCAACTGACCAAACCGCCGGGATCTTTGGGCAGGTTAGAAGATATATCGCTTTGGCTGTGTCGGTGGCAAGCCAGTCATCCACCGCGCATCAGTCGCCCGCACGCCTGTGTGTTCGCCGGCAATCACGGCGTTACCGCACAGGGCGTATCGGCGTTTCCGCCGGAAGTGACGGTTCAGATGGTCGCCAACTTCGAGCACGGCGGGGCCGCCATCAACCAGATCTGCAAGACCTTCGGAATCGACTTGAAGGTCGAGGCCCTGGACCTCGAAACCCCGACGGACGATTTCACCCAAGGCCCGGCGATGAGCGAAAGCGCCTGCGTCGAGGCCTTTAATCGCGGCATGGCGGCGGTCGAAGATGGCATGGATATCTTGTGTCTGGGTGAAATGGGCATCGGCAACACGACCACGGCGGCGGCCATTTGCCACGGCCTGTATGGCGGTGAAGCGGCTGACTGGACCGGCCCCGGCACCGGCGTTGAAGGCGATGCGATGGCGGCCAAGATCCGGGTCGTCGCCGATGCGGTCAGCCTGCACAAACCCGACACGAAGGATGGTCTCGACGTTCTGTGCGCCGTTGGCGGACGGGAACTGGCGGCCATCGCCGGTGCCGTGCTGGCGGCCCGCCTGCAGCGGGTTCCGGTGATGCTGGACGGTTACGTTTCAAGCGCCGCCGCCGCCGTGCTGGAAGCGACCCTGCCCGGGGCGCTGGACCATTGCCTGGTCGGCCACGCCTCGACCGAGCCCGGACACCTGCGGCTGCTGGATAACATCGGCAAACAGCCCCTGCTGCAAATGAACATGCGGCTGGGCGAAGCGTCGGGCGCGGCGTTAGCCATCGGTTTGCTGCAAGCGGCAGCGGCCTGCCACACCGGCATGGCGACATTTGCCGAAGCCGGCGTGACGGATAAAGACTAGGTCGGCGGCTCAACTCATCATTTTTCATCCGGGGCTTATTCCCGCTTGATCAAATCGGCTGTGGTCTCTATAGAGAATATTCCAGTTAACGGAACACGGTGAAATTCCGTGGCGGTCCCGCCGCTGTAATCGGGGACATCTGCTTTATGGCTTATGCCATCCACTGACGGGCTTAATCAGCCCGTCGGGAAGGAAAAAGGAGGTGGAAAATCCGAGAGCCAGAAGACGAACTGGAAACGAAATAAGCTCAAGGGTCGAAACCTGAAGGTAAAGGGTGTCGGCGGACATTTGTGTCTGCTGAGGCCCTTTTTTTTGTCACGGGAGATGACTTATGACCAATAAATTTCAGCCGACATCCACCAACAAGCCGGAACAGGAAGCCAAAATCATCGCGCACCGCAAGACCTGCGATGCCGAGGGCACCGGCTTGTCCCATTACATTCTAATGGACAAGCAGGTCAAAAAATGACCGGTCAAATCCATGCGAATGAAGCGGCCTCCCCCGGGGGTCGCTTCATTAACGGCGGCGAAGGCCCAACCTTTCAACCTTTCGATATCGGACACGACACCTACACGGCGCTGATTGAGCCGGACACGGCGTTCTGGTCCCTGGTGCCAAAAGCAAAACTTGCCGACGTGCTGGCTGGCGGACTGATGCTTGATGCATATTTCGAGAAACGTGAGGCCATGACGCAAGAGATGGACATGCTGCGTTTCCACCTCAAACCGTCGGCGGTCTATTTCAATCCGACGGAACGCTGCAACCTCAACTGCGCATACTGCTACATCCCGGAAGACATGCGCCGGTCCGGTTCTCACATGTCTGCCGAAAAGGTCATTGAAGCCTTGGCGCGATTAAAAGAGTATTTTGCCGAAACGGTGCCCGAAGGGCGCCTGCCTCAAGTGATCTTCCATGGCGCCGAACCGCTGTTAAACCGGGATGCCATCTTCCAGGGAATCGAGGCATTCCGCGACGATTTCCGCTTCGGCATTCAAACCAACGCGACCCTTTTGGACGACAATGCGGCCTCCTTCCTGAAGGCCAACCATTGCAGCATTGGCCTGTCTCTGGACGCACCGGACGCCGCGGCGTCGGGGAAGACCCGGTTCCAGTGGAACGGCAGGGGGGTGTTTGACGCCGTTGTCGATGCCATGACGCGCCTGCAAGGTTATGAAGGATGGAGCGTCATTTGCACCATGACCAGGGAGAATCAGAACCGGCTTACCGAGATGGTTGAGTTTTTCCACGCCCATCAGGCCCCGGCCTGCATGCTCAACGTTATCCGCTGCACGATGCCAGGCGCCCGCCCGCTGCAATCGGATGACCTCGACCTGGCGGCCCGCTACATTGAGGCTATTGAACGCAGCAACGAGTTGTATCATGAGACCGGCCGCAAGATGGTGGTGGCCAATTTCGCCAATGTCCTGATCAGCATCGCGGCCCCCACGGCCCGGCGACTCATGTGCGACATTTCGCCTTGTGGCGGGGGGCGTAGTTTTTTCGCCCTGGCGCCCAGTGGCGACTTGTTCCCGTGCAGCGAGTTCATCGGCCTGCCGGCATTCAAGGGCGGTAATCTGTTTACGGACACTGTGTCCGATGTACTCGACAGCCCTGAATTCCGGGCGGTTACGGAACGGAAAGTAGAAGACATCAATCCGTGTCATCAATGCGCCATTCGTCATTACTGCGGGTCTCCCTGCCCAGCCGAAGCGCAGGAAATGAACGGCGGTATGGACAAGATCGGGGCGTTTTGTGATTTCTATCTGGAACAGACCCGTTACGCATTTCGCCTTCTCGCGGAAAAACGTGAAGATGAATTTCTGTGGGAGGGGTGGGACGCGGGGACCGAACCGCTATTCTCTATGTCTTAGACGTTGGTTGCAAGCCTCCGGGGTCGTACCGGAGGCTTGTCTTCCTGCCTCTTTTTGCGGCCTGAATACGCAACAAAACCATTTAGGGAATCCGACCAGCGGGTTGACCGGCGTTAGTGTGAATGAGAAAGTCGGAATTGATCTGGCACCGAGGCTCGAGGACTGATGGCGGAGGTACATTTTGATCGGCTATGAAGAATTCAACGCGTTTTGCCGGTCGCTTCCGGTAACGACGCACGTCGTTCAATGGGGCGGCTCTCATGTCTGGAAAGTCGGTGGCAAGGTTTTTGCCATCGGCGGCTGGGAAAACGGCACGTATCCCGGTGTTACATTCAAAGTTTCCGAAACGGCTTATGAGGCGTTAAAGGATGCGCCCGGCTTGCGCCCGGCGCCCTATCTTGCGTCGCGCGGAATGAAGTGGATACAGCACTACGCCGAACCGGGACTTTCCGACGACGACCTGAAATCATACCTGGCGGAATCCCATCGCATCGTTGCCCTTGGCCTGACACGGAAAAAACGAAAGGAACTGGGCCTGTAGGCGCGACCGGGAGATCCGTCGGGCCGTCGAACTAAAGCGCCTCCGCGACGATGACCTCCGAGGGTATGGTCATGCTTACAACCACGTCTCGATGGGTAATCTTCCACTGACGATCGGCGATGAGGTCGGACAAAACAAGCGGGCGGCAACCGCCGACGAGAGACGGTTTTGCGCTATGGATCATGCCCCACACCGTGCTCGCTACGGACGAGAAGAACCCGACGCCTTTGGTCAGCCCTGCGAGGCACAATAATCCACCTTTTTGCATCGCCCCGTGCGCCACGTCGAGTGCCTGAGTGATTTCGTCACGGCTGAGCAAATCAAACACGTAGGTGCTGACGATCCTGTCGTATGGCCCGCCATAAGCACGTAACCCGGAAGCGTCACGGCAAAGAAAGACCTCGGATCGGTCGGCCCAGGGGCTCAATCGTTGCTTCGCGAGGCCGACCATTGTTGTACTGACGTCGATTGCCGCGTAATGAGCCGAAGGCGGCAGATGGTCCGATAATAGGCGGGCCGCCAGCTTGCCCGTGCCGCAGCCAATTTCGAGGACCGATCGGGCATCTGAAAATCCAGCGTGCCGGATCAGTAGGTCAAACGCCGCATCCTCATAAAAACCCTGCTGATCCTGTTTCGCGCCAAAACGGTCATAGTAGTCTCGAACCTCTTCGCTACCAAGGACGGAGGTCATGGGTATAATCCTTTGTTATCTAAGGGTTTTTGACGTCTTCCTCAATCCATCTGAACTATGTATTGCGGGCCCGCCTGCGCTTAAGGCGGCCCTGCCGTTCGAACCTTAATACTCGCCCAACTCTTCCGCTTCCTCGGCGGCGCGTTCCATGCGGCGTTTCAGCTTCAGCAATTCGCGGCGGCGGTTGTCTTCGGCGATCAGGTTCTCGACGAAATGGCCCTGAAACAGGCCGATGCCGACGGAGTGCCCGAAATCAATGGCCTCTCTGTTGTCGACCCGGCACAGGATGACCCGGGCCGGGTTGGCGCGCTTGACCATGCCGCGAATCCGTTCGTGCATATCCGCGCCGCCATCGACCATTTCCGGGTGCCAGACCAACTTGATCAAGTCGGCGCCCAGGCGTTCCCGTTCAATCAACGGCAGTGTCTTGTGGGTCAAGCCGTCGATGCAAATCCGGTAGCCCTTGTCCTGCATGTATTCGCGGGCGAACAGATAGGCGCCCAGGTCGGAAAACATATCAACCTTTTGCAGTTCGACGATCATCGAGCCCCGTTTAGCCGCCGAAATGTTGTCGTCGAATTCCTGAAATTCCGGGGATAACAACGTCGCCACATTGGCGTTAAAGCTGATATCGCCGGAAATCGTGAAGGTGTCGGTTTTCGACAGCAACGACAGCATTCGCAGATCCAGCGATTCCGTCAGATGCTGGAACAGCCAGCGGTTGGACATCAGATTAACGCCGGGGATCATCGTTTCACGCAGGTCGGCGATGGATATGAACATTTCGCTGAAGGCCTGTTCCGGTATCATTTGCTGATCGATTTTACAAATAAACTGACGACGCACCAGATTGGACAGGTCGGCGCGCTCCAGCGCGGTTTCGACCTTGGCCAACACGTCCGGGGTCAGCGGCTCGCCTTCCCGTTGCCGGGCCTTGAGGGCGGCGCGGGTATCCATGCGCGCCCGGGCGTGGCTTCTGTTTTGTTCCTTGACGTTCACCAGATTCTGAATCAGGTGGAGAATTTCCTGATACTGTTCGTCGGCGTCATACCAGACCGAAAAGCTGCTGTCGTCCTGATTTTCATCTTCCAGCAAGGGATCGTCGCTGAACAGAAACCGGACCTTTTGGACGATCGTTTCGACCTGGGGCAGGACGTCGGTTTTGAAGAAGAAGAACAGATCGGAATTTTCCAGAATGAAAAGCTGACCCTGCAACTCCTTGATCAGAAACTCGAAACTGTTGGCCGCCGCCCGCACATGGTGTTCACGCCGGTTATAGGATTTCAGATTGGACAACAAAAGGTGCACGACATGGCGACCGCTTTTATGTTCTTCCAGCCGCCGCAGGTAATCGAGCAACAACTTTTCCTGACTCGGCAGGCGTTTCTGGACATCTTCGGGGCGCTTTACCACGATGCCCCCCGACCCCGCCGGCATCCGCGAAGGCGTCCGATCATCAGATGATTCCCTTCAGGAGCATGGCGTTGACAAGGGTGTCGATATAAAAGCCCTGAAAACGATTGATGCCCAGTGACAGCGCCCAGATCACGGCATCTTCTGAATCGGTTCGTGACAGAATCACGTTATCCTTTCCCATTTCCCTGATGACGCCACGCATATCGTCTATCCGGTCCTGGGCGTCCTCGCTTTCAAACTCCTGGCCCCAGCTGATCTTTATCAGGTCCGCCAGCAGCAGGGCCGGACTAAAGAATTGCAGCGACAACGGGCTCAACCCGTCGATCAGCACTCGGTAGCCGTTTTCCTGCAACATATCGCGCGCATTGGCGTAAGCATCCATATCGGAAAACACGTCGATCAATTGAAATTCGATCACCACCTTCGCCGTGTGCTTGCCGACGGCCTGATGAAAATGCTGGAATTCGCGGCCCAGTACGGAACTGATATTCAGGTTGAGGCTGATGTCATGCTGCAGAGAGGCAAAATTCCCCCGCGAAACGATCCCCAGCAACCGCTGGTCAACGGTCTCGGTCAGATACAGGAAAAGCCAGGGGCTGCCGAACAGATTGACGCCCGGGGCCACCCGCTTCTGCAACGCCCGCATGGAAATGTATTTTTCCCGAAGCATCACCTTTCCCTTTTGGTTGGGATAGACGATGATACAGGTCTGTTCGTCGATCAGATCTTCCATGTTGACGCGTTGCAGTTTCAGCTTGATATCGGCCGTGCTGGACGGGTCGAGACGAACCCCCGGCAGGGTATTCATCGGCCGGGAGTCCTCGGTTTTTTTTGTTTTCTGCAACGCCTGGACGGCCAGATCATTGGCGACATCGAAAAATGAGCCTAAATCCGCCGAACTGGAAAAATCATACCAGGTGGTGAATTTGTCATCCAGCGAGCCATCCTCGCCATCCGTCAGCGGGTCTTCGCCGAACAACTGGCGGGTTTTGTGGATGACCGGATCTATTTCTTCGACCGGAACATCCTTGCACAACAATACGATGTCCTCGTTGAACAGCTTAAACAGAGTGATCTGGAAATTGGTCAACAACTCTTCAAAGTTCCGGGTCGCGATATTAATGAAATGCGGCTTGCGGTTGCCGGGCCGAAGCTTCGAGAGATGCATATGAACGACAAAGTAGCCCTTGTGGCTCGCCTTCAGGGACCGCAGCCGATTGAGCAGCAGGGTCTCCTCCGACGACATCTCGCCGCCTGGAAACGTTATCAGGGAGCCGGTTACGGCCATGCCTTATCCTTCAGCCTTATTGCACGCGAGCCCGCGCCTACGGGTCGGGGAGACGACCCGTACTCCGTCGAGGTTAAACAAAAAGCGTTAAGAGTCACTTATCAAGATAACACATTATGCCGGCCGGGTGTTGCGATCGGCGGCCGCGGTTGACATAGTCAAGCCGATGATCGTTTCAGTTCTGAACCGTTTGCGCAAAAAGCAGCCTGCTCCCCGTACCGAGCCGGGGCAGCGCATTTACGCCATCGGCGATATCCATGGCCGCATCGATTTGTTCGCCGCGCTGATGGACATGATCGTCGCCGATGCCGCATCGGTTGCGGATCGTAGCCCCGTTCTGATCTGCCTGGGCGATTACATCGACCGCGGACCGGCATCGGATCGGATTATCGAAAGCCTGATCGGCCCACCGCCGGACGGCTTTCAGACCCACTACCTGATGGGCAACCACGAAGACATGATGTTGCAGTTTATCGACGGCACCGGGTCCGCCGATGTTTGGCTGAACAATGGGGGTGAGCAAACGCTCGCGGCGTATGACTGCGCCGGCGTCGAGGACCCCGCGCTGATCCGACAGAAGCTGCGGGCCAACGTTCCGGCGCGCCATCTGGCGTTTTTGCGATCGCTGAAGAGCCATCGTCAGGAAGGCGGCTACCTGTTCGTTCACGCCGGGATCCGCCCCGGCGTCGCCATCGACCTGCAATCGGACACCGACATGATGTGGATTCGTGAGGCTTTTTTGAAATCGGGCGAAGACTTCGGCAAGATCGTCGTTCACGGTCATACCGTTCGGCCCGAACCGGAAATCCGCGCCAACAGGATCGGTATCGACACCGGGGCCTGGCGCACCGGCGTGTTGACCTGCCTGGTGCTGGACGGCGAAGAAAGGAAATTTCTATCCACCTGACAAGCCAAGGGTGTTAGGTTCGTGCCCGTCGATCAAATTTATTGCTGAAGCGGAGAACCGATGACCTCTCGAAAAAAGGTGCTCGTTACCGGTGGCGCCGGTTTCCTGGGCTCGCATTTATGCGAACGCCTGCTGGCGGAAGGGCACGATGTCCTGTGTGTCGATAACTTCTACACGGGCACCCGCGACAACATTCTGGGCATGCTGGCAAACCCCCACTTCGAACTGCAACGCCATGACGTCACCTTCCCGCTGTATGTGGAAGTCGATGAAATCTACAATCTGGCCTGTCCGGCATCGCCGGTCCATTACCAAAGAAACCCGGTGCAGACAACCAAGACCAGCGTGCACGGGGCGATTAACATGCTGGGCCTGGCGAAACGCACGAACGCCAAGATTTTTCAGGCCTCGACCAGCGAGGTCTACGGTGACCCGGAAGTCCATCCGCAGACGGAAGACTACCGCGGCAGTGTGTCGACCACCGGCCCACGGGCCTGTTACGACGAAGGCAAACGCTGCGCCGAGACGCTGTTTTTCGACTACCTGCGCCAGCACAAACTGCGCATTCGCGTCGCCCGCATTTTCAACACCTATGGCACCCGCATGCTGCCCGATGACGGGCGGGTGATATCGAATTTTATCGTCCAGGCGTTAAAGGGCGACCCCATCACCCTTTACGGTGACGGATCGCAAACCCGCTCGTTCTGTTATGTCGATGACCTGATCGAAGGCTTCATCCGCCTGATGGATGCCCCCGACGATGTCACCGGCCCCATGAATCTGGGCAATCCCGGTGAATTTTCGATCCGCGAACTGGCCGAAAAAATAATCGGGATGACCGGCTCGACCTCGGCCCTGATCGAAAAACCGCTGCCGGAAGACGATCCCCTGCAACGCTGCCCCGATATATCGCTAGCGAAACAAAAATTGAACTGGCAGCCGACGGTCGCCCTTGAAGAAGGCCTCGAACGGACGATTGCCTATTTCAGGGACATTCTATAGGCCGTTCAAGCCGTTTGCGCCGCATACACCCGTTTCGCCCACCCCCGAAGGCCGCGTTCGCCGGGGCCGCCGCCGCCGCCTTTATCGCCTTCCAGCCACTCCCTGACGGGAACGAAAAAACCCGACTTCGGCCGGTTCAGGACCGCCGCCGGCAACGGCACCGCGGGGGTCCGGGCCATCGCCTGCTTATCCGGCCCGGCCGCCGTTCCAAGATGGGCGGCAAGCCCTTCGAACAGCACCGGATCGACCAGCGGCACCCGGATTTCGACGCCGTGGGCCATGCCCGCCCAATCGGCGTCCCGCAAAAGCTGACTTCGCATATACCAACTCATTTCCAGGGCCACCAGCTTGCGTTTGCCACCGCCAATATCCCGCTGGCAGCGCTCCAGTTGCCGCGTCGCCTGCAGGTCGGCCAAGCCCTGCCGGATCATTGCCGCATCCATCACCGTCGATAGTTCGCCTTCAAGCTCCCACGGCATCATCAACGCCCGCCGCAACAGGTAGGCCTCGCCGTAACGGCCGCCATATTCCAGCAGACCCGCCGCCTTGGGTGGCAATCCCAGGCCTGAAGCAGGCGCCAGCAGCGCCCGCAGGCCACGGCCAAGACGGCCGCGCCCCGGCATCCAGCCGAGGGCTGAAACCAGCGACGGGACCTGGGAAAACGTATCATAGCCGCACAGCAGTTCGTCACCGCCCAGGCCCGACAACGCGACCTTCAAGCCTTCCCGCCTGGCCGCCTTGGCGACGAAATAGGTATTGACGCCATCGATGCTGGGCTGATCCATGGCATCGAGCAAATCGTCCAGATCATCGGCGAAATCGCCGCCGGCAACGCGCACCGTATGATGCCGGGTGCCATAGTGTTGCGCGATTTTTTCGGCCAGCGGGACTTCGTCCCGTGCGGTGCCGGCAAATTCGTCGAAGCCCAGGGTCAGGGTGTCGAGATTGGCCCCTTTGACTTCCGAGGCGAGCCCGGCGAGCGTCGCCGAATCCAGGCCCGAGGATAAAAACACGCCAACCGGCACGTCAGAGACGAAATGGTGGCGAACGCTGTCACGAAGCAAATCCCCCAGGGCGCCTTCGGGCAGGGCCGTATCGGGTCCGCTTTCAGCGGATCTGGCCAACCGGTCGGAGACGTTGAAGAAATTATGTTCCGGGGCCGGTCCGTTTTTGTCGATCCACAGCGTCGTGCCCGCCGGCAAGGCCCTGATGCCATCGTACAGGGTGTGGGGTTCGGGCACATAGCCGAACAGGAAAAACCCGACATGGCCCGCCGCATCGACCGTTGGCCGCGGGATACCGGCCGCCGCCAAGCCCGCCAGCAGCGCCTTGACCTGCGAGGCGACGGCGACGGTCTTGCCGTCGTCCCGGTAATAGAGCGGCTTGATTCCGAACGGATCCCGGCCCAAAAACAGGCCCCGGCGTTCCTCGTCCCAGATCGCAAAGGCATACATTCCCCGTAAATGATCAACCATATCGGAACCGTAACGTCGATACAGGTTGAGCAGCACTTCGGTGTCGGAATTTGTTACGAATGCGTAATTTTCCGCTTCAAGGCGCTCCCGCAATTCCAGAAAATTATAGATTTCGCCGTTGTAGGTGATCGCCAGCCGCCCCTTCGGGCCGTCTTGAAACATTGGCTGGGCGGCCCGGTCGCCAAGATCGATAATGGCCAGGCGCCGATGAGCGAAGCCGACCCGGCGGTCTGCGGCCAGCCACAGCCCCTGGCCATCGGGACCGCGCCGCGCCACGGCATCGCTGATGGCGCCAAGCATCGCGCCATCGACATTGGGGGCATCATCGGCATACGCGAAAATGGCGGCGAGACCACACATGTTTCAGGAGTTTTCCATTGACCATCCGGTCGCTGTCAAGGGCCGCTTTGCGAACTGGTTACCTGCCAAGCGACTTGAATTCCGCGTCCGCGCTGATGATATCTTCGAGCAGAAAGTATAACGCATCATTGATAAGATTTTCATCCAGGACGGGCTCTTGGCCGGTGTCCTGATCGGGTTGTAACCTGGAAAGCAACTCTACAACATGCTCGACCAGCTTGCTATGTTCTCTGGCGTGGAGATCAAGGGTCTGATAACTGATAACCTGGAGGAATTGTTCTTCCCGAAGAAAATGCGCCTTGGCCGCAACAAGAAATTCGCCGACAAAAGACCGACAGCCATGTATGTCCGCCGCTTCGTAGGCTTGTTCAAGATTCTGGATAATGTCGATCAGACGCTTATGATCGTCATCGATAAACAGAATTCCCGTCTCGAACGTATCGAGCCAATTAATTTTCGCCAAACAGAAAATTCTCCTATTATTAGCGCTCGTCGCCAAATGGCTACGCATTGCGGCATTATAGTGAATATAATCCATTGATAAATGGTCAAGATTCCCGAATAACCCTATTGTACCCAGGCCGCCGCGATGACAGAGTAAAGAGATCCATGAAGCAGGTTATTCAGAATACCCGAACCGGGAAATTAAGGCTCGCCGAGGTCCCTGCCCCCAGGGTCAAGGCCGGCAACCTTCTGGTCCGGACACGCGCCTCGTTGATTTCCGCCGGGACCGAACGGATGGCCGTCGATTTTGCCCGCAAAAGCCTGGCGGGCAAGGCCCGGCAGCGGCCCGATCTGGTCAAAAAGGTGCTCGACAAGGCCAAGCGGGACGGCATTGCCGCCACATTCCGGTCGGTCATGGCGCGCCTCGACGAACCGCTGCCGCTGGGATATTCCGCCGCCGGAGACATCATCGCCGTCGGCGAAGGCCTTGAAGGCGTCTTTCGAACCGGCCAGCGGGTCGCCGTCGCCGGGGCGGGGCTGGCCAATCACGCCGAACTGAATGTCGTCCCGGCTAACCTTGCGAGCCCGATCCCCGATGATGTCGACTATCGGGAAGCCTGTTTCGGAACCCTGACATCCATCGCCATGCATGCCGTGCGCAATCTGAACGGTGGCCTTGGCGACACCGTCGCGGTCATCGGCACCGGCCTGCTGGGTCAGTTGATCGTTTCGCTGCTAACGCTTTCGGGCGTCCGGGTGCTGGCCCTGGATTACAATCAGGAACGGCTGACCCTGGCCATCAAGATGGGGGCCGAGGCGACCTGCAATCTGGGCGGCGGCGCCCTGGATGACACCGTTGCGGCGCTGACCGGTGGCCGCGGCTGCGACGGCGTTATCATTTCCGCGGCGACCTCCAGCAGCGAGCCCTTTCAGGTTGCCGGGACCATTGCGCGAGACCGGGCGCGGGTCTGCATGGTCGGCCTGACCGGGACCGAATTTCCGTACCGCGAGTTCATGCAGAAGGAACTCAATTTGGTGGTTTCCAGGTCCTATGGGCCGGGCCGGTACGATCCCGACTACGAAGGCCGCGGCGTCAAATACCCCGAAGGCTGGGTGCGGTGGACCGAAACCGAAAACCTTGGCGAATGCGTCCGCCTGATGTCGCCAAGCCTGGAACGCAGGCTCGATGTCGGCGCCCTGACCACCCATACCTTTGACTTCGACGACGCCGAAAGCGCCTACGAGCTGGTGACCGGCGGCGGCGAACCACACTTGGGCGTGGTGTTGCGGTACGCGAAGGCCGCCGGCGAGGCGGTCGGCAAAACCGTATCCTTGCCGGCGGCGACCGGTCCGGCGGGCGGTTGCGTGCTCGGCGTCATCGGGGCCGGCAATTTCGCCCGCGCCGTCCTGCTACCGGAATTCAAAAAGATCGCCGGGGTCACCCTGCACATGGTCGCGACCCAACGCGGGGCGACAGCCGAACACGCCGGTTCGGCATTCGGCTTCGCCCACACCACCACCGATATCGATGCCGTGCTCGCCAACCCCGAAATCAATGCGGTGTTGATCGCCACCCGGCACGATAGCCACGCCGAGTTGTGCGCCCGCGCCCTGGAGGCCGGGAAGTCGGTGCTGGTCGAAAAACCACTGGGGCTGAGCCGCCGGCAGATCAACCGTGTGATCACCGCCCGGAATGCCAGCGAGGCCTTCTTCCAGATCGGCTTTAACCGCCGCTTCGCGCCGCTGGCGGTAAAGATGCGGCGCCATCTGGCGGCCCGGTCCGGGCCGAAATTTCTGGTGTTGCGGGTCAACGCGGGGCAGGTCGCCGCCGATAGCTGGGTCCACGAGGCGTCGGAAGGCGGTGGCAGAATTCTTGGCGAGGTCTGCCATTTTGTCGATCTGGCCCGGTATCTTGTCGGCTCGCCGATCCTGTCCGTGCAAGCCGATGCGGGCGTGACCGAGGCCGCCTGCGATGACGTTTCGATCGCCCTGCGCTTTGCCGACGGCAGCCTGGCGACCATCGCCTACACCGGCCTTGGCGACTCGGCCTTTTCCAAGGAACGGATTGAGGCCTTTGCCGGCGGCACGGTCATGACCATCGATGATTTCCGGTCCGGGTCCGTCACCGAAAACGGAAAAACCACGACGTCGTCAGGACGGGCTCAGGACAAGGGTTTCAAACCGGGCTTGAAGGCTTTCGTCACGGCCGTTAAAAACGGTGGGCCCGCCGTCATCGACGAGGCCGAACTGATCGAGACGTCGCTTGCGACCATCGCCATTATGGAATCGCTGCGGGCCGGTCAGCGTATCGATGTATAGTGGACAGGAATGAACGCCATGGATCTCGACAGCTTTTATCGTTCAGAAATGGATGCCCACCTTGTCGCCGCCCAGGCGACCCGGGAGGCCATGCGGGAGCCCTTCCGCAAAATGGTCAACCTGTGCCTGGGAGCCATCGACACCGGCAATAAAATTCTGTTCTTCGGCAATGGTGGCAGCGCCGCCGATGCCCAGCATCTGGCGACCGAGCTGGTCGCCCGCTACAAACGGAACCGGCCGCCGATCGCCGCCCTGTCGCTGAGCACCGATACCTCGGCCCTGACCGCCATCGGTAACGATTTCGGGTATGAGGATGTTTTCGCCCGTCAACTTGAAGCCCTCGCCCGGCCCGGCGACGTCGCCATTGGCATCTCCACATCGGGCAACAGCGAAAATGTCGTCCGGGCCTTGACATCCGCGGTCAGGATTGGCGCGACCGCCGTCGCCTTTACCGGTCAGGGCGGTGGCCGACTGGCCGCAATCGCCGAGCCGTTGATCGCCGTGCCGTCATCCGACACCGCCCGCATTCAGGAAATGCATATCCTGATCGGCCACATGTTATGCGATGTTCTGGAAAAGGACGCGACGCCGGTATGAATGACCAAGCCACCCTGATATCGCTGGTCGAAGGCCTGGCATCCGCCCGAGTGCTGTGCGTCGGCGACGTTATCCTTGACCATTTTCATTATGGCAGCGTCGAACGGATTTCACCGGAAGCCCCTATTCCCGTGCTCAAGCTGGATCGTCAGGCGACGATGCTGGGCGGCCTTGGAAATGTCGTCCGCAATCTGGTTGGGCTGAAGGCCGACGTACGGTTCGTCAGCGTCGTCGGCAACGATCACGATGGCCGCGAGATCGAACGCCTGTTTGCCGAACAAGGGGTCGGCGACATTCCGCTGATCGATAGTGAGCGACGCCGGACATCATCGAAATCGCGCTACCTTGCCGACGGCCAGCAAATGCTGAGAGCCGACCGCGAAACGGTCTTTCCGCTCGGCCCGGAAATGGAACAAAGGCTGATCGCCGCCGCCGCCGCCGCCATGGCCGACTGCAACGTGATGGTCCTGTCCGACTATAAAAAGGGCATCCTGAGCCGAAACGTGGTCGCCACGCTGATCGACAAGGCCGCCCAGTCGGGGACCCGGGTGATCGTCGATCCCAAGGGCGCCGATTACAGCCTGTACCGGGGGGCCGGGGTGCTGACCCCAAATCGGCGCGAACTGTTCGACGCCACGGCATTACCCGTCGAGACCGATGACGACGTCGTCACCGCCGCGAGAAAGCTTATTTCGGATCATCGGATCGGCGCCGTCCTGGTAACCCGCAGCAAAGACGGCATGACCATTGTGACGGCCGACGGCGACCCCTGCCATCTCGGCGCCGAAGCCAAGGAAATCTTTGACGTTTCCGGCGCCGGTGACACCGTCGTCGCGACCCTTGCCGCGGCCCTGTCGGCCGGCGCCGAGCTTGAGGCCGCGGCCCGGCTGGCCAATGTCGCCGCCGGCATCGTCGTCGGCAAGGTCGGCACCGCCGTCGCCTTCGCCGACGATGTCATCGGCGCCCTGCATCATCAGGACCTGTCTTCGGCGGAAGCCAAAATCATGCCCCTTGAGCGGGCGATCGACCGGATTGATCAGTGGCGGCGGCGCAACTATTCGATCGGTTTCACCAACGGATGTTTCGACCTGCTGCATCCCGGCCATATATCCCTGCTTGAACAAGCCGCCCAGGTCTGTGATCGGCTGGTCATCGGGATCAACAGCGATTCTTCCGTCAAACGGTTGAAGGGCGACGACCGTCCGGTGCAGTCCGAGGCGGCGCGGGCCGCCGTCATGGCATCGCTTTCCCATGCCGACCTGATCGTCATTTTTTCCGAAGACACGCCGCTTAACCTGATCGCCGCGATCAAGCCCGATGTGCTGATCAAGGGTGCGGATTATACCGTCGATACCGTGGTCGGCGCCGATATCGTCCAGGCCTACGGCGGACGCATCGTGCTGGCCACACTGGCCGCCGGTCACAGCACCACGGCGACCATCGCCCGGCTGGCGGGCGACAAGAACTGACACCAAGAGATCCTTGAGATAACGATCACCCGCGGCGGAAGGTATCGTCATTGCCGCGAAGGCGAGACATCGCGACTCATGCGATTCGATGTTACTTGCCGGAGCCGCCAAAGACGTCCAGAATCGATTGCCAGAGGCCACCCGCCGATGGTTGCCCGGAACGATCCGTCGCCATCGGCCCTGATCTTCTATCCCCCGGACCCGGTAGATCCCGCGGCGGGGTTTTCCGGTGCGCCGCCGCCATGAACCGGCGCCAGGCAATCGCCGGCAAACCGCCGCCCGTGACTTTCTTCATCGGTTCCATGCTGTCGTTTCCCATCCACACCCCGGCGACGAGATCGGCGCTGTAGCCGATGAACCAGGCATCGCCGAAGTTCTGGCTGGTGCCGGTCTTGCCCGCCACCGGGCGCGGCAGGCGGGCATTTTTACCGGTGCCGTTTTCGATCACGCCGGCGAGCATATTGTTCATCGTGCCGGCCGCCCATGCATCGATCACCCGACCCGGACCGGAGCCCTGTCTGCGGTAGAGGACAGTACCGGTGTTGTCTCGTATTTCCTCGATCCCATAGGGCCAGACACCGTACCCGCCATTGGCGAATGTGCCATAGGCGGCGGTCAGTTCGATCAGGCTGAGATCACTGGCGCCAAGGGCAAGGCTTGGAACCGGTTTCAGGTCGGACGTAATACCCAGGCGGTGGGCGACGTCGACGACGGCCGGGTAGCCAACCTTCCGGGCGACCCGGACGGCGACCGTGTTGATCGACCGGGCGAGCGCTTGCCGGATGGTGACCGGACCCGCGAAGCCCCTGGAAAAATTACGCGGCGTCCAGCCGTCGATGGTCAGCGGCTTGTCGTCGATCACGGTGCCGGGCGACATCCCCGCTTCCAATCCGGCCAGATAGACGAACGGCTTGAAGGCCGATCCCGGTTGACGCTTCGCCTGGGTGGCGCGGTTATACTGACTGATACCGTAATCGGCGCCGCCGACAATGGCGCGGACGGCCCCGTCGGGGGTCATGGCGATCAGCGCGGCCTGCGTCGCACTAACCGCCTTGCCTTTTTGCAAGGCCTTGCCAATGGCGGTTTCGGCATCGGCCTGGAGGCGGCGGTCGATTGTCGTAACGACGGTAATATCGCGGTCGTTGACCGATGCGTACGACGGCACCTGGGCCAGCACCCAGTCGGAGAAGTATCGCGCCCGGCGGGACGTCCTGAGCGGTCTTATTTTCGCGTGCCTGTTTTCGACGGCCCTGGCATCCGCCCGGGTGAGATATCCGGCGGCGACCATGTTGGCCAACACCTGCCGGGTTCGCCGCTGCGAGCGGTTCGGATGGTGGATCGGATTGTAACGGGTCGGCGCTTTCAACAATCCCGCCATCATCGCCGATTGCCAGGTATCGAGTCGGCGGGCGGATTTTTGGAAATAGCGCTGCGAGGCGGCCTCGACGCCGTAGGTTCCCGAGCCCAGATAAACCCGGTTCAGGTAGACCGTCAGAATTTGGTCCTTGCTGAATTTCCGCTCCAGCCACAAAGCCAGAAGCAGTTCCTGGACCTTGCGCCGAAAGGTCCGGTCCGGCGTCAGGAAGACGTTTTTGGCAACCTGCTGGGTGATCGTCGAGCCGCCCTGTACGACCCGCCCGGCCCTGATATTCGCCACCAGCGCACGGGCCAACCCAATGACATCAAGGCCGAAGTGACTGTAATAGCGCCGGTCTTCCGTCGCCAAAATGGCCTGCGGCAAGGCCGGGGGAAGATCGTTGAGACGAACCGGAAGACCGTGAATGTCGCCCACCGTAATCAAATGCGCGCCATCGGCGGCGACAAGGGTGATCGTCGGGCGCCGGGTCGCCGCCAGGGCCTGTTCGACATCGGGCAAATCATAGGCGAAATACGCCAGTAATCCGACCCCCGCGACCAGTCCCCAGACCACGGTTGCGGCCAGATACATCAGCAGCCGCGAAGATTTCCGTTTTGTCGGCGGGCCCTTCGCGGACGATGGTTTACGTGTTTTTCCTGCCATCGCCGCAGTGTGCCCGAGCGATCTTAGAAATCGGTTAAGAAAGCCAAACTCAGGCGTCCAGATTGGCGACCTTGAGCGCGTTGGTTTGAATGAAGTCGCGCCGCGGTTCGACCAGATCGCCCATCAGGGTCGAAAAGACCTCTTCGGCGTCATCGACATGATTGACCCGGACCTGCAACAGCGATCGGGCGTTCGGATCAAGGGTTGTTTCCCACAACTGTTCCGGGTTCATTTCGCCAAGGCCTTTATAGCGCTGGATGCCGATGCCTTTGCGGCCAACCTCCATAACCGTTTTGACCAGCGATATCGGCCCGGTAATGACATATTTCTTGTCTTTGGCGGTCATCACGCCGTGCCCAACGTAAAGCTTTTGCAGGTGGCCCGCCATCTCGTCCAACTTCCTGGCATCGGTGCTGTGCAGCATCGCGCTATCGATTTCGTGCCGTTCGTTAACGCCGCGAAGCAGGCGCTCGAACAACAATCCGCCGTCATCGAGGACGCTGCCGCGCCACCCTCTTTCGGTTTCGTCGGCCAGCGCATCGAGGCGTTTGGCCAGATAGTCGGCGACTTCCCTGGCATGGGCGCCATCGGCCAGGAGTTGCGGGTTAAGGGCGCCTGAAATCGCCGCCTGCTCGATAATGTCGACCGGCAGATGGCGGGCCAGGCGGCCGATCAGATCCTTGGCCTCGCGTGCGGTGATGACCAGTTGCCGCAGGTCCGCCCCGGCGACCTGATCGCCATCATGGGTGGTAAACACGGAGCCTTCATCGATCGCCACCGAAAACAGGTGATGTTCGAGCGCCGGATCGTCTTTCAAATAGACTTCCGAGCTGCCCCGCTTGGCGCGATACAGCGGCGGCTGGGCAATGTACAGATATCCCCGTTCAATAAGTTCCGGCATCTGGCGGTAAAAAAAGGTTAGCAGCAGCGTCCGGATGTGGCTGCCGTCGACGTCGGCATCGGTCATGATGATGATCTTGTGGTAACGGCACTTGTCGGGATTGAAATCTTCCCGGCCGATACTGGTTCCAAGAGCGGCGATCAGGGTGCCGATTTCGGCCGAACTGAGCATCTTGTCGAACCGTGCCCGTTCGACGTTGAGGATTTTACCACGCAGCGGCAATATAGCCTGATTCTTGCGATGGCGGCCCTGCTTGGCGGAACCACCGGCGGAGTCTCCCTCAACCAGGAACAGTTCGGAAAATGCCGGGTCCCGTTCCTGACAATCGGCCAGCTTGCCGGGCAGGGATGCGATGTCGAGCGCCCCTTTGCGCCGGGTCAGGTCGCGCGCCTTGCGGGCCGCCTCGCGGGCGGCGGCGGCCTCGATGATCTTGCCGATCACCTGCTTGGCTTCCGTCGGGTGTTCTTCGAACCACTGTTCAAGATGTTCGGAAACGACGTTTTCGACGATCGGACGGACCTCGGAAGAAACCAGTTTGTCCTTGGTCTGCGACGAGAACTTGGGATCCGGCGCCTTGACCGACAGCACACAGGTCAAGCCTTCGCGGGAATCATCGCCGGTGATCGAGACTTTTTCCTTCTTGGTCAGGCCGCTGGAGTTGGCATAGGCATTAATCGTGCGGGTCAAGGCACCCCGAAAACCGGCCAGATGAGTGCCGCCATCCCGTTGCGGGATGTTGTTGGTAAAGCACAGCATGGTTTCGTGGTAGCTGTCGTTCCACTGCATGGAAACTTCGACGACGACACCATTTTTCTCGCCGATCACCGAGATCGGTTCGGCCAGCACGGCGTTTTTGGACCGGTCCAGATACTTGACGAAAGCGGTCAGGCCGCCTTCATAATGCAGATCGACGACCTTTTCCTCGACATCGCGGCGGTCCGTCAGGCGCAAGGCGACCCCGGAGTTGAGAAACGCCAGTTCCCTGAGACGGTGCTCGAGCGTAGCGAAGTCATACTCGACCATGGTGAAGGTTTCCGGCGACGCCAGAAAGGTCAGTTCGGTACCGGTCTTGGGGCCTTCCTTGTTTTCGGCCGGCGGCGCATCGCCGGTAACGCTCAAGGGCGATTCGGTTTCGCCATGGCTGAAGCGCACCGTATGTTCCTTGCCTTCGCGCCAGATTTTCAGCTCCAACCAGACCGACAAGGCGTTGACCACCGACACGCCGACACCGTGCAGTCCGCCCGACACCTTGTAGGAATTCTGATCGAATTTACCGCCGGCATGCAGCTGGGTCATGATCACTTCGGCCGCCGAGACACCTTCTTCGGCATGGATATCGACCGGAATACCGCGCCCGTTATCGGCGACGGTGACCGAACCGTCGCCGTTGAGGATAACATCGACCCGGTCGCAATAACCGGCCAGCGCTTCATCGATGGCATTATCGACGGCCTCGTACACCATGTGATGCAGGCCCGACCCATCATCGGTGTCGCCGATGTACATGCCCGGGCGCTTGCGTACCGCGTCCAGGCCCTTGAGGACCTTGATCGATTCTGAATCATAGACGGCGCCGGCGGCCTGATCCGTCGGCGCGGTTTCCGGGGTGTCGCTATCGTCGGTCGGTGTATCGGTCATTCATATTCTCTTTAAAAGTCATAGGGTGTAACGGCGGCGTTTTCGACGCCGAAAAACTGTGCGGTTGTTCGCAAAGGTTCAAACAAGGCCGTATCGGTACCGGTCATCCAGGCCTGTATGCCAAGCCCAAGAATTTCCTGGAACAAGGCGGCGCGACGAACTTCATCAAGGTGCGCCGCCACTTCATCGAGCAGCAGCAGCGGCAGCGATCCCCGCTCGCTCGCCTGCAATCGGGCATTGGCGAGAATCAGGGCAATCAACAGCGCCTTCTGCTCGCCGGTCGAACACAACGCCGCGGCCTGGCCGGTGCCCATGTGATGAACCACCAGATCGCTGCGATGGGGGCCAAGCCCGGCGGCACCGTTTTCGCTATCGCCGCGGCGCGCCGCGGCGAGGCCGGCGCGGAACCTGTCCTCGGCCTGCAAAGCCGGGCCCTCACCAAGCCATTTTTCAATATCGCCGCTGACCGCGATCGCCGCCCCCGGAAACGCACCGGGATCGTTTTGCGCCGCGATTTCACCCAGCCGGGAGGCCAGTTGCAAACGGGCGGCGGCCACGGCGACACCACGCGCGGCCATCGTCGCTTCGAGCGCCGTCAGCCATTCCGGATCCACCGTGCGACCGCTGTCCTGCTGACCCTGACGCAACAATCGCGAGCGTTCGCGCAAGGCATGTTCATACGCCGATACCCGCCCGGCATGGGCCGGATCGAAACCGAAAACCAGCCGGTCGAGAAAGCGCCTGCGGGCCGATGGGCCTTCGACGAACAGACGGTCCATCTGCGGCGTCAACCACTGGGCGCTCAGGTGATCGGCCAGCATCGCCTGCGATCGCACCTGTTGACCGTCGATACGAACCAGTCGCTTTTCCCGTGTGCCGGCGCCTTGGTCGGCTCGCCCGGTCCCGATGCTGACGCGTCCGGCCGGCGTTTCCAGGTCCGCCGCGACGGCCCACGCGCGGTAGGTCCGGCCGCCCGTTTCGGTTCTGGCGAGATCGCCCAGGCGCGCCCCCCGAAGGCCGCGCCCGGGCACCAGAAAGGACACCGCTTCGAGAATATTCGTTTTGCCCGCCCCGTTCGGCCCGGTCAAAATCACCGGTCGGGCATCGGCGTCAAGGCGAAGCGTGCGGTAACAGCGGAAGTCGTTCAGGTTCAGGCGCGCCAGCGACACCTGGCCGACGACGGCAGCCGATGTGGCATCGGTGCCATTGATATTCATTCTGGCCAATCCTTGCGATCGGGGCAGGGCTGTTTTCCTTCGAGAGTGCGGGGAGATCCCCGCAGGAGCATTAAAAAAATCCGGTCAGACCCGCATCGGCATCAACACATACAGCGCACTGGAATCGTCAATCTCGCTGAGGATCGTCGGCGATGCCGCATCGGCCAGGGTAAAGCGGGCCGTGTCGCCTTCTATCTGGCCGGTGATATCAAGTAGATAACGGGAATTGAAGCCGATTTCGATAGCCTCCCCATCGTAGTCGATTTCCAGTTCCTCGGTGGCGCTCCCCTGATCCGGACTCGACGCCGACAACACCAGCACCCCCGGATTGAGACTGAGTTTGACGGCACGGGACTTTTCGCTCGAAATGGCCGACACGCGGTCAACCGCTTCGGCGAAGGGCCTGCACTGAACGATGAGTTCCTTGTCATTGCCCGACGGGATAACCCGCTCGTAATCGGGGAACGTGCCATCGATCAGTTTCGAGGTCAGGATCACGCTGTCGAAAGAAAAGCGAATTTTGGTTTCGGAAAGCTCGACCGAAACATCCTCGATCGTTTCCTCGATCAGGCGATGCAGTTCGCTGACCGCCTTGCGGGGCACGATGATACCGGGCATATCCCCGGCACCGGCGGGCAACGGCCCTTCGACACTGGCCAGCCTGTGGCCATCGGTGGCGACGGCGCGCAGCACCGGGGTGCCGTCGCGTTCGGCCGCATGAAGATAAATGCCGTTCAGGTAATAGCGGGTTTCCTCGGTCGAGATGGCGAAACGGGTGCGATCGATCAGGCCGCGAATTTGAGCCGCCGGCAACGAAAAGGAATGCGGCAAATCGCCGCCCGACATGACCGGAAATTCATCGGTCGGCAGGCAGGTCAGGGTAAACCGCGAGCGCCCGGAGCGGATCGCCAGCTGACCATCTTCGCCACTGTCAAATTCGATTTGGGATCCGTCCGGCAGCTTGCGGACGATATCATAAAGCGTGTGGGCCGGTGCGGTCGTGGCGCCGGGTGTTTCGACACCGGCGGCAACCTGATCAACCACGTCCAGGTCCATATCGGTGGCGTTCAGCCCCAACAGGCCGTCGCCCGCCTCGATCCTGACGTTCGATAAAATCGGAATGGTGTTCCGCCGCTCGACCACGCTTTGCACACGGCTGAGAGCCTTTAACAAAACGGCGCGTTCAATCGTAAATTTCATATTAATTCTTATGCGTTCAGTTATCGTTGTTTCGGTTCAACCGGCCGACGGAAACACCGCTGGTAAACCCTTGATTGCAAAGAGACCTTCCGTTGCGGGAAGGTCGCCTCAAAACAGGCCGCAGGCCGGGGTTTCGGGTCTTCCGGGGCCTCCCCCCATGAGAGTTTGTCATTATACCAAAAAGCCTTCAAAGCAGAAGCCTTTTCCGCGCCCCGAAGGCAGTTTCACCGTATCCTGAAAACAGACTGGAAATGGCCGAAAAATGGCGGCTTTCAGAAGGCCTTGCGGGCTAGCCTTCGAGCATGCGACGCAGCAACTCGACATCTTCGGCGAACGAAGAATCGCATTCACGAAGTTCTTCCACTTTTTTCACCGCATGCATCACCGTCGTGTGATCGCGACCGCCGAATTTGCGACCGATTTCGGGCAATGAACGCGACGTCAATTGCTTGGCCAGATACATCGCAACCTGCCGGGGCCGGGCGACGGAACGGGCGCGCCGGGCCGAATGCATGTCCGACGTGCGGATATTGAAGTGCGAGGCGACCTGCTTCTGGATTTCTTCGATGGTCACCCGCCGGTCATTGGCCCTGAGCAGGTCGTGCAAAACTTCCTGGGTGTTTTCCAGGGTAATTTCCCGGCCAACCAGTTGCGAGTGGGCGACGACGCGATTCAGGGCGCCTTCCAGCTCGCGCACATTGGCGGTGATCTTGTGGGCCAGGAATTCGAGCATTTTCTGCGGCACCTGGACCTTCATCTGTTCGGCCTTCGATTCAAGGATGCCGAGACGAAGCTCGTAGGTGGTCGCATGGATGTCGGCGACCAGGCCGCAATTGAGCCGGGACTTCAGGCGTTCCTCCATGCCTTCCAGGTCGGACGGGGACTTGTCGGCGGAAAGAATGATCTGGCGACCCTGATCGACCAGCGCATTGAAGGTGTGGAAGAATTCTTCCTGGGTCGCGCCCTTGCCGCCAATAAACTGCACGTCATCGATCATCAGAACATCGACATTGCGGAACATGTCCTTGAAGTCGACCGTATTCTGTTCCCTGAGCGCCCGGATAAACCGGTACATGAATTTTTCCGCCGACATGTAGATCACCGTGCGCGACGGATCCTGCTGGCGGATATGCCATGCGGTGGCGTGCATCAGGTGGGTCTTGCCCAGACCGACGCCGCCATACAGGAACAACGGGTTGAACGTTACCGTTGCGGCTTCGGCGACGCGTCGGGCGGCGGCGTAGGCAAATTCATTGGGCTTGCCGACAACGAAATTATCGAAGGTAAACCTGGCATCCAGCGGTGCGCTGATACCGGCATGGCCATTTTCATCAGCCCGGTTGCCGGCGCTCGCGCCTTTAAACTGAACACCGGACGCCTCGACGGCTTCAGACGCCCGTGACGATGCCGCCGTCGCGGCATTTTCGGCGGCCACGGCCGAGCGGTCGGTGCCGGGCCTGTCCGGGCCGGCCGGCCGGAAACAATGATCGGACTGAACAAAAATTTCGACCGCCCCGACGGACGCATCGATATCATTCCACAAGACCCCAAGCCGGTCCGCGTAATGGGCGACGACCCAGTCCCGCATGAAACGGGTCGGAACCGCGACCCGCGCCGCGCCATCGACGATCTCGCGCACGGCCATCGGTTTTACCCAACTTTGATACGCCGCTTCGCCGATCTCGCCTCGCAGGCTTTCGCACACCTGATCCCAGCATGTGTCGTATCGATCGCCTGTTTTTTCGTTCGTCATCTAATTTCGTAACCTCAAATAGGCGCTTGATGCCGCCGCCAACAGGGCCGGACCGACTACGATCCCGCATCGCCGGACGGGTCCGGCGACGTCTTGTTCAGCCATTGGCCGGCGATGGGCGGCGAAACGATCGGCCACCCCTTGAACATCCACCCCTTATGATATCCACCCCGAATTCTATAGGCGGGTTATGGTAAAGTCGGCTTCGTCGCCACGAATACAGCGGGTCCGAAATTGCCTAAAAAAAGGCAACCGCGTGGGAAGATATTTTTCGATAACGCGCACCCATTGCATCGCGTAGCAAGCTTCGTTAGTTGAAAGAATTTAGCTGATACTTCACATGCACACAACCGGCAAATTAGAAGCCAAATATACATAAAGTTTTATTTAAATTTTCTTGATGAGTATTTGGTTATTACTGTGCAGTGTCGCCCCGCGTCATCCTGTCCCGACAGACAAATTACAAAGACATCGCGGCACATGCAACGTGATCGTATAGGGAACGTTGAAAATAAATTTCTTGACAACAAAGCGACCTTCGAGTCCCCCAAGGACTGCAAGCGCTTACCCGAAAAAAGGCTCTCGGGCACGGCCGGCGGGGCGTGTCCCAGGCGACCGATGGCACCCTCTGCAAAGTCCCGAAAACACGGAACGAAGACACAGAAAAGGCCGCTACCCCGCCCGGGGTGCGGCCATTTTCAAGAAGGGTAACGTTTGCGGGCCGGGATCAGGCGGCCAGACTTTTGATCCGGGCCGACAGACGGGAAAGCTTCCGCGACGCCATGTTCTTGTGGAAGATGCCCTTTGCGACACCGCGCATCAGTTCCGGCTGGGCGGCCCTGAAAGCGGCATCGGCTACGGCCTTGTCGCCGCCGGCAATCGCTTCTTCAACCTTGCGGATGAAGGTCCGGATGCGGGTCCTGCGTTCGCCGTTTACGTGGGTGCGGCGTTCGGTCTGGCGAATGCGTTTTTTTGCTGATGCGTGGTTTGCCATGATCTTTCTATTATTCCGTGCTTACGTCTGATGGTTTCTAAGCGAACGCAGGCTTATATAGGCCGCGCCCGGTTGCGTCAAGTCCGCAGGCGCCGCTTTTCGGACCGCCGCCCCGCAAAAATTTTCCGTGCGCCGGTTATTTGTCCTTGAACGACGGTTGACGCTTCTCGACAAAAGCCGCCATGCCTTCCTTTTGGTCCTCCGTGGCGAAGGTGGCGTGAAACATCCGGCGTTCGAAACGGATGCCTTCGGCAAGCGTCGTTTCCATGGCCCGATTAACGGATTCCTTGGCCATCATCGTCACCGGACGCGACAGTCGGGTAATCGCATCGGCGGTCTTGACGGCCTCGTCAATCAATTGGTCGGCCGGGACGATCCGGCTGACAAGCCCCGAGCGTTCGGCTTCATCGGCATCCATCATGCGGCCCGTCAGGCACATTTCCATGGCCTTCGATTTGCCGACCAGGCGCGTCAGGCGCTGGGTGCCACCGGCCCCGGGAATGGTTCCGATGGTGATTTCGGGCTGGCCGAATTTGGCGGTGTCGGCGGCCAGAATAAAGTCACACATCATCGCCAGTTCGCAACCGCCGCCAAGGGCGTAACCGGCAACGGCGGCGATCACCGGCTTGCGGCACTGCGTCACCCTTTCCCATCCGGCGCTGATGAAGTTTTCAGTGTAGACGTCGGCAAAGGTTTTTTCCTTCATCTCCTTGATGTCGGCACCGGCGGCGAAGGCTTTTTCCGAACCGGTCAAAACCATGGCGCCAATGTCGATATCGGCCTCAAAGTCATCAAGGGCATGGGCGATATCGGCAACCAGGGCGGCGTTCAGCGCGTTCAAGGCCTTCGGGCGATGAAGCGTGATCAGGCCGACGCGGCCCCTTTTTTCGACAATGATGTTTTCGTAGGCCATCGAGCACTCCTTGATTAAATCGATCTGAAACGTATGAAGGGTCGGTTATTGGTCGGCCGGATAAAGACGGAAGCGGACCGTCAGCACCGGCACGTCACCGGCCTGCCGGGAACTGGATATACCTTTCGGCGGCAGGAATTCCAGCTTTAAAATTTCATCTTCCCGGGCAAACAGGTGCGGGCGGGTCTGTTTCCAGCCGAGTTGGGGCAGGGTCGCGCCGTAGAACGCCAGCACGGCCCGGCGATCGACGGCGCCGTGCACCAGGTTTTCAACAATCCGCCCGGTCGGGCTGTCAAAGGTCATCAACTCGCCTTGAAGTTCGGACATTCCCGGCATCAACGGCAGATCGTCAAAGCCACTGATGAAGCCGCCGTCGGCCCGCCCGGCGCTGGCCGCCAGGGCAAAGCCCGCCAGGCAGGCGGTGACGACGACAAGCCGCCGCACCGCGGCACAGGACTGAACGGCGATGTTTTTCATGGCCATGAGTTTAGCCACTAGCGCTGGCGTCTGGAACAGTAAAATGTCGATCGCCCGGCTTGCGTTATTTTTACAATGCCGCCGGTCCGGCCGATATCGCAGTCACAACCGGGGCAGGCCTCGCCGGCGCGCCCATAAACCGCGAAGCTGGCTTGAAAGTATCCCAACTCGCCGGACGGCTGGCGATGGTCGCTGATCGATGATCCGCCCGCCTCGATGGCCTCGCTCAAGACATCGCGGATCGCCGGGGCCAGCCTGGCGGCGCGGGCGCCCGCCACCGATGCCGCCTTGCGCCTGGGCGAAATACCGGCCCGGAACAGCGCTTCGGCGACATATATATTACCCAACCCGGCCACCACCGACTGGTCGAGCAGGGCCGACTTGATCGGGCCCTGACGGTTCTTCAGCGCCGCCGATAACGCCTGTGCATCAAACTCATCGCCCAGCGGTTCCGGCCCCAGCCCCGCCAGCATGGCATGCCCGGCGAGGTCGGCCCCATCGACCAGGACCATGAAGCCGAAGCGGCGGGGATCGTTGTAGCGGATTTCAACGCCCGCCTCGGTCAACAGGACAATGTGTTCGTGTTTTCCGAGCGGCGGCGCGGTGTCTGGATAGATCCGGTAGCTGCCCGACATCCCCAGATGGCTGATCAGCACGGCGCCGTCATCGAGTTCGATCAGCAGGAATTTGGCGCGGCGCCGAACCGCCCGGACCCGTCGGCCGGTCAGCCGTTGACCGAAGCCGTCCGGCAGCGCAAAGCGCAGGTCGGGGCGGCGGGCTATGGCGCGTTCAATGCGGTGGCCTTCAAGAACCGGGGCAAGGGCGCGGCGGACGGTTTCGACTTCGGGTAATTCAGGCATCGGGCGTCTTTGGAACATTCATACGATACGTAGCCTAGCGCCTTTTATTTGCTTGGGCTATGGTGCGCCCATGATGACAGAAAAAACCTCTGAAACGACACACTTCGGGTACGCGTCCGTCGGCATCGACGAGAAGGCGGGAATGGTCAAGGGCGTCTTTGACAGCGTTGCGCCGCGCTACGACCTGATGAACGATCTGATGAGCATGGGCGTTCACCGGCTTTGGAAAAGCGCGATGATCGATGCCCTGAGCCCACGGCCGGACATGACGCTGCTTGATGTTGGCGGCGGCACCGGCGATATCGCTTTCCGCTTTCTCGAGCGCGGCGGCAAAGAAGTTACGGTCTGTGACATCAATGATGAAATGCTTGCCGTTGGCCGCGACCGGGCGATTGACCGCGGCACGCTGGAGGGTATTTGCTGGGTCAATGGCGACGCCGAACAACTGCCCGTTCCCGACGGCGCGTTTGACGCCTTCACCATCGCCTTTTGCATCCGCAATGTCACCCGCATCGACCGGGCGTTAAGCGAGGCGCGGCGGGTGCTTAAACCCGGCGGGCACTTCCTGTGTCTGGAATTCAGCCATGTCGTGCTGCCCCTCGTGGAACGGCTGTACAACACCTATTCCTTCGGCGTGCTGCCCAAACTGGGGCAACTGGTCGCCGGCGATGCCGAGTCCTACCAGTATCTCGCCGAAAGTATTCGCCGCTTTCCCGATCAGCGGAAATTCACCGATATGATTGCCGCGGCGGGCCTGGAACAGGTCAGGTATCGCAATCTGTCCGGCGGCATCGCCGCCCTGCATTCCGCCTGGCGAATTTAGGCGCGGGCCAGCGATGAACCGGTCCCTGAAAAACATTGCCCGGCTGCTCGGCATCGCCCGTATTCTGGCCCGCCACAACGCGCTGTTTCTGCTTGAACGCCTCGAAGTCGCCGCCCCGGTCGCCGTCCTGGCCCGTATTTTTTCGCGCAAGGCGCCGGGCCGCCCCGGTCAGCGACTGGCGCGCGCCCTGCAGGAAGCCGGACCCAGCTTCATCAAACTGGGGCAGGCGCTATCGACCCGGTCCGACCTGCTGGGCGAAGAGTTTTCCGCCGACCTTTCCGAATTGCAAGATCGCCTGCCGCCGTTCTCCGGCGAACAGGCCCAGGCCATCATCGAGGCCGAATTCGGCAAGCCCCTAAGCGACCTGTTCAGCCACTTCGAACAACAACCGGTCGCCGCCGCGTCCATCGCCCAGGTCCATTTCGCCGTCACCCGTGATGGCCGCGACGTCGCCGTCAAGGTGTTGCGGCCCGGCATCGAAGACGCCTTCCAGCGGGACATCGACCTGTTTTTCTGGGTCGCCGAACTGGTCGAGTCGGCAAAACCCGAATACCGGCGCTTAAAGCCGGTCGACTCCATCGCCACTCTGGCCGACACCGTCAGGTTGGAGATGGACCTGCGCTTCGAGGCCGCGGCGGCGGCCGAACTGGCGGAAAATTTCGAGGACCAAGCGGACTTTTCCGTTCCCGCCGTCGACTGGGCCCGGACCGGTCGCAAGGTGATGACCACCGAGCGCGTCCACGGCGTGCCGATGGACGATATAGAGGCCATCACGGCCGCCGGGATCGATCCGGTGGCGGTGTTGGAAAAATCGTCCGCGGCATTCTTCCAGCAGGTCTTCCGCGACGGCTTTTTTCACGCCGATATGCATCCGGGCAACATGTTTGTTCGTCCCGATGGGGGCTTGGCGGCGGTTGATTTCGGTATCATGGGTCGGCTGGACCGCAAGACCCGCCGTCATCTCGGCGAAATGCTGCTGGCCTTCCTGACGCGGGATTATCGGCGCGTCGCGGAAATTCATTTCGAAGCCGGATGGATTCCCGCCGACCAATCCGTCGAGACCTTCACCCAGGCCTGCCGGTCGATCGCCGAACCGATCATGGACCTGCCGCAAAACGAGATTTCCATCGCCCGCCTGCTGGGTCATCTTTTTTCGATCACCGAAACCTTCAACATGGAAACCCAGCCGCAATTGCTGCTGTTACAGAAAACCATGCTGATTGCCGAAGGAACCGGGCGAAAGTTGAGCCCGGACGCCAATATGTGGTTGCTGGCCCGACCGCTGATCGAAGACTGGATGGTCCAGACCCTGGGACCGGAAGCCCGCGCCGTGGATGCCGTCGCCGACCTTGGCCACGCCCTGCGGCGGCTGCCGGCCCTGTTTGAAAATCTCGAACAGGGCGCCAGAGAACTGGCCGAAGGGCGGCTGAAGCTGCATCCTGAGACCATTCAGGCGCTCAGGGGCGGCGATTCCGGCGGCGTCGGCATCGGCACCCTGATCGCCGTCGCCGTCGCCGTCGCGGCTGTATTGGCGTTTCTCGTTTAGGACTTTCTCCATCGACGGCGATTCCATGCTTGTCAGCGCCCGCGCGGATCGGTAGATTAATCACACTATTTTCACGTTAAATTTTTTCCGGGACACACCTGATCGTGGACAAACGCGTTTTATTGATTGTTTCCGGTGGCATAGCCGCCGTCAAGTGCCCGGAACTGATCCGGACGCTGGACAAAAGCGGCATCCGAACACGCGTTATCCTGACTCGGGGCGGTGCTCAATTTGTAACGCCGCTGGCGCTGGCGGCGCTCAGCCGCGACAGAGTATATGGCGACCTGTTTTCCCTGACCGACGAAAACGAAATGGGCCATATCGAATTGTCGCGCCAGGCCGACCTGATCCTGGTCGCCCCGGCGACGGCCCATATTCTGGCCCGAATGGCGACAGGACTGGCCGACGACCTGGCGACGACGGCGCTGTTGGCGACCGACAAGCCGGTCATGGTCGCGCCCTCGATGAACGTTCGCATGTGGCAGCATCCGGCGACGCAAGACAATCTTAAGCGCCTGCAGGAACGCGGCGTTATGATCATTGGGCCGGAACAGGGCGACATGGCCTGTGGTGAATTCGGCATGGGACGGATGAGCGAACCGGCGACCATCGCCCGTGCCGTGGGGCGCTTCTATCGACGGTCCGACCGCCTGAAGGGTCGTCACGCCCTGGTCACCAGTGGGCCGACCCACGAACCGATTGATCCGGTCCGCTATATCGCCAACCGGTCATCCGGCAAGCAGGGGCACGCAATCGCCGCCGCCCTGCGCGATCTGGGCGCCGAAACGACACTTGTTTCGGGGCCGACACACCTACCGGACCCGGCGGGTGTCACGGTCATTCACGTACAAACGGCGACCGAAATGCTGGATGCCTGCGAGAGCGCCCTGCCCGCCGACATCGCCGTTTGCGCCGCCGCCGTTTCGGACTGGCGGACCGATAGCGTCGCGCCGGCCAAGCTAAAAAAACACGGCGCCGCCCCCGAACCGCTGGCCCTGATCGAAAATCCCGATATTCTGGCAACCCTGAGTCGGCCCGGGAATCTGCGGCCCGGTCTGGTCATCGGTTTTGCCGCCGAAACCGACAATATGATCGACCACGCCATTGCCAAGCGCCGCGCCAAGGGGTGCGACTGGATCGTCGCCAACGACGTCTCGGCGGGCAGCGGCACCTTCGGCGGCGAGAACAACACGGTGCATCTGATCAGCGAGGCAGGCGTTGCGGACTGGCCGAAAATGAGCAAGCAGTCGGTCGCCGAGGCGCTGGCGACCAAAATCGCCGAATTCATTGCCCCGGCGAAGGTATGAAGGGGCTGACGATGAACATTGATATCCCCTTGCAAAAGCTCGCCCATCTGGAAGGTTTGGGCCTGCCGGAATACGCCACCGACTTAAGCGCCGGGGCCGACCTACTCGCCGCCATCGATACCCCGGTGACCCTTGAGGCCGGGGCGCGGGTCCTGGTCCCGACCGGAATAGCGCTGGCCCTGCCGCCGGGCTACGAGGCCCAGGTCCGGCCCAGGTCCGGCCTGGCGTTAAGGCACGGCGTTACCGTTTTAAATTCGCCGGGCACCATTGATGCCGATTACCGGGGCGAAATTGCCGTCATTCTTATCAATCATGGGGCCGAGGCCTTTGTCGTGAAGCGCGGTATGCGTATCGCCCAACTGATCGTCGCCGCCGTCGTGACGGCGCGTTGGGCGGTTGCCGATACGTTGCCCGTTAGCGTCCGCGCCGACGGCGGCTTCGGTTCGACCGGGCTGAACCATCCAAAAGGGATGCCAAGAGACGATGCTTAGACTATCGAAAAAGATGCTGTACGCCATCGAAGCCGTGCTCGACATCGCCTATCACGCCGGCAGCGGCCCGGTGCAAAGCCGGGAAATCACCCGGCGGCAGGATATCCCGCGGCGCTACCTCGAACAGGCCCTGCAACAACTTGTCCGCCAAGGCATATTGATTGGTGTGCGCGGCCCCAGGGGCGGCTATCGGCTGGCCCGGGAACGCCGCCGCATTTCGGTTGGCGATATTGTCCGGATTGTCCGAACGATGGAAACAAGCGACGATCCGATCAATGACGCGGCCGGGTCCGACCTTGGGGTCAAGGTTGTCCGGCCGATGTGGATTGTCCTGCAGGACGACATCATGAATCAGCTCGATGCCATTTCCATCGACGATTTATGCGATCAATCCGCTGCGGCTGGCATTGTCAGCGAAGGGCGGAAAAATCTCGATTTCTCGATTTAGCCAACCCTATTCTGAAGACGGAGCTTACCATCCATGTCCGACCAACCCTCTTTTCGTGGCCGCATCTACGACACCCTGACCGACACCGTCGGGGCGACCCCATTGGTCCGGCTTTCGCGCTTTGCAGCCGAAGCGGGATGCGAAGCGGAAATTATCGGCAAGTGTGAATTCTTCAATCCGTTGGCGTCGATCAAGGACCGCATCGGGGTCGCCATGATCGAGGCCGCGGAGGCGGACGGCAGAATCACCGGGGATACGGTGCTGATCGAACCGACCTCGGGCAATACCGGCATCGCGCTCGCCTTCGTCTGTGCCGCCAAGGGCTACCGGCTGATCCTGACGATGCCGGAAAGCATGTCGGTCGAACGACGTAAAATGGTCGCCCTGCTGGGTGCCGAAATCGACCTGACGCCCGCCGCCAAAGGCATGCAAGGCGCCATCGAGCGGGCCGAGGAACTCGTCGCCGCGACGCCCGGGGCGATCATGTTGCAGCAGTTCGATAATCCGGCAAACCCGGAAATTCACCGCCGCACGACCGCCGAGGAAATCTGGAAGGATACCGCGGGCAAGGTCGATATGGTGATCATCGGGGTTGGCACCGGCGGCACCCTTACCGGCATTGGCGACGTCCTTAAAAGCCGCAACCCCGACGTTAAAATGGTCGCCGTCGAACCGGAAGACAGTCCGGTGCTGTCGGGCGGCATTCCCGGACCGCACAAAATTCAGGGGATCGGCGCCGGTTTCGTGCCCGCCAATCTGAACTCGGAACTGATCGACGAAGTCATCAAGATCGGCAACGAAACGGCGATGGCGACGGCGCGCCGGGTGGCCAGGCTGGAAGGCCTGCCGGTTGGCATTTCCTCCGGTGCGGCGCTCGCCGCGGCTGTTGAGATCGGTTGCAGGCCGGAAATGAAAGGCAAGGTCATCGTCGTTATCCTGCCGTCCTTCGCGGAGCGCTATTTATCGACGTCGCTGTTCGACGGCCTGGGGCTGGAATAGGGAAAGGGCATAAAATGGACTTCACCGAAAACCAGATTCAACGTTACGCCCGCCATATCCTGTTAAACGATGTCGGCGGCGTCGGGCAAGCGCGGCTGCTGCAATCGAAAGTGCTGGTGATCGGCGCCGGCGGCCTGGGCTCGCCGGTCATTCTGTATCTCGCCGCCGCCGGTGTCGGCACCATCGGCGTCATCGATGACGATGTCGTCGAGTTGTCCAACCTGCAGCGCCAGATCGTCCACACCACGGCGAGCGTCGGCATGGCCAAGGTCGAAAGCGCCCGCCAGACCATCGAGGCCATCAACCCCGATATCAAGCTGGTCGCCCACCGGGAGCGGATGACCGCCGCCAACGCGCTTGACTTGATTTCATCGTACGATCTGGTGGCCGACGGCTGCGACAATTTCGAGACCCGCTTCCTGGTCAACGACGCCTGCTATTTCGCGAGGAAACCGCTGGTATCGGCGGCCATCTTGCGTTTCGACGGCCAACTCTACACCTTCCGGCCCAACGATAAAGACGACGATGGCAACCCCCTTCCCTGCTACCGTTGCCTGTTCCGCGAAGCGCCGCCGCCGGGGCAAATTCCAACCTGCGCGGAAGCCGGGGTTCTGGGCGCGCTGTGCGGCACCGTCGGATCCTTGCAGGCGACCGAGGTGATCAAGGAACTGATCGGAATTGGCGACAGCCTGGCCGGTTCGATCCTGATATACGAAGGCCTGGCGACCGAATTTCGGAAGATCAAGGTCAAGGCCGATCCCGGCTGCCCGCTTTGCGGCGAACAGCCTTCCATCACCGACCTGTCCTCTCACCGGCATTAGGCGAAACACATGGCAACCGATGCGGAGCAGCGACCGGATAAACTGTCCGTCATCGTCTTTTCCGGCGATTTCGAGAGGGTCCATTACGCCCTCGTAACGGCCAGTGCCGCCGTCGCCATCGACATCCCGGTAACCCTGTTTTTTACGATGGGGGCATCCCGTGCCCTGCTGGCGCCGATCGACGGCGGTCCCCCGGCGTGGCGGAATTTACCGGCGGGCGATAGCGGCGCGATGGGCGGCAACGGCGGCCGGATTGATGACGGCTTCAAGGCGCGCACCGTCGCCGACTTCGAAGACCTGCTTGGCGCCTGTGTCGCCCTGGGCGTCCGGTTCATGGTCTGCGATATGGGCCTGCGGGCGCTCGACCTGGAAGGGGTGCAAATGCGCGACGACGTGCCCATCGAAAGCGGCGGCATGGTGAGCTTTCTGAACGACGCCTCCCGCGCCGGGCAGATGCTGTTCATCTAACAGGGCTCCGCTTGGTTTCCGGCCAGCACAGGAGAAACTTGTAATTTTGTTCTTTTGAATATACCATTATGCTAATAAATGGTCGTAATTTGCGGATTTTACGCACGTTTGATACTTAACTTTAAGGGGAGATGAAACGCTTGAGCATTCAGAAAATTATCGATCGAAAAGGATCGCGGCTGATTACCATCCGAGCCGAAGATACCCTTGAAACGGCCGCAATGTTGTTGACATCCAATAATATCGGCGCGGTTCCGGTCCGCGACGCCGGCGGCGCCATGGTCGGCGTCATGTCCGAGCGGGATCTGGTCCGCGGCTATGCCGAAAATGGCGCCGCGGTTATGTCGTTTACCGTACAGGACCTGATGACCGCAGAAGTGACGTCCGTCCAACCCGGTGAGTCGGTCAAGGCGGCCATGGAAAAAATGTCGAAACGCCATATACGGCATCTGCCGGTGGTCGACGAAAACGGCGCTTTGCTGGGTATGATCAGCCAACGTGACGTCATGGAGAGCCGCCTTCAGCAAACCGAGATGGAAACCGACGAGTTGCGCGCCTATGCCATTGCCTCTGGCGGCAATCTTTAAACACGCCCCGGTCCCGCCAACCAAAGCCGGGAAATCAGATGCTTGGGCGTGATGTTTCGGCAGGTTGTTCATTCAATCCAACTCTGAAAAGCTGAAGTTTGCGAAAACAGAGGCTACTCAGGGGGACCGAATGAACATCCATAAGAACGCCCGGCCAACACCCAGAGGTCGAGAGATTTTGATCTGCCGACTTGAGCGTGGAGAGCGTCTCGAGGACGTGCCCTAATCCTGCTCGCGAACGATCAACGCCGCGAGATCTTTCATGCCGCTCCTGATGACGTCCGGCGGGCAGGTTGAGAAGGCCAGCCGAAGGGTATTTTCGCCGCCGCCGTTGGCGTGAAAGGCCGCCCCCGGCACGAAGGCGAGTTTCATTTCATGCAGCGCCTTTTCCAGCAAAAGCCGGGCGTCCATCCCCGCCGGCAGCGTCAACCAGACGAACATGCCGCCCTGGGGCGTCGTGAAATGGGCGCTGTTGGGAAGGTACTGGCGGAGCGCCGCGACCATGGCGTCCCGACGTTCCCCGTAAACCCGGCGTAGCGTTTTGATATGCTCATCCAGGATGCCCGTCGCCAGTTCATACGCCAAAACCTGATTGACGGTCGAGGTATGAAGGTCGTTCGCCTGTTTCAGCAGGACAAGTTTGTCCAGCACCGCCGCGGGCGCGATGGTCCAGCCGACCCGCAACCCCGGCATCATGGTTTTCGAGGCGGTCCCAAGCTGAATGACCAGGCCGTCGCTTTGCCACCCGCCGGCCCCCAGGAACTGACCCTCGAGATCGAGCAGAGTGGGTGGCGGCGGGTGGCCATAGTAAAGAGCCCGATAGGCCGTGTCCTCGATGATCGGCACGTCATACCGGTGGGCCAGTTCGACGATGCGGCGGCGGCGATCTTCCGGGATCGTCATGCCGCCCGGGTTTTGGAAATCGGGAACTGTGTAAAGCAGCCTGACGCCCTGCCTGAAGGCCTGTTCGAGGCGATCGATGATCAACCCGTCTGCATCGGTTTCGATGGTCAGGTACCGGGGCCGCCGGGTTCCAAAAATCTGTAGCGCGCCAAGATACGTTGGATTGGCGACGGCGATGGCGCAATCGGGATCGACCAGCGCGGTCGCCAATAACGCCAGGGATTGCTGCGCGCCGTTGGTGATCAGGACGTTGTCCGGGCTTAGCGTGATGTCCGCCGTCGAAGACGTTTCGCCGACCCAGGCCCGGAGCGGCGGATAGCCTTCGGTCTGTGAATACTGCATCGATTGGCGGCCGGGATCGTCCGGCCGGGCGTCCAGCGCCGACTGGATGCGCCGCACTTCCGCCATGGGGAACAAGGCCGGATCGGGAATGCCGCCCGCGAAGGACAAGATCGACGGATCCGAAAGGACCTTTAGCAGTTCCCGTATTTCCGACGCACAAACGGCGCCGGCGTCCGCTGAAAATTTTTGCTGCCACCCCATAAGGCGACCTCCGCCGAGCAATAAGGACAGTGATACTGACCTTATTGGCGTTTCGCGTCAATCACCGGAATTCTTAAGGCTGCTCTGGTAAAGTGCGGGTCAGAACGCCTCGCCGATAACCCGGTCCGGTGGCTTGTGGCCATCGGCGAACGTCTTGATGTTGATCAGTACTTTTTCGCCCATGTCGATGCGGCCCTCGATGGTCGCCGAGCCCATGTGCGGCAACAGCAAAACGTTCTTCCGGGCCAGCAGCTTGGCGTTGACCGCCGGTTCGTTGGCGAAGACATCAAGCCCCGCGCCGGCCAGTTCGCCGGCGACCAGCATACGGGTCAGGGCGTTTTCGTCGATCACTTCACCGCGCGAGGTATTGACGATGTAGGCGCTCGATTGCATCAGTTTCAGGCGGCGCGCCGACAGCAAGTGAAAGGTCGCCGGGGTATGCGGGCAATTAACCGAAATGATATCGACCCGCGCCAGCATTTGGTCCAGGCTTTCCCAGTAGGTTGCCTCCAGCTCGTTTTCGACGTCCGGATGCACCCGGTGACGGTTGTGATAATGCACCGACAGGCCAAACCCCTTGGCCCGGCGGGCGACGGCCGAGCCGATCCGGCCCATGCCGACAATGCCCAGACGCTTGCCATAAATCCGGCTGCCCAGCATCCATGTCGGGGACCAGCCGCGCCAATCGCCCGATTTGACGACCTCGGCCCCTTCGGCAAGCCGGCGCGGCACCGCCAGAATAAGCGCCATGGTCATATCGGCGGTGTCTTCGGTCAGGACGTCCGGCGTATTGGTCACCGTAATGCCGCGCTGGCGGGCGCTGGCCAAATCGATATGATCGACGCCGGTGCCATAGTTGGCGATCAGTCGCAGTTTTTCACCGGCTTGCGACAAAATCGCCGAATCGATCCGGTCGGTCACCGTCGGCACCAACACATCGGTCGTTTTCACGGCTTCGATCAGGTCCGCCTTGCTCATCGGCTCATCGGTCAGGTTAAGGCGGACATCGAATAATTCCATCATTCTGGTTTCGATGCTATCGGGCAGCTTGCGGGTAACGACGACCCGTGGCTTGGTCTGCGGCATAAAGGTCCTCCGACGTTAGATACCTAGGCCATAGCAACATAGGGCGGTGCTTGTCCAGCCTCGACTTGGCTGGATATCAAATGAACCTCAAATATTTGACCGCCAGGCCACGGCAAGACGTATACTAAGGCAATATATAGCCGTGAATTTTCATCAATTAGCCCGGATCATACCTTATTCCAATGTCCTTGCATCCCTTTCGAAGTCGCCCGCTGCCCGCGCTGGCGCTGGCCGCTCTTTTTATTTCCGTCGTTCTGCCCTTGGCGCGCCCGGCCGCCACAGCCGCCGAAGGAACCGGCCTGCCGTTACCCCGGTTTGCCAGTATCCGGGCGGACCGGGTCAACCTGCGGACCGGTCCGGGCGTTCAATACCCGGTCGACTGGGTTTATCAGCGCCAGGACCTGCCGGTTGAAATCATCGCCGAATACCGGACCTGGCGGAAAATCCGCGACTGGCAGAGCACACAGGGCTGGGTTCATCAGAGTATGCTGTCGGGACGGCGAACGGTGATCGTCGTCGGCAAACGGCGGACGCTGCGCGACAAGCCCGACGCAAAAAGCGCGGTCGTCGCCCGCATCGAGGCAGGCGCCATCGCCGGGCTGGCCGAATGTCCGCCGACCGGCGGTTGGTGCAAGATCGAAAAGGGCGCCATCAAGGGCTGGCTGCGAAAAGTCGAATTCTGGGGCGCCTACCGCGATGAAGTGCTGGAATAAGGGTTAGTCGAAATCTTCGCTTAAGGCGGCGCGGGTTTGTTCGGGCAGGATCGCCATGTGGGCGTATTTGGGGTGTTCGATACCAAGGACGACACGAGCGCCTTCGGTACGCATCGCCTTGATGATATCGTCGCTAAAGGGGAAGTGCAGGAAGTGAATGGACGACGCCTTGCCCTCGGCGGTGGTCCGTTCGACATCGGCTTCCGGCACGGCGCGGACGACATGATCGCCAACCCCGAGCGTTATGGCGTTTTCGACCCCGCCCAATCCGGCCAGGAATGCGGCCCGGCGATCCGGATCGTCGATTTCGAACATCAGTGTCGCCACCAGTTCCCGGCCATTGGGAATAAGCGGGTTATAAGCCGATAGTTCGTCGGCGATCTGGGCTTCGCCACCCCGTTCGATGAACAGCATTTCATGCACCTGATGGAACATCGTCTGATAGCTTTCGAAATAGAACGTCGCATCGGGACCGACGGAAACCCGGCGATTTTTCTTGAGTTGGGTGATCGCGCGGCGGCGCTCGGCACGGACCTGTCCGTAGGCATCCATATCGAGAATATCGGCGCGGCTGATGTCGTGTTTCGGCATGTTACTGGTTTCCGTAGGCAAGGGCGATCAGTTGGATTGGATGTTGCAGGGACGTTTGGACGACCGCGGGTTTATCGCCATCCAGGCGCTCCATGCCCTGGACGATGTGTTCGCGCGCCAGCGGGCATTCCGACACCAGATAGGCCGCGTCGTGCTTGGCCGCCTGGCGGGCGACGGGCTTGCCGACCTTCAAGGCGACCTCGAAGTTTTCCTTCATAACGCCCCACGAGCCGCCGTGACCGGAACACCGTTCGATCACGTTGATCCGGGTATCGGGGATGTTCTTCAGCATTTCGGCGCCCTTCTGGCCCATGTTCTGGGCCCGTGAATGACACGGGATATGCACCGTCACATCGCCGCCCAAGCCTTTCATTCCATCGGCCAGGCCTTCCTTCCCGGCGATATCGACGATATATTCGCTGACATCGAATGTCGCCGCGCTCAGTTTTTTGACCTCCGCGTTTTCGGGCAGCAGGGACAGCCATTCGAACTTAAGCATCAGCGAGCACGAAGCGACCAGCGAGACGACGTCGTAGCCCTTATCGATCCAGCCCGAAAGGTCGGCTGCGACAACCGCGGCACTGTCCGCGACGGCGGCTAAATCCCCGTGTTCGAGCTGCGGCATGCCACAGCAGCCGGGATAAACAATTTCCGTTGCGACGCCGTTGCGGGCCAGCACCTGACGGGCGGCCAGGCCGATGCCCGCATTGTTGAATTCGCCGGTGCAGGTGGCATATATCACCGCCTTGCGGCCATGGGCCGGGGCCTTATCGTTAACGACGGGGGCGTCTTCGGCGGCTTTTTTGGTCAGCGTTCCGTCGTTAAAGGCGGGCAGGGCCGCGTCTTTGTGAACGCCCGCGACGGCTTGTAAGAGCGGCCGGGTAAGCTTATTGCCGCACCGGCTGGCCCAATTGGCAATGGGGGATACGGAGCAGCCGATGGCGCCATTCCGGTCGGTCTTCGTCAACTGCCGTTCGATGCCCGATACGTCGCCTTTCATAAATTGAACGGCGCGGGCGCGCAGCATCAGGTGCGGGAAATCAAGATCGAATTCGTGGGGTGGGACGTAAGGGCACTTGACCATAAAGCACAGATCGCAGAGCGTGCAGGCGTCGATCACCGGCTTGAAGTCGGCACTGCTTACGGAGTCGACTTCGCCGCTTTCAGAGGCATCGACCAAATCGAACAGACGGGGGAAACTGTCGCACAGGTTAAAACAACGGCGGCAGCCATGGCAAATATCGAAGGCGCGGCGCAATTCCGCATCCAGTTTTTCTTCATCCAGAAAATCCGGGTCTTTCCACGGAATCGAGTGGCGCGTCGGGGCTTCCAGACTTCCTTCCCGCATGACCTATGGTTCCCTCTCGGTAATCAGGCGCAACTCACAAGAGTCAAAAAAACGGGGAGATTCGACCTTTCGAATCCCCCCACATAACGATCCAATCGATCCGATTGGTTTAAAGCGTGTCGAGGGCTTTCTGGAAGCGCCCGGCATGAGACTTTTCGGCTTTCGCCAACGTTTCGAACCAATCGGCGATTTCGTCGAAACCTTCTTCGCGAGCGGTCTTGGCCATTCCCGGATACATGTCGGTGTATTCATGGGTTTCGCCGGCGACCGACGCCTTCAGGTTATCGCCGGTCGGTCCGATCGGCAGACCGGTTGCGGGATCGCCGGTTTCTTCAAGAAATTCCAAATGGCCGTGGGCGTGACCGGTTTCACCTTCGGCGGTCGAGCGGAAAACGGTGGCGACATCGTTGTAGCCTTCAATGTCGGCCTTCTGGGCAAAATACAGGTAACGGCGGTTAGCCTGGGATTCACCGGCGAAGGCGTCTTTCAAATTCTGTTCGGTCTTGCTGTCTTTCAAGCTCATTTCATTGTCTCCCGGGTTTAAAATTGTTACGGCGTACGCGGACTGCTGGTTACGCTCGGTCCCCATCAGGCGATACGAGAAGAACGATCCAAACATGCCGCAATACAGTCGGCCTGTCAAGAGAATTGAGTCATTCTAATTTAAGCCATAGCGCCATGTAAATTAAGGCTTTATTTAGGCAACCCGGACGACGACATCAATCCGTTTGATATCCACGCCGGCCGGCGCGTCCGGCAATCCCTCAATCCTGATGTCGTCGCCCTCGATATCTTCCAGGACACCCGCTTTTTCGAAGTAAAAATGGTGGTGATCGCTGGTATTCGTATCGAAATAGGACCGCGCCGTGCCGATAACGATTTCGCGCAACAATCCGGCGGACGTGAATTGATGCAGGGTGTTATAGACCGTCGCCAGCGAAACGCGCATGTTGGCGGCCTGGGTTTCGGCATGCAGGACTTCGGCCGTGACATGCCGATCGCCATTCTCGAACAACAGCTTCGACAGCGCCAGACGTTGCCGGGTCGGGCGCAGACCAGCGGATCGCAATTGCTCGAGAAATTGACTATAGGTCCTCATGGATACGGTCCTTGTTTTCCTGGTTCGGAGATTTTCCGAACCACTGCCTAAATTAGAATCACAACAGGTTCAAGTAAAGCCATAAATTTATTGTGGTCATAGCCGAATTGGCCGGGAATCGGGATCAATCACCGCTGACGATCCTGTCAACCAGCTGTTGGACGGTCGGCACGAAGCCATTTTCGTAGAAGGGATCCGAGCCGAACTTGTAGGCGTTGTGACCGGAAAACATCAAATTATCTTCGATGCTGCCGCCATGGGCAATGTCCTGCAGGGATTTCTGAATACAGAAGGACCGGGGGTCGGCGCGCTTGCCGGTTGTTCCGGCTTCGGTTTCCGCCCAGTTGCTGAAGCGGCACTGCGACAGGCACCCCATACAGTTCTGCTGATCGGTAACGATCGAGTCGGCACTTTCCGGGGTCACGAAAATAACCGTGCTATCGGGCGTTTTCATTCCCGTCGTGTAGCCGGCGGCAATCCAGGCTTCGGCTTTCGCTTTATCGTCCGGGCGCAGGTAAACCGGGCGACCGCGGGGGCCCAGCGGCAGCGCCGCCGAACACTCTTCCGTCGCCTTGCTTTCATAGGCGACCTGCCGGTCGCTGCGTTGTTCGAGTTCGTTTAGCAGGTTGTTGCGGACCGCCGACGAATAAAATCCGGTCGGGCTGAAGCGGTTCAGGAAGATATCCCCCTCCTGCAAGCCCATCAGGCGGCTTTGCCAGGCGGTCGAAACAGGGCTTTCCCGCGTCAACAGGGGCCGGGTGCCAAACTGGAAGGCGATGGGGCCTATTTCCGGATTGTCGAGCCAATCTTCCCAATCGCGCAAATACCAGACGCCGCCCGCCATGATAATGGGGGTGTCAGCCAGGCCGAATTCCCGCATCTGGTTTCGTAAATCGACGATCCGGGGGTACGGGTCTTGCGGAACCTGCGGGTCTTCGACATTGCTGAGGCCGTTGTGGCCACCGGCCAGCCAGGGGTCTTCATAAACAACGCTGCCAAGGAACTCGGCATATTTGTTGTAGGCGCGCTTCCATAAGGCGCGGAAGGCGCGGGCCGAGGAAATAATCGGATGGTAGTAGACGCCGAAGCCGGCCGCGATTTCGGCGACCCTGTAGGGCATGCCGGCGCCACAGGTAACGCCATGGATCAGGCCTTTGGCGCCGTCCAGAATGCCTTCGAGGACCTGCGGCGTGCCGCCGGCTTCCCACAGCACGTTAACATGAATACGGCCCTTGCCGCCCGACTTTTCGTGGGCGATCCCGGCCTGGGCGATACCCCCCTTGATGGCGTAGTCGATCAATTCGTGCCAGCGTTCGCGGCGGGTCGCCCCGTGGTAAATTTGGCGAATAACGTTGCCGTCGGCATCATAGGAATCGGCGTTGACGCCGGATATCGTGCCGACGCAGCCGGCGGCGGCGAACGCGCCGGCGCTGGTTCCGTTGGAAATGGCGACACCCTTGCCGCCTTCGACGATCGGCAGCACTTCGCTTCCGGATATCAGGATGGGTTGCAAGTTCTTCAAAAACGGTTCCTACAGGAATTAATCTGGCGGTTAATACCACCTGCGGCGCACTTTATCGAGCTTTACATTTCCAAAAAGGACGAAAAAGGGGCGAACGAAGTGTTCCGCTCGCCCCCATCATCCTGTTGACTGTCCGCCGTTCCGAACGGCGCGATAACCTTAGCCGGTGATTTCTTCACCGGTCTCCTGATTGACCGCTTTCATGGACAGCTTGATTTTGCCACGGTCGTCGATACCGATCAGCTTGACCTTGACCACATCGCCTTCATTGACGACATCGGTGGTCTTGCCGACCCGTTCCGGGGCCAGTTCGCTGATGTGAACCAGCCCGTCCTTGGCCCCCATGAAATTGACGAAAGCGCCGAAATCGACGGTTTTGACAACCTTGCCGGTGTAGATCGCGCCGACTTCCGGTTCTTCCGTCAGACCCTTGATCCACTTGATCGCGGCTTCGGCGGCGGACTCATCCACGGCGGCGACCTTAACGGTGCCATCGTCTTCGATGTCGATCTTGGCGCCCGTGACTTCACAGATTTCCCGGATCATCTTGCCACCCGGTCCGATGATGTCGCGGATCTTGTCCTTGTTGACTTTGAAGGCGGTGATCCGTGGCGCGTTCTGGCTGACTTCCTGGCGCGACGTGTCAATGACCTTGGCCATTTCGCCAAGAATGTGCATGCGGCCCTCGTTGGCCTGGGCGACGGCATCCTTCATGATCTCTTCGGTGATCGAGGTGATCTTGATGTCCATCTGCAGCGAGGTGATGCCCTTTTCGGTTCCGGCGACCTTGAAGTCCATATCGCCCAGGTGATCTTCGTCACCCAGAATATCGGACAACACGGCATGGCCGTCGTCTTCCTTGATCAGGCCCATGGCGATACCCGCGACCGGACGGGCCAACGGCACACCGGCATCCATCAACGCCAGCGATGTGCCGCAAACGGTTGCCATGGAAGAAGATCCATTGGACTCGGTGATTTCGGAAACGACGCGAATGGTGTAGGGGAAATCGTCCTTGGCGGGCAGGACCGGATGAATGGCCCGCCAGGCCAGTTTACCGTGGCCGATTTCGCGGCGACCGGTGAACCCCATACGACCCGCCTCGCCAACCGAATACGGCGGGAAGTTATAGTGCAGCATAAAGTGCTCGAAACGCTGACCTTCCAGTGAATCGACCCGCTGTTCGTCCTGGCCGGTGCCCAGCGTGGCGACCGCGATGGCCTGGGTTTCACCCCGGGTGAACAGCGCGCTGCCGTGCGAGCGCGGCAGGATGCCGACTTCGGTCGCAATCGGCCGGACGGTGCGGGTATCGCGACCGTCGATCCGTTTGCCGGTCTTCAGAATGTCGCGGCGAACGATATGCTTTTCGATCTTCTTGAAGGCATCGCCAAACACGCTGGATGCCAGGTCCGCATCAACGCCGTCGTCGCCGGCCAGATCGGCTTTGACCTGATCCTTGACGGCGCTGACCTTGCCTTGACGAACCATCTTGTCGCTTTCGGCATAGGCTGCGCGCAGGCCGGCTTCCGCCATGCCACCGATTTTGGCGATCATGTCCGCGGCGCCGGGTTCCTCTCCCGGCAGCGGGCGGGGCTCTTTGGCACAGGCTTCGGCCAGTTCGATGATCGCCTCGATCACCGGCTGGAACGCCGCGTGGCCGAAGGAAACGGCGCCGAGCATGACCTCTTCGGAAAGCTCGGCGGCCTCCGATTCAACCATCAGCACACCTTCGGTGGTGCCGGCGACGATCAGGTCCAGGTCTGTCCGTTCCATATCATCGACGGCGGGGTTGAGAACATACGCGCCGTCGATGTAACCAACGCGGCAGCCGCCAATCGGGCCCATGAACGGCAAACCGGAAAGGGTCAGGGCCGCCGATGTGCCGATCAAGGCAACGATATCGGGATTGTTTTCCATATCATGGGAGACGACCGTACAGATCACCTGGGTTTCGCACTTGAAGCCCTTGGGGAACAGCGGCCGGATTGGCCGGTCAATCAGCCGGGACGTCAGCGTTTCATTGTCGCTGGGGCGCGCTTCACGTTTCAGGAAGCCGCCCGGAATCTTGCCGGCGGCATAGGCTTTTTCAATGTAGTGAACGCTCAGCGGGAAAAAATCCAGCCCCGGTTTCGGCGATTTTTCGCCGACCACCGTGCACAGGACCTTGGTGTCGCCATAGGTGGCGAGAACCGCGCCATCGGCCTGGCGCGCGACCTTGCCGGTTTCCAGAACCAGCGGACGTCCGCCCCATTCAATTTCTTTTCTAAACTCTTTAAACATCTTTACATCCATCCTTAAGTCATCAGAGGCAGGCATCCGGCCCCAATGGCCGACAACGGGCAATACCGGCATCACACCGGAAACGACTGGATCGTTCTCAAAGCCCGGGCCTCCCCTTTCTGCGTCGCCGCCATGGCCTTCCATAACGGGTCGTTTTTCCCCAAGGGTTGAAAGCCGGCGCGGCCTGACTCGCCGCGCCCGCCGTCCCCCGGGAGCAATCCCTAGCGGCGAAGCCCGAGGCGCTTGATCAGGTCTTCGTAACGAGCGACCTTTTTCCCCTTCAGGTAATCAAGCAAGCGCCGGCGTTGGCCGACCATCATCAGCAGGCCGCGACGGGAGTGGTGATCTTTTTTGTGGGTTTTCAGGTGTTCGGTCAGGTTGGTGATCCGTTCGCTGAGGATCGAAACTTGGACTTCCGGCGACCCTGTGTCGCCTTCGACGGTAGCAAATTCCTTAATCAGCTCCGCCTTGCGTTCAACGGTAATCGACATCGTCTACTCCAATATAGCTAAATGTTAAACACACGTATCGGGCGCACGGCGCCCCCTACGATCTTCGTCAATGCAACAAGTTTCCCATCGGCCATGGCGCGGTATACCGCGTCAGGATTTACTTTCCCGAGAGAAGACCGGTTGGCAACAGGCAGGACCGCAATGGCCTGACCCTGCTGCAAGCGTCGAGCCTCCGGTTGGGTCAGGGCCAGTGCCGGGATGTCGTCCAGCACGGTCTCGACCGCCAACAGGCTGTCAACAGGCGGCGCACTATGCCCCAGGACTTCCAGTTTATCCAGCGAAATCGCCGCTGTTTCACTGAAAGGCCCGACGCTCATTCGCCGCAGCATTGAAATATGGCCGACCGTCCCCAACTTCCGTGCCAGATCCCGCGCCAGGCCCCGCACATAGGCGCCCTTACCCGACACCACCTCGAACGTCGCGTGGTCGGCATCGGCGATATCGACCAGCTCAAATTTCTCGACATGGATGGGTCTGGCTTTAAGATCGACCGGCTGATCCTGGCGGGCCAGATCGTACGACCGCCGGCCATCGACCTTGATCGCCGAATAAACCGGCGGCACTTGTTCGATATCGCCGATAAAGGCGCCCAGCGCGGCCCGGATGGCCGCCCCGTCCGGGCGAACGTCGCTGGTTCCCGAGATCTCGCCTTCGGCGTCGTCCGTGGTCCGGCTTTCGCCCCAGCGCACCGTGAAACGGTATGACTTGATGCCGTCCATGACGTAGGAAACCGTCTTCGTCGCCTCGCCGAAGGCAATCGGCAGGACCCCCGTCGCCATCGGGTCCAGGGTGCCGCCATGGCCGGCCTTGGCGGCGTTAAAGATGCGGCGAACCTTGCCGACAACGGCGCTTGACGTGATGCCGGCGGGCTTATCGACAATCAGCCAACCGTGCACCGGGTCGCCCCGGCGCTTACGACCCATCCGTGTCGTCCTCGTCTTCATCGGGGGCGAGCAAATCGCGGGCGACCCGTGGTGAATGCAGCAAGGCGTCAATGTGACCCGCTTCATCAAACGATGCGTCGGCGACGAAGACAAGGGCCGGAACGGTTCGCAAATGCATCCGTTCGGCGACCTGGTGACGCAAGAACGGCTGCGCCCGGTTAAGGGCCTTGATGACGGTTTCGGTTTCCACGCCATCGGTATCGGCATCGGCATCGGCATCGGGACCAATGTCACCGCCGAGAAGCACGCAGTACACCGTCGCGTTCCGCATGTCGGGGCTGACCCGCACTTCGGTAATGGTGATGGCACGGGCCAGCAGATCGGGATCGCGGAAATCTCCACGTTCGATGATCCATGCCAGGGTGTGGCGGATTTCCTCGCCGACCCTAAGCTGACGCTGGCTCGGCGCGCCTTCCTTACGCTTGCTCATAACACCGGACGGGACGCCCCATGAGCTAGTCAAGCTCGCGGGCGACCTCCTCGACATCGAAGCATTCAATCCGGTCGCCGACCTTAAGGTCCTCATATCGGGCGAACGCCATACCGCATTCGAGACCTTCCTTGACTTCCTTGACGTCGTCCTTGAACCGCTTCAGTTGCGACAGTTCGCCTTCGTGAATGACCACATCGTCACGCAGTAAGCGCACCTTGGCGCCCCGCTTGACCATGCCTTCGCTGACGAAGCAACCGGCAATCTTGCCAACCTTTGAGACGGCGAACACTTCCTTGATTTCGGCGTAGCCCAAAAGATGCTCGCGAACCGTCGGCGCCAGCATCCCCGACATCACCTTCTTGGCGTCGTTGATGACGTCGTAAATAATGGAATAATAGCGAATATCGACGCCGTCCCGCTTCGCCATATCGCGGGCCTGGGGATTGGCCCGAACGTTGAAGCCGACGATGAAGCCGCCACTGGCGTTGGCCAGGGTGATATCGGATTCATTGATGGCGCCGACACCGGCGTGAAGAACCTGCGCCCTGACCTCGTCGGTCGACATCTTGTCAAGCGCCGCCTGAATGGCTTCGACCGAGCCATGGGCATCGGCTTTGATAACCAACGGCATCGTCGAGGCTTCGCCTTGACCGATTTTTTCGAACATCTGCTCAATCGTGCCACGCGCACCGGCGGCGGCACGGACATCGCGTGTCCGCCGCTGGCGGAATTCCGTGACTTCGCGAGCCCGGCCTTCGGTATCGACAACCGCCACTTCCTCGCCGGCCGATGGCGTGCCGTTAAGGCCCAGAACCTCGACCGGCATGGCCGGTCCGGCCTGATCGATCTGATTGCCACGATCATCGACCATGGCGCGAACCCGGCCCCATTCGGAACCGGCGACGAAGATATCGCCGGTGTTCAGCGTGCCGCGCTGGACCAGGATGGTGGCGACGGAACCCTTGCCGCGTTCGACCCTGGCTTCGATAATGACGCCTTCGGCGGCCCGGTCCGGATTGCCTTTAAGGTCCAGCAGTTCAGCCTGCAACAGGATGACCTCTTCGAGCTTGTCGAGATTGGTTTTTTCCTTGGCCGAAACCTCGACGGTCAGAACATCGCCGCCCATTTCCTCGACCACCAGATCATGTTGCAACAGGTCGGTCCGCACCCTGCCGGGGTCGGCGCCGGGGGCGTCCATTTTGTTGATCGCAACGATAATCGGCACACCGGCTGCCTTGGCGTGGGAAATGGCCTCGATGGTCTGCGGCATGATGCCATCATCGGCGGCGACCACAAGAATGACGATGTCCGTCACCTCGGCGCCACGCGACCGCATGTCGGTAAAGGCAGCATGGCCCGGTGTATCGATAAAGGTGATTTTATCGCCGCTGGCCATCGTCACCTGATAGGCGCCGATGTGCTGGGTGATCCCACCCGCTTCGCGCCCGGCGATATCCGTTTCGCGCAGGGCGTCCAGCAACGATGTTTTTCCATGATCGACATGACCCATGACCGTGACCACGGGGGCCCGCTTGGCGAGCAGGCCTTCTTCCGTGTCGGCGCCCCGTATCAAGCCGATTTCGACATCGGACTCGCTGACCCGGCGGATGCTGTGGCCAAATTCGCCGATCACCAGTTCGGCGGTGTCGGCATCGATGATATCGTTGACGTTCGCCATGACGCCCATCTTCATCAGCGCCTTGATAACGTCCCGCGCCCGTTCGGCCATCCGGTTGGCCAATTCCTGAACGGTAATGGTTTCAGGCAAGATAACCTCGCGCAGGATCTTCTTGCCCTCGCTGAGGACCTGACGCTGTTTCTGCTTTTCTTTTTCCCGGGCCCGCCTGACGGAAGCCAGCGACCGCGAACGCTCGTCGCCGTCAACCAGGGCTTCGGCGATTGTCAGCTTGCCGGAACGACGGCGTTGTTCGCCGCGCCGGGGCGGCACCGGACGCTTCGCCTCGACAACGCCCGGACGCTTGGCGCGCGCCTTGCCGGCATCCGCGGCGCCGCCTGCTTCGGCCGCTTTCAATTTTTCGGCGGCGGCGGAGGCGGTGGCTTTTTGTTGTTCGGCGAGAGCTTCTTCCGCTTCCTTGCGGGCCGCTTCGGTGGCGGTGGCGGTTGCTGCCTCTGCCGCCTTGTCCACGGCCGCAGGCGCTGCTTCGGGGGCCGGTTCCGCGGCCTTCCGGGCGGCCAGCTCGGCTTCTTCGACGGCCCGCGCGGCAGCCGCAATGGCGGCCCGTTCGTCGGCCGCCTTCGCATCTACCAGGGCGCGTGCGCGCGCCGCCTTTTCTTCGCCGGTCAGGCGAGACCCGCCGACAGGCTGCGGCGCCGCGGGTTGCGGCGCGGCGACAACCGGCTCGACGGCTTCTTCAACGGGCACCGTCAGGTCGGCATCGCGTTCCTTGACTTCGGCCATGCGGCCGGAATCGTTCTGGGTATAGGTTCTTTTCTTGCGGACCTCGACCTGCACCATCTTCGAGCGGCCGTGCGAGAAGTTCTGCCGGACCTGACCGGACTCAACGGTCTTTTTCAGTTCCAGCGTACCGGGCTTGGAAAGGCCCAGGGGCTTTTTCTTCTGATCCTGTTCGGTGCTCTCGCTCATCAATCTTCCGTTTCTTTTACACGCCGCCGTAGCGGCTAAAAATTAAAGCCCGTCTCTTGGACCCGCTTGTTTTAGGCCCTGCGTTTCGGGTCGTTCGTCGCGCCCCAAGGTGCTTCCTTCGCGACGAAATTCTTTCAGGCGCCCCGCATCCATCACCAACTTTGCGGCCAGCCGTCCCTTTGCCAAAACGGCGTGAACGGCTTTGTCCCGGCCAAACGCGCCCCCGATCTCGCCACTGTCCAGGCAATCGACCACCTCGCTGCCGGCCGCCAGCGCCCGCTGCAGGGACACTATTTTCGCCCGCCCCTGCTCGGCGCCGTCACGGGCCGCCAACAGCGCGCCGACGCCCTTGCCGGCCTTCAGCCAGGCTTCGACCTTCTCGAAGCCGGCGACCGCCTGCCCGGCGCGGCGGGCCAGACCAATATGGTCAAGGCAACGCCGAACCAGTTGTTGCTCCACTCTTTCGGCAAGGTCTTCCGGAACCTTGACTCTTGCCCGCGCCGCCTTGGCAAAAAGATTTTTTGCACACGCTGTATGTAGCATATCCTTATCGGCACTCAACCAAAATCCCCGGCCCGGCAACTTGCCCGCCACATCGGCGACGATCCAACCATCCGGATCGACGACAAAACGAAGCATTTCAGCGCTTTCACGTTCCTCGCGACTGACGATACAGCGCCGCCGGGGCGAGCGCTCATCGGTGGCGCGTTTTGTCCCCATCGTCGGCCGTCTCGCCTATTCCTCCACCTTCGGTTCCGCGTCATCGGCGGCGACAGGCGCTTCGTCTTCAAACCAGTGGGCGCGCGCCGCCATGATGATCTCGTCGGCCTTGGCCGGCGTAAGCGTGCCGGACGGTAGCATTTCGATCAATTCATCGCCAGCCAGATCGGCCAGGTCATCCAGGGTTTTGATCCCTTTCTCGCCGACGGCGACCATGATCGAAGGCGTAATGCCGTCAATCGCGGCGATCTCGTCGCTGACCCCCAATTCGACGCAGCGCTCCGTCAACTGAGCGTCACGCTGTTCCAGGTAGTTGCGGGCACGGGCGCGCAGTTCTTCGGAGATGTCTTCATCAAACCCTTCAATATCGACCAGATCATCGATCGGCACGAAGGCGACCTGTTCGACCGATGTGAAACCTTCGGTGACCAGCAGGTGGGCGATGACATCGTCAACGTCGAGGCACTCGATAAACAGTTGCGAGCGGCGATGGAATTCTTCCTGACGGCGTTCGGATTCTTCCGCTTCGGTCAGGATATCGATATCCCAACCGGAAAGTTGCGACGCCAGACGGACGTTCTGGCCGCGACGGCCAATGGCCAGGCTCAACTGTTCGTCGGGGACAACGACTTCGATCTTGTTCTTTTCTTCGTCAAGAACGACCTTAGCGACTTCGGCCGGGGCCAGGGCGTTGACGATAAAGGTCGCGGGATCGGGCGACCACTGAATGATATCGATCTTTTCCCCCTGCAATTCGCCGACCACGGCCTGCACACGCGAACCGCGCATGCCGATACAGGGGCCGACCGGGTCGATGCTGGAATCGTGGGACAGCACGGCCATCTTGGCGCGCGAACCGGGGTCGCGGGCGACCGCCTTGATTTCGATAACGCCGTCATAAATTTCCGGCACTTCCTGGGTGAACAGCTTGCCCATGAACTGGGGGTGTGTCCGCGACAGGAAAATCTGTGGCCCACGGGCTTCTTCGCGAACATCGACGATATAGGCGCGGATGCGGTCGCCGTTATTGAAGTGTTCGCGCGGAATCGATTCATCGCGGCGCAACAAGGCTTCGGCGCGGCCAAGATCGACGATGACATTGCCGAATTCGACGCGCTTGACCAGGCCGTTGACGACTTCGCCGGTACGGTCGTGATATTCCTTGAACTGGCGCTGGCGTTCGGCTTCACGGACCTTGCTGACAATAACCTGCTTCGCCGTCTGGGCGGCAATACGACCGAAGTCGATCGGCGGCAGCGGGTCTTTCAGAAAATCGCCGAGTTCGGCGTCGGGCTTTTTGCGGCGCGCCGCTTCCAGAGTTGTCTGGGTAATTTCATTTTCGATTTCTTCGGCCACTTCGATATACCGGGCCAGCGTAATCTCGCCGGTCTTGCGGTCGATATGGGCGCGAATGTCATGTTCGTTACCGTACTTGGAGCGGCCGGCCTTCTGGATCGCCTGTTCCATCGCCTCCAGCACTTCGTCCTGCTCAATGCCCTTGTCGCGGGCGACGGTTTCGGCCACCTGCAAAAGTTCCGGGCGGGCGTGTACGGCGTCGGTTTTCATCATCGGTTCGTTCATTGTTTTTCTAATCCCTGCGAAGCCGCGATCAAATCGTCGGTAAGGAGCAGTTTCGCCTTGTTAATATCCTGGTACGGTAGTTCGAAGGTGACGTTTTCCATCTCGATGCTGACCATTCCGTCCTTAATTCCTTTCAGTCGGCCCCTGAAGCGCTTGCGCCCATCAATGGACCGGCCAACCTGGGCCTTGATCTCGAAACCGGCGTAACGCTCGAAATCTTCCTCGCGAACCAACGGCCGGTCAATGCCCGGCGAGCTGACCTCCAGCGCATACGCACCGGCGATCGGATCTTCGACATCAAGCACGGCGGATACCGAATGGCTGATACGGGCGCAGTCACCCACCGATACGTTGCCACCGTCCCGCCGTTCGGCCATGATCTGCAGGCGGGGCTGGTTGCCCCCCGTATAGCTGACCCGGACCAGTCGAAAACCCATGGCCTGAATGCCCGGTTCAATAAGGGCCTGGACCAATTGTTCGAGTTCCACGAGCGCTGTTCCTACATCAATCGGCCCGGACGGACCCTTCCCAAAAAAAACAAATGGCGGGCCAGAGGCCCACCACATCAACTTAATTCAATGCCGGACCTAACGAAAAATCAAGTTAAGCCATGGCGCTGATATACACCTGATAGCGATCCAATGACAAGGCTTTTATCGCCCGGCGGGACGTTCCCGGTTCGCCAGGGCCGCTTTGCCGCGTCGCCGACGGCGGAAACGCAAAAACGTGCAGACATCGCCGCGCGCCTCCGCCTTCTCCTGATAGCGGGTCCGGACCCAGTCGGCGGGCGGGCACCGCCAGTCGGCAGGGCGGCGGGCCAGCCACCGCAGCGCCGGATGGCGGCTCAGGTGTTCCAGCGCCCAGACGACGTAATCGGCGTGATCGCTGGCGAAACGCAATTCGCCGCCGTCTTTAAGGACGCGGGCCAGCTTGTCCAGGTTTTCGGGCACGACGAAGCGCCGCTTGTTATGTCGCTTTTTCGGCCACGGGTCGGCAAACAGTAAATAGACGCGGTCAATCGACGCATCCGGCAGCGCCTCAAGCAACGGCCTGGCATCATCATCGTGCAGGCGAATGTTGGCGATGCCTTCCTGATCAATTGCCGTCAGGACCTTGGCGATACCGTTCATGAACGGCTCGCAACCGATCATGCCGGTGTCCGGGTGGGCTCGGGCCTGGGCGAGCAAGTGCTCGCCGCCGCCAAAGCCGATTTCCAGCCAGACCCCGTCGACGGGGCGACCAAACGCCGCCGCCGGATCGTCCGGGGCGGCAAACCGAATGCGCGGCAACACCTCATCGACCAGCTTTTTTTGAGCGGTCCGCAGCGGTTTTCCCAAACGGCGGCCATGAAAATGCAGCCGGGGCCGTTCCTTTTCAGGATCGGCCCCGGTCATGTCACTGTTCACGATGGATTGATCTATTTTCGGCACGGCGCCTCAGAAAGCCGATTTCAGGCTGTCGATCAGGTCCGTCCGTTCCCACGAAAAGCCACCATCCGGTTCGGCTTCGCGTCCGAAGTGGCCATAGGCCGCCGTCCGGGCGTAAATCGGCCTGTTCAATTGCAGGTGTTCACGGATGCCGCGCGGCGACAGGTCAACCAGCTCGCACAACACGTCCACCAGTTTGGCTTCATCGACCTTGCCCGTGCCGTGGGTGTTGACATATACCGACAGCGGCTTCGATACGCCAATGGCGTAGGCGAGCTGAATGGTGCACCCGTCGGCCAGGTCGGCGGCAACGACATTCTTGGCCAGGTAGCGCGCGGCGTAGGCCGCCGAGCGGTCAACCTTCGTTGGATCTTTCCCCGAAAAAGCACCGCCACCATGCGGGGCCGCGCCGCCATAGGTGTCGACGATGATCTTGCGACCGGTCAGACCGGCATCGCCATCCGGGCCGCCGATAACGAACCGACCGGTCGGATTAACGTAGAATTCATCCTCGGGACACATCCAGCCGTCCGGCAAAACCGCCATCACGTGCGGACGAACGATTTCACGGACCTCATCCTGGCTCAGATTTTCGGTGTGCTGGGTGGAAACGACGACCGAAGCCGCGCCAACCGGCTTGTCGTCGACATAACGCAATGTCACCTGACTTTTGGAATCGGGCAGCAGGCCGGGCTCGGACCCCGAATGGCGGGCGTCGGCGAGCGACCGCAAAACGGCGTGCGAATAATAAATCGGGGCCGGCATCAGGACATCGGTTTCCCGGCACGCATACCCGAACATGATCCCCTGGTCGCCCGCGCCTTCATCCTTGTTTCCCGATGAATCGACACCCATGGCGATATCGGCCGACTGGCCGTGCAGATAAACGCTGACATCCATTTTTTGCCAATGGAAGCCTTCTTGTTCGTAGCCGATTTCCTTGACGCACTTGCGGGCGATTTCTTCCATGCGGGCGGCATCGACCTGGCCGCTGGCATCGACCAGCGGCGACGGTCCGCGCACTTCGCCCGCCAGCACGACACGGTTCGTCGTGCACAGCGTTTCGCAGGCCACGCGGGCCTGGCCATCGGCGGTCAAAAAGGCATCGACGATGGCATCCGAAATGCGGTCACTGACCTTGTCGGGATGTCCTTCGGACACGGATTCGCTGGTAAACAGGTAGTCGGTATGCGTCACGTTCATTTCCTCCGATCAATAAATACTGTCCAAATGGACCGGGGGCTGGAACGGTAGCGTAACCGTATTTTTCACAAGCCCACTTAGAGCCTTTTTTATCGTGGTCGCAAGTAGTCCAAATCCATCCACGTCCAATTCCCCAAAAGGGCAACCGGAACAAGTCTTGTGCCAACCTTTTCGGTCCGGGTCAAGACTTATCAAAACGCCCCCACCGGGTTGGCGGGGGCGCCGGAATCTCACAAATATTATAGGGTTTAGCGGTGGACCGGCGGCGATCAGTTTTCCCTGACGCCAGCCAGGGCCTTGACCAGTTCGAAGGTTCTTCTGCGCACCTTGGGATTTTCGATTTTATAGTACGCACGCACCAGTTCCAGGGTTTCCCGGCGGGCCAGCGGATTGGAGGCGAGTTCTTCCTGCCCCTGGTCGGACAGGCCTTCGGGCGCGATCCGCCGACCGCGCGTCGCCACGGTTTTTTCGTTCATCTCTTCGAAGAAATATGACACCGGAATATCCAGCACCCTGGAAAATTCATACAGCCGGGAGGCGCCGATTCGATTGGCGCCGCGCTCATACTTCTGAATTTGCTGGAAGGTCAGGCCGACGGCTTCGCCCAGTTTCTCCTGGCTGATACCAAGCAACGTGCGGCGCAGACGCAAGCGGGCGCCAACATGGATATCGACGGCGCGCGGAACGCCCAGTAAGGGGTCTTGATAAGATTTGGTCGCGGAAGCATTCATTTAGATAAATCCATTTTTGGTATTGCCGAAATCGAATGCCGATTCTTGCGATAATGTGATAACAAGAATATCGATATCGGCATCGTCTCACTACCCGACCTTGCGCCGGAATTCAGAAAATCGAAGAAGCCATAACACGTATTTATATATAGATTTCACTGAGTATGCATATTCATACGATGTTATGCAAGCCGTAATGCGCACGGCGGTACCGAATTTTGAGCTTGTCATAAGAATCAGGTGTTTACACCCTTTGAGAGCGTCCGATGCGCAGGCCCGCGACGCCGACAACCAGGGCCAGCAGTAACGCCACGGCATTTCCGTATCGGCTGAAGAACGTCGCCGGCAGGGCTTTCGGCAGGGCGCTGTCGAGCGTCCCCTTTTCACCCAGACCGAGGCGCTTGACCACCCTGCCATAGCCGTCGATGACCCCTGATATTCCGGTATTGGCGACCCGCACCAGGGGCAAGCCTTCTTCGACGGCGCGGAACCGGGCGGCGTCGAAATGTTGGTATGGGCCGGTGCTGGTGCCATACCAGGCATCATTGGTGACGCTCAGCATCCATTGTGGCCGATCGGCGGCATCGACCACATCGCCGGGGAAGATGACTTCATAGCAGATCAGCGGCGATACCGGTGGCAGGCCCGCGATGTGCAAGGTCCGCGGGCCGGGGCCGGGGGTAAAATCGGTTGTGCCTGCCGTCAATTTCCCGAGCCCGATAATGCCACGGAACGGCATGTACTCACCGAACGGCACCAGATGGTGCTTGTCATACGTGCCGAGAATGTCACCATTGTCGTTCAATGCGAACAGGCTGTTCCAGACCCGGAACGGCCGCGCCCCGGCGCCCGTCGTGCGCAACGCGCCGGTGAGGGTCGCGCCGCCCTTGGGGGTCGCCTCGGCAATCGCCTTGCGGACCGCCAGATCGTTGGAAAGAACGTACGTCGCCGCCGTCTCCGACCAGATGACATGGGTTGGTGGCGGACCCGCGGCCGGGGCGACGCTCATCCGGATTTGTTCTTTCAGGTTCGGTATACGCAGATCCGCCTTCCATTTGTTTTTTTGCGCAATGTTCGGCTGCACCAGACGCAGGCGGATATCGGGAACGGTGTTTTCGCCGAGCCCGGCGGCGCCATAAAGCCGCGCCGCGCCGCCACCCCAAACCACGACAAGCAGGGCCGCGGCCAATACGGTTGGCCTCGCTCCACCGCCCCAGCCATCGTTTGCGGCCAGCGTCGCGGGCATCGCGGCGACCACGACGGCAAGCAGGCTGAGTCCGTAAATGCCGGCAACCGCAGCGGCCTGCATCATGTCGTCCGAAATCGCCCAGACGCTGCCCATCAGGTTCCAGGGAAAGCCTGTAAACACCCAGCCGCGCAGCCATTCCAGCAACACCCAGAAGGCGGCGAAAACGAGCACTCTCCCGACCCCGCCGCTGCCGCCAGAGACGCGCCGCGCCGCCAGTGCGGCCAAGCCCGGAAAAATGGCGAGCCCGGCCGACAGGCCGAGAGTGGCGAACGGCACCAGCCAACCGTAGCGGGCGGCATCGACCAGCAAGGCGTTGGCTATCCAGTAGAGACCGACCGAGAAATGGCCGAGCCCGAACCACCAGGCGGCGGCGAACGCGCCGCGCGGTCGGGCGGCGCCATAGACCAGCCAGAGCAAGCCACTGAACGCCGGGACAAGCAGAAACAAAAGGTAAAAGGGGGCGAGGCCGAACGCCGCCACGGCGCCAAGAACGAAGGCCAGGCCGTACCGGCGAACGGCGGACGCCTTAACCACAGCCAACTGCAACGAGGTCACGGACATGGGCAAACGATCAACTGTCGTCGGGGCTTTCCGGCGTCGGCGCCAGGCCCCGGATTCGCAGCTTTTTGACCCGCCGGGGGTCCGCGTCGAGGACCTCGAATTCCATGCCGGAGGGGTGTGAAATAAGCTCGCCGCGCACCGGCACCCGTCCGGCCAGGGCGAACACCAGGCCACCGAGGGTGTCGATATCCTCGCGTTCTTCCTCGCTGACCAGAGAGCCGAACCGGTCTTCCAGATTTTCGATGGTGACCCTGGCATCGGCGTAGAAAACACCGTCCCTGGCTTCGCTTATCACCGGTTCATCGGCGCGGTCATGTTCGTCTTCTATTTCGCCGACGATTTCCTCGACCAGGTCTTCAATGGTGACGAGACCGTCAACGCCGCCGTACTCATCGACGACGAGCGCCATGTGACACCGCTTGGCGCGCATTTCCAACAGCAATTCCAATACCTTCATCGACGGCGGAACGAACAGCACCTTGCGGGTGATATCCTTGAGTTTGAAATCCGCGTCCCGACCGCGCCAGGCCAGCACGTCCTTGATATGAATCATGCCGATGGCGCCGTCCAGGGTCTCTTCATAGACCGGCATTCGGGAATGACCCTCGCTGGTGATCAGGTCGATCAGGTCGGCCAGCGACGTTTCGCCTTCAACACCGACAATATCGGCCAGCGGCACCATCACATCGTGGATCGTCCGTCCCTTGAGTTCAAGAATATTGGCCAGCAGCAGGCGCTCTTCGTCATCAATGGGGACCTCCGTCTCGTCACGTTCTTCGATCAACTCCTCAAGCACATCGCGGGCCGAACTTTCGCCATTCTTGCGCCCGGTCAGGTAACGGAACCAGCTCGAAATCTTCGGTGTCGAGAACGGCTCGGCGCGGCGCGGGTGTTTTGCAAACGAGTCATTCATGATGCCGCCGCCCCATTTTTTCGCCCGTCCGCCGGCCGCTCGGCGTAAGGATCATCGACCCCCAACCGGCCCAGAACAGACCGCTCCAATTGCTCCATGCGGTCGGCCTCACTGTCGTCCTGATGGTCATAACCCAGCAGATGCAATGTGCCATGGACGACGAGATGGGACAGATGATCGGCCAGGCTTTTGGCTTCGGCGCAGGCTTCGGCCACGGCGACACCGTAGGCGACAATGATATCGCCCAACAAGACCGGCGCGCCCCCGCCCGATTGGACGGCGGCCAGATCGGCGCTGTCGATATTGGCGAACGACAGCACGTTTGTCGATTTATCCATGCCGCGATAGGTACGGTTCAACGCGCGGACCTGCTCGTCATCGCCCAGCACAATGCTGACTTCCGCCCCGCCAAGGTTGTCCGGACCCGCCGCGCCGAAAGCGGCCTGGGCCGCCCGATGGCACCTGTCTTCGACGTCCGGCAGGGCTTCGAGCCAGCGCCTTGAGGAAAATGAAATATCGAGGTCGAGCGGTTCAGGCATCGTTATCTGTCGTCAAGCGGGCGGGCACCGTGTGTTCATACGGGGCCGAGGCTTTCCGGCGCGCCTCTTCCCCGTCGTAGGCCTTGACGATACGGGCAACCAGATGATGGCGCACGACGTCCTGATCGCTGAAGTGCTGAAACGCCACTCCATCGACATGGCCGAGAACTTCGTAGGCGTCGCGCAAGCCCGAACGGGTGCCGCGCGGCAAATCGACCTGACTTAGGTCGCCGGTGACGATCATCCGCGCGTTTTCGCCAAGCCGGGTCAGGAACATTTTCATCTGCACGGCGGTGGTGTTCTGCGCTTCGTCGAGAATAACGAAGGCGTTGGCCAGGGTCCGGCCCCGCATGAAGGCCAGCGGAGCAACTTCGATCTCGCCGCTTTCCAATCGCCGGGCAACCTGCTCATCGGGCAGCATATCGTGCAGCGCATCGTATAACGGGCGCAGATAGGGGTCTATTTTCTCCTGCATGTCGCCGGGCAGAAAGCCCAGTTGTTCGCCCGCTTCGACCGCCGGGCGGGACAGGATAATGCGATCGACATCGCCATTAACCAGACGTTCGACGGCCTTGGCGACGGCCAGATAGGTCTTGCCGGTACCGGCCGGACCTAAACCGAAGACAAGTTCATTCTCATCGATCGCCCGCAGGTAATCGGCCTGCGACGGCGACCGCGGTGAGATTCGGCGTTTCTTTGTCTTCACCTCGATATCGGCGTCGGCGACATTGCCGTTGACATGGGTTGTCATACGCATGATCGCATCGACTTCATCGTGACCGACGTCGAGACCCTTCTCCAGGCGGGCATAGAGCCCCGTCAGGGCGGTGCGACCCGCTTCGACGCCCGCCGTGGCACCGAACAGGGTGACTTCATTGCCGACGGCGTGGACGTCGATTCCAAGCGTCTTCTCTATCCGGGTCAGGTGGGAATGGTGTGATCCGAACAACTGCAGGGCCAATCCATTATTGTCGAACGTCAGCTTGGCGCTGTCGCTGGCCATTTCAGGCAGGCTGTCGGGTTTGGTCGGCGGGGTCACGCGGCGGCTCCCTTGTTATCGGCACGGGCCAGGGTGGCGGAAAGACTGTTCGCGGAAACGGCATCGATACGAAGATCGGCAACGGTGCCAAACAGCTCATCGGGCGCCGTAACGTGCACCGGTTGCATATACGGACTGCGCCCGACCATCTGGCCCGGCTTACGGCCGCGCCTGTCCAGCAACACCGACTGGGTCCGACCGACGCAGGAGTCATTGAACGCTTTCTGCTGTTCGGCCAACAGGCCTTGCAGGCGGGCCAGGCGGCTCTCCTTGAGCGGCTCATCGATCTGGTTGCCCAGCGCCGCCGCCGGCGTGCCGGGACGCGGACTGTATTTAAAGGAATACGCCTGAACGAAGCCGGTCCGTTCGACCAGCCGCAAGGTTTGCTCGAAATCGTCGTCGGTTTCGCCGGGAAAGCCGACAATAAAATCCGACGACAGGGCGATGTCGGGACGCGCCGCGCGCAACCTGGCGACCAGCGCGCCGTAATCGCCGGCCGTGTGGGCCCGGTTCATCGCCTTCAGCACCTTGTCGGATCCCGACTGTACCGGCAGGTGCAGAAACGGCATCAATTGCGGGACGTCACGGTGGGCGGCAATCAGGTCGTCGTCCATGTCGGCGGGATAGGACGTGGTATACCGAATTCGCTCGATGCCGGTAATATGCGCGACCTCGCCGATCAGTCCGCCAAGCCCCCATGGCCCGCCGGCCGCGCCGCCCGGGCCTTCGCCGTGATAGTTATTGACGTTCTGGCCCAGCAGGGTGATTTCGCGCACGCCCAGGTCGGCGAGGCGCCGGGCTTCGTGCAGCACATCGCCGACCGGCCTGGAATATTCGATGCCGCGGGTATAGGGGACGACGCAGAAGGCGCAAAATTTGTCGCAGCCTTCCTGAACCGTCAAAAACGCCGAGCAGCCATCGACCGCACCGCTTTCGACGGTTAATTCCGGCAGATGGTCAAACTTCGACTCGACCGGAAAATCCGTCTCCAGAACGGCGCCGGTAGAGCGCGACAACCGCGCCACCATTTGCGGCAAGTTATGGTACGCCTGCGGCCCGAAAACCATATCGACATAGGGCGCCCGGCGCAGAATTTCCGCGCCTTCGGCCTGGGCGACGCACCCGGCGACGGCGATGATCATTTTGTCGCCGGCGTCTTCCTTGCGGCGCCGGACAATATTAATGCGCCCCAGTTCCGAATAAACCTTTTCCGCCGCTTTTTCGCGAATATGGCAGGTGTTGAGAATAACCATGTCCGCCGCGTCAACGGAATCAACGGCCCGATAGCCAAGCGGCGCCAGCACGTCGGCCATGCGCGTCGAATCGTAGACGTTCATTTGGCAACCGTAGGTTTTGATATGAAGTTTTTTCGTCAAAGCCGCGGCGCCGTCATAGCCAGAAACGTCGGCGTGTGCCGAAGCCCGTATCGGGATTTTGCGCTACGCCGCACTGCGGCAGTAACCATAAGGCGTGTGTTCATGCGGTCGGTCGGGCCTTTTAAAACCTTAGAGACAGAGTTTAACGGATGTTTCAGGAAAAAGGTAGCACCCCGTTCATCGCTGTCAAGGGCCAAGCCCTATTGTTCGTCTTTATCGGGATCAAGGGCAACGCCATAAAGCTCCAACCGATGGCCGACCAGTTTCAAGCCATGCCGCCGGGCGATGCTTTCCTGCAGGGCTTCGATTTCGGCATTCTGAAATTCGATAACCGCACCGCTTTGAATATTAATCAAATGATCGTGATGATCTTCGGTCGTTTCCTCATAGCGCGACCGGCCATCGCCGAAATCATGTTTCTCCAGAATATTCGCCTCTTCGAACAGGCGAACCGTCCGGTAGACGGTGGCGATGCTGATTTTCGGATCCAGCTTGGAGGCCCGCTCGTAGACTTCCTCGACATCGGGATGATCATCGGAATCCGACAGCACGCGCGCCACGACCCGTCGTTGACCGGTCATTTTCATGCCCCTGTCTATGCAAAGCTGTTCGATGCGCGATGATTTGTCCGCCGTCACCTGGCCGGCCTCACTTCTTGCCCTTGGCCGGCTTCCTGCCCAGGCCGATTTTCTTGGCAAGGGTGGAACGGTGCTTGGCATAGCTGGGCGCGACCATGGGATAATCGGGTGCCAGGTCCCAGCGTTCGCGGTATTCTTCCGGAGTCAAATTGTAGGCCGTTTTGAGGTGGCGCTTCAGCATTTTCAGCTTTTTACCATCTTCGAGGCAGACAATATAATCAGGAAAGATCGATTTTTTCACCGGGACCGCCGGGCGCGGACGTTCGGGCGCCCCCTGATCGGTTCCGACGGCCGCCAGGGTTTTGTATACTTCCTGAATGACGCTCGGCAGATCACCGATGGCGACGGTATTGTTGCCGACGTGAGCGGAGACAATTTCCGTTGTCAACTCCAGCAGCTCCATTGTATTCGGATTTTCGGTCATCTTAAAAATATTCCCGGTATTTGTACTTGAAGAATTCGATGCTATATAAGTATCATATGATCTGTAATCAAGCCAATAACATGAATATAAACGATCAAAACATCACTGGTAGTGCGGACATCAGTATCTCGCATCATCTGGATATCACGCCGGAGACCTGCCCGATGACGTTCGTGCGGACCAAACTGCTGATCGAAAAGATGGCCCCCGGCGATGTAGCCGAAGTTCGCCTTAAGGGTGCCGAACCGTTGGAGAATGTGCCGAAATCGGTGACGGAGATGGGCCATTCGGTGCTGGCCCTTGACGCCGAAGATGGCGGCGATCCCGGTGATGCCGTGTTCCGCCTGCTGATCAGAAAGAACGAGCCGGTTTACTAGGGTTTTTGTTAGCGGACCGACAGATCCAGAACCAGGACCTGGGCATCCACCGCGCCGTCAGCCCGCTTGTAATACCCGGCCCTGCGGCCGCACGCGTTAAAGTCCCGGCCCCGATAAAACGCCAGCGCCGCTACGTTGTCATCGGCGACCTCTAAAAACATCCGGACGGCGCCATCGCGTCTCGCCGTTTCGATCGCGGTATCGACCAGCGCCGCGGCAACGCCCTGGCGTCGAGCCGTCGGCGCCACACCGATACTGACGATCTCCGCCTCGTCGGCGGCGACACGGGCCAGCACGAATCCAACCGGGGCTCCCCGCCGGTCCGCGACATGGGCGAACGCGCCCGGCATGGCCAGCAGGGCGGCGACCGCTTTTTCGTCCCACGACGCCCCCCCGACATCACCAGAACAAACCCCGTGCAGGGCCGCAATAACGGCGGCGTGGCTGACGCCGACAGCCCGACCGATATCGGTCTCGCGGCCCGTTGTCATGATCGCAACCGGCCGCCATTGAGGGGAATTTTGGCGTCCGGCGGACGCAGATAGAGCGGCGCGGGCGGGGTTGGGACCTGCCCCGGTTGCCACCGTTCGGCGGCGATTTCGGCAAGATGGCGGGCGTCCGGCAGGCCCGGCGCATCGGCGGGAGTCGACGGGATACCGGCTTCGGACAAGACCTGAACGGCGCGATCGGCGGCATCGCCGACGACCAGCAAAGGGCGCCGGCCCGGGCCGTCGCCGACAAATTCCGCCAACCCCCCCGGCGGCACGGCCCGTGGCGGGCCAAGGGGTTGGTGGCGTGCGGAAAATTTCTGGGCATAAAAATCAACCCGCTTGGTATCGAGCGCGACCAGTAAGTCACCGCTAATCCGGCTCGCATCGACACCGCGGGCGACGACATCCGTCGTATCGACGCCCAGGCACGGTAATCCTGCCGTCAGGGCCATGGCGCGCGCCGTCGAAAGCCCGATGCGCAGTCCGGTAAATGCCCCCGGCCCGCGGGTAACGGCAATCAGGTCCAGATCCCCGGCGCCGACCCCGGCTTCGGTCATGACCTCCCGAACCATCGGCAGCAGCGCTTCGGACTGCCCACGCGGCATTTCCCGAAAGCGCCACACCGACGTCTCGCCGTCCCGCCAAAGAGCGACCGAACAACCGCTGGTCGCCGTGTCCAAAGCCAGAATTTTCATATTTTACTGTTCCGCATTTCAGTGGTTAGTGGGTTATACTGCACCGCGTAACGCAACAAAGAACAAAAATCATCATGACATCCTCCCCGCTCGTTGAATTGACCGCCAATAGCCATGCCATCGATCTGTATCTGGCCTATGCGACAAACGACAATTTCACCGGCCAACCGGTTTACCGCCGCGCCGCCGCGTATTTGCACCACGAGGCCGAAGCGCTGATGGCCCGCGCCATCGACCTTGCCGCCGCACAAGGCTGGCGGTTTCTGGTGTTTGATGCTTTTCGGCCGTCGGAAGCGCAATGGAAACTGTGGGGTCACACCCCAGACCCTGACTTTCTGGCGGATCCCAACAAAGGATCGCCGCATTCCCGTGGCGTCGCCATCGACCTGACGCTGATCGACGCCGGCAGCGGCGAGGCGCTGGATATGGGAACGGGCTTCGACGCGTTCACGCCGCTGTCCCATCACGCCAACACGGAGATCTCGCCGTTGGCGCAGGAAAACCGCTACCGGTTGCTGGGGCTGATGACCGCCGCCGGCTGGGATTGTTACAGGAACGAGTGGTGGCACTACCAGATGTTCGATGCCAAAAGCTATCCGGTGCTCGGCGACGCCGACCTGCCGGTTTCGATGATGGGTTCTTGAGGTCCGCCCCTAACAAACTTTTTACGTTTTAGTGGCAGACTCACGTTCAGACTGGCGGACTGTTGAAAGGCGGAAAAATGGCGCAGACGAGATTAGGGTCCAATCGACGATATTTCCGGCGGGTTCTGCCGCTGCTGGGCGTTCTGTGCCTGCCGTTGCTGGCGGCCCCGGCGCTGGCCGCGCATTCGGCCGTGATCTTCATCTATCACCGGTTCGGCGAAAGCAATTTCCCGTCAACCTCGATCACCATCCCGCAGTTCGAAGCCCACATCGCGGAATTGAAGCGGGGCGGCTATCATGTGATGTCGCTGCCCGACATTGTCGCCGCCCTGAAATCCGGCAAATCCCTGCCCGACCGGGCCGTCGGCCTCAGCGTCGATGACGCCTATCTTTCGGCCTTTACCGAGGCCTGGCCCCGGCTCAAGGCCGCGGGCTTTCCCCTGACCCTGTTCGTCGCCACCGATCCCGTTGACCGGAAGATCAAGAGCTACATGACCTGGCGACAGATCAGGGCACTTAAAGATGAGGGCGTCACTATCGGCTCGCAAACGGCGAGCCACCTGCATATGGCGGCGGCAAGCGACGCGGAAGACCGGCACGATCTGGAAAAATCAAACGGCCGCTTCCTCGCCGAGCTCGGCGCCGTACCCCGGCTGATCGCCTATCCTTATGGCGAGGCCGGACTAGCCGTCATGAGGCTTGCCCGCGAGGCCGGCTTCGTCGCCGGATTCGGTCAGCATTCGGGCGTCGCCGATGGCCATTCCGAACTGTATTACCTGCCCCGTTTCGCCCTGGACGAAAAATACGGTGGTATCGACCGTTTTCGGCTGACCGCCAATGCCCTGCCGCTGCCGGTTAAGGATGTTACCCCGGCCGACCCGCTGATCGAACCGGGCGACGAGAATCCCCCGGCGATCGGCTTTACGTTGATGGGCGGCGCGCCGGGGATGTCTGGCGGCAGCAAGAATCTGGCGTGCTTTGTCTCCCATGAAGGCAAGGCGACGGTGACCCGGCTGGGCGGTGAAGAAGGCAGCGATATCCGGATCGAAGTGCGCATGACAAAGCCGATGCCCGCGGGCCGAACCCGCCTGAATTGCACGCTGCCCACATCGGAAGGCCGTTGGCGCTGGTTCGGACGGCAATTCTTCGTCAGGAAATAACGCAAGAACAGAATAAGCAAGAGCGTCGGTGCACGGAAATGTTCTAGATGCTGGCGCCGTCCTTGTCGCCGTCAAGGCGGGCATCATCAAGGCGTTGCAGGCCGTTGGCGTCGATCAGACCGCGCAGGGCCGCCACGTAGGCGGGGCCGCGCTGCGAATAGCTGGTCAATCGGCCGGCGAGCAACCATCCGTCCAGCACCCCGCCCTGGCGGCGAATAACGGCGCGGGTCTTGCGAAAATCGCGATAGGCGCGGTGCGTGTTGATATTGCGGACATAGGCGCGGACCGAATCCGTCAAGGTGGCGAAGGCCTTGATGCGATGCGTTTTACCGGCCTCCCGGCCTCGCGGGATCAGGCCGTTGTCCTGATCGCCAAAGGTCCACTGGCCGAAAAGCGCATTGCCTTCCCGGACAAATCGCGAGGTGCCCCAACCACTTTCTTCCGCCGCCTGGGCGAGCGCCAACGACGGCGGCACGACATCAACGCGGGCGATCAGGGCGTCGATATCATCGGCCCGACTGCGGGGCTTGATGCGGTAACGTTCCGTCATGACGTCAAGCCATAAACGATCTGCCGCGTGCACATTATTACCAACGCGGACCTGATAGCGCAGCTTCCACAAACGCTTGCGGTCGGCCTGAATTTCTTCGTTGACCTGCAACACCAGCGGCAGGACGGAACGGAAGAACAACGCCTTGCGATCCTTGTTCTCGGCAACCTTGGCGATATCCCCGGGCAGCGAGGTCAAAAACATCCGCGGCACCCGCACCTCACCGGCGACGACTTTATCGAAGTGATAGCCCATCGCGCCAAAAGCATTGGAAAGGGCGTGGGCCGATCCGCCGACAGCGCCGGAGGCGACGGTGAAATCCGGTAGCTCCGCGCCGGCATCAATGGCGAGGGCCAAATCCGTGCCAGCCGTGGCCCGATCTTCGGCGGCGGCGCTTCCGTCCTGCGGCGACACGCCGTCAGGCAGGCTCAACAGTTCGGCATCTTCGAGCCCGCCGCGCGGAAAATTGCCCCGCGGCGAAGCCGTTTCGCTTTTCGGCGGGTTAAAAGATGCGGTTATCACAAGGGCCGCGGTAAAGGCCCCAACGAGGCTTAAGGCGATAGGTTCAAATTTCATGTGCATTCTGGTGGTCGCCGCGATATCGAAAATCGTCCCGAACTTTATATCTTCGCTCGCCGTTCGACCCTGTCCTTGCCGTTTTTGAATCCCTATTATCTACCAGATAAAGGTAAAATACACAACAACGGCACATTATGTTGTGCTTGGTGCCGTTTCCGTATCTTGAGGAACATGACCAGTTTCAACGGCGATTGTAGTAAAAAACGGCACCTGGTTCCATGCCTAATCGGGCGCCGAACGACAAGGCAGGCCTGCGCCTGATGCATGCGGGCAACAGCCGACATAAAAAGGCCTTTTGAATCAAGGACTCCTATGATCAATGCAGAAATAATACAAGAAAAATGGCCCGTTTTTAAAAAAAACGAACCACTCTTCAGGTTGTGGTAAGGATTACCGGTATGCCCGAAAAAAGCCTAGGCCTCCCGCACCTCCAGGACTTCCGGAATGTAATGCTTGAGCATGTTCTCAACGCCATTTTTCAGGGTCATCGATGAAGAAGGGCAGCCCGAACAGGCGCCCTGCATGCGCAGGTAGACGATCCCGCTTTCGAACGACTGAAAGATAATATCGCCGCCGTCCTGGGCGACGGCCGGGCGGACGCGGGTGTCGAGCAGGTCCTTGATCTGGGCCTCGATGCTGCCGTCGGCGGCGTCATCGTCGTCATTTTCGTCGATACCGGCTTCGATGACGGGCTTGCCGTCGGTAAAGTGTTCCATGATCGCGCCCAGAATCATCGGCTTCAGGATGTCCCATTCCTTGTCATCGGTCTTGGTCACGGTGACGAAGTCATCGCCCAGGAAAATACCTTCGACGCCTTCCGTTTCAAACAAACGAACGGCAAGCGGCGAGCGCACGGCCGTTTCGGCGGACGTAAAATTGGCGGTGCCCGCCCGGCCCATCACCTCACAACCGGGGATGAACTTGAGCGTCGATGGGTTTGGAGTGCCTTCGGTCTGGATGAACATGGTATTGCCTTTTCGTATCCGCGGGCGCGTCGCATGCGTGCTCGCCTGTTAAAAAATCACGTGCGCTATAAATGGGCCTTCCGAGGAATAGTTTCAAGACCCGAGAAAGCCGACCGTTTCCTTGATTTCGGCGAGGATCGATTCGGCCATGGCGCGGGCCCGCACGGCGCCATCCGCCAGGACCCCTTCGACGTAGCCGGGATCATCCATCAGACGGCGCATGTCATCCTGAATGGGGGCCAGTTTGGCGACCGCCAGATCGGCCAGATGCTGCTTGAAGGTCGAGAACTGCTCGCCGCCATAGGTGGCGCAAACATCGGCGACGTCCGTATCGGACAAGGCGGCGTAGATGCCCATCAGGTTGGCCGCTTCGGGGCGGCCCGCGAAGCCATCGACGGTTTCGGGCAGGGCTTCGGGATCGGTCTTGGCCTTGCGGATTTTCCTGGCGATCGTATCGGCGTCATCGGTCATGGAGATGCGCGACTGTTCCGAGGGATCGGATTTGCTCATCTTCTTGCTGCCGTCCCGGAGCGACATGACACGGGTCCCCGCCCCAAAAATCAACGGCTCGACAATAGGGAACAGCGCCTTGCCGAAGTCGGTGTTGAACTTCTGGGCGATATCGCGGGTCAGCTCCAGATGCTGCTTCTGGTCTTCGCCGACCGGCACATGGGTCGCCTTGTACAGCAGAATATCGGCGGCCATCAGGTTGGGATACGCATACAGGCCGACGGAGGCGTTTTCGCGGTTCTTGCCCGCCTTTTCCTTGAACTGGGTCATCCGGTTGAGCCAGCCCATGCGGGCCACACAATTGAAAATCCAGGCCAGTTCGGCATGGCCCGGGACCTGGCTTTGGTTGAACAGGATGTGTTGTTCCGGATCAATACCCGAGGCCAGCAAGGCGCACGCCACCTCCCGGGTGCTGGCACGCAGGACGGCCGGTTCCTGCCAGACGGTGATGGCGTGCATATCGACGACACAAAACAGGCACTCGTAATCATCCTGCAGGCGCACCCAGTTGCGAATGGCGCCAAGATAGTTGCCAAGATGAAGGTCGCCGGTCGGCTGTACGCCTGAAAAAATTCTGCTCATCGCTCTCTGCCCGTTGTTTGGAACCGCGGATTTATGGGGCTTTGCAGGGCGCGGGTCAAGTCGCCGCGCCGCGTTTGAGGACACTTTTCATGTCCCCCAGCCGTGCCGCCCCGGTGATCTGCGCCAGCGCCGCGAACGTGGCCAGCCCGCCGCCGACCAGCACGGCGAGACTCAGCGCCCGGCTGATCTCGCCACCGGCCAGCGGACCACCGGCAAATTCAACCCCGAAATAGAGCGCCACCGCCATGCCACCGGCCGCGATCAGGGTCCGGGGCAGGCGATTGAGCAACCGCGCATCGATCGCCAAATGGCCCCGTCGCCATAGGATCACGGCCATCGTCCCGGCGTTCAGCCAGCTTGAAATAACCGTCGCGGCGGCGATCCCGACATGCAGGAACGGCCCCATCAGCAACAGGTTCAGGACCAGATTAACGATCAGCGCCATGACCGAAACCTTGACCGGCGTCGCCGTATCGCCACGGGCAAAAAAGCCCGGCGCCAGGGCCTTGACCAAAACATAGGCGGGCAGTCCCAGCGCATAAACGCCGAGGGCGGCCGCCGTCGCGGCGCTTTGGTCCGGCCCGAACTGGCCCCGTTCGAACAGCACGGTGATGATCGGCCCCGCCAGCACAACCAGGGCGCAGGCGGCGGGCACGGTCAGCAACAGGGTGAATTCAACGGCGCGGTTTTGGCTGTGGGCCGCCACCGTCGGATCGTCGGACTTTATCTGGCGCGACAACAGGGGTAACAAGGCCGTTCCGACGGCGACACCGACGACACCTAACGGCAGTTGATTAACTCTATCTGCGAAAAACAGGTAAGATATTGATCCTTCGGGCAGCAAAGAGGCGATAACGGTGTCGATCAGCAGGTTTATTTGATAGATCCCGGCGCCAAGGGCCACCGGCAGCGCCCGCGCCAACAACAGCCGCACATCGTCGGTCAGCCGTGGAAACGGCACCCGCAGGGCCATGCCGGCGCGACGGCAATGAACCAACAGCCAGATAAACTGCACGACGCCGGCGCCGAACACCCCCCAGGCCAGGGCATGGGCCGGTGTCTCCACATAGGGAGAGAGGCCCAGCACCGCCCCGATCAGGCAGAGATTGAGCAGGATCGGCGTCGCCGCGGCGGCGGCGAACCGGCCCAGCGAGTTCAGAACCCCGGCCATCAACGAGACCAGCGATATAAACAGCAAATACGGGAAGGTGATGCGGGTCAGCTCGATGGCGAGGGCGAATTTTTCAGGGTTCTCGCGGAATCCGGGGGCGAAAGCGCTCATCACCCACGGCATCGACACCTCGATGACCACGACGAACGCAAACAGCGTCCACAACAACACCGCCAACGACTGATCGGCGAACCGGCGCGCCGCCGCCTCGCCCTTTTCTTCCAGCAGGCCCGCGAAAATGGGCACGAAGGCCATGTTAAAGGCGCCTTCGGCAAACAACCGGCGGAACAGGTTGGGAAATTTAAAGGCGACGAAAAAGACATCCGCCAGCAACCCCGCCCCCAGGCTGGAGGCGATCAGGATGTCACGGGCGAACCCAAACACCCGGCTGACCAGGGTCAACGAACCGACAGTGGCGATGGAGCGCAATAAAACCATTGCCCTGTCTAACCGTAATTTGCGGCGCTGAAAAGGCGCGCCACGCGGACCGTCACGTCCGCGCCTCGCCCGACGGCGGGGCGATGGCGTCCAGCAGCGCCGTTCGGACCTGTTCAAGTTTGCCGCCGTGTTCCACTTTCAGGCCGAACACGTCCTTGACGTAGAACACATCGACGACCCGCTCGCCGTAGGTCGATATATGGGCGCTGGCGATTTGCAGACCGCTTTGGGTGATCGCCGTCGTCACATCGCTCAACAGCCCCAGGCGGTCGCGGCCATTCAGCTCAATCACCGTGAACTTGGCGCTGGCGTTATTGTCTATCAGCACCCGGGGCGGCACCGTAAACACCTGCGTCCGGCTCGGCAGGGCCCGCGATCGGGCCTTTTTCAATTCCCTGTCCGGTTGCAGTTTGCCCCGGATCGCCCCTTCGATCCTGTCTTTCAGGCGCTTCAGGCCGCTCCGCTCGGTAAACGGGCCGCCGTCGGCATCCTGAACCCAGAAGGTGTCCAGCGCCATGCCGTTGGCCATGGTGGCGATGCGGGCATCGACGATGGCCGCCCCGGACAGCGACATGGCGCCGGCGATGCGGGCGAACACGCCCGGATGGTCATGGGTGTAAATGACCACTTCGGTAACATCGTTTTCCCTGTTGACGGTGCTTTCGATCAGCGTGTCGAGGCCCTTTTCATCGGCCCTTTTCATCAGCATGGCGTGGCGTTCGTGGGCATCGGTGTCGTAGCCCAGCCAGTAATCGTCGTAGCCCTGGGCGACGTGCCGCGCTACTTGCTCCGGGGTCCATCCCTGAAGCGCCCGGGCCAGCGCCGCCTTGGCGTTTTCGACCCGTTCGGCGCGGCGCTCGCCCGGGGCGCCACCGGCCATGACTTCCTGGGCCCGGTAATACAGGTCGCGCAGCAGCGCCGCCTTCCAGCCATTCCAGACGGTCGGGCCGACGGCGCGAATATCGACAACGGTCAGAATTAAAAGCAGTCGCAGGCGCTCCGGCGACTGCACGGCGGCGACGAAATCGCTGATCGTTTTGGGGTCTTCGATTTCACGCCTGAAAGCGGTATTGCTCATCAACAAATGGTGGCGCACCAGCCAGGCGGCGGTCTCGCATTCCCAGTCGCTCAGACCAAGGCGCGGACACAGCCGAAGGGCGACATCCGCCCCCAGTTCGGAATGATCGCCGCCGCGGCCCTTGGCGATATCGTGCAGCAGCACGGCGACATACAGCGTATCGCGGGATTGCAGTTCGCCGATCACCGAACTGGCGACAGGGTGGTCTTCTTTCAGCGTCCCGTTTTCGATGCGCGACAGGATGCCGATCGCCCTGATGGTGTGTTCGTCAACCGTATAGACATGATACATATCGTACTGCATCTGGGCCACGACCCGGCCGAAATCGGGAACGAAGCGGCCAAGCACACCGGCCTCGTTGAGCCGTTTCAGGCTGGTTTCCGGGTCCTTTTTCGACGTCAGGATTTGCATGAAGGTCCGGTTGGCCGCCGCATCGTCCCGCATCTCCGCATCGATCAGGCGCAGGCTCTGGGTGACCAGCCGCAGGGCGTGGGGATGAATATCAAGATCCAGTCGCTGGGCCTCGGCGAACAGCGTCAACAGCTTGATCGGGTTGTCCTTAAAATCCGTATCGCTACGAACCGTCAGGCGGCTGCCATCGAGGTCGAAGCCGTCAATATCCAATTTCCTGAACGAAAACCGGGGCAGCCGGAAACGTCGTTTTTTGTGGTCGGCCTCCAGCACCGCGCACAGGATGCGGGTCAGGTCGCCGACATCCTTGGCGATCAGAAAATAGTGCTTCATGAACCGTTCGACGCCGCGCGCCCCGGGCCGGTCGGCATAGCCCATGGCCGCCGCCAGATCGCCCTGCACATTGAAGGTCAGCCGCTCTTCCGGCCGCCCGGTCAGATAATGCAGGTGGCAGCGGACGGTCCACAGGAAATTTTCCGCCTTGGCGAAGCGTCTGACATCCCGCCGGGTCAACACGCCCTTGTCGACCAGTTCCTGAACGCTGTGCACCTGGTACAGATATTTGGCGATCCAGTAGAGCGTTTGCAGATCGCGCAAGCCCCCCTTGCCTTCCTTGATATTGGGTTCCAGCACATACCGCGTATCGCCCAGTTTCTCGTGGCGGGCATCGCGTTCGGCCAGTTTGCCATCGACAAAATCAGCGGCGTTGGCGGCGGCCACGTCGGCCGCGAACTTTTTCTTAAAGGCGGTAAACAACGCCCGGTCGCCCCATAGCCAGCGGGCTTCCAGCAACGATGTACGGATTGTCAGGTCTTGCCGCGACAACCTGACCGCGTCGTCAACGGAACGGGTCGCGTGGCCGACCGTCAGGCCCATGTCCCACAGCATGTAGAGCATGTATTCTATCACCTGTTCGGTGCGCGGGGTGCGCTTGTAGCTAAGCAGAAACATCAGGTCGATATCGGAAAACGGCGCCAGTTCGCCGCGCCCGTAACCACCGGTGGCGACGATCGAAATTTGCTCGCCCGTGGTCGGGTTGGCGACCGGGTAGACATAGTCGACGGTGATGTCAAAAAGCGTCCGGATCAACTGGTCTATCAGAAAGGCCTGGGCCCGGATGGTCTCGGACCCCCCGAGTCCCTCGACTTCAAAGCGGCGGCGAATTTCCTGCCCGCCCGCGGACAGGGCTTGCTTGAAGATGGCCAGCACGTCGCCCCGGTTGCGCGGCGTAATGCCCGACCATTCCGCCATTTCGGCAAGCCTGCCATATAGCGCCCGGCGGTCGACGATGGCGCGCTGGCGGGCAATTTTGACGCGGCCCGGGGCCGGCGACGGCGGGGATTTGGACGTTTTCGACGGCCCCGAGCGGCGCAGGGACTTAACGACTTTAATCATCCGCCAGCAATCCCTTGAGGCGGTAGATAACCTCTAACGCATCGCGCGGGCTTAGCTCGTCGGGATGAACATCGGCCAGCGCCCGGGCCAGCGGCGACGGGCCGGGGCGCGCCGGGGCGGCCTGATGGACGACTGCCTGAAACAACGGCAGGTCATCGGCCAGCCGGGTCACGACCGAGGATTGTTCGCCCTTTTCCAGGCCCTCAAGGATGCCTTCGGCGCGCGCCACGACCGCCTTCGGCAGCCCCGCCAGCTGGCCGACATGGATGCCGTAAGACCGGTCGGCGGCACCTTCGCCGACTTCGTGCAGGAAAACCACCTCGCCCCGCCATTCCTTGACCTTCATGGTGTGGCAGGCGAGTCCGTCGAGGCGGGCCGTCAAGGCGGTCAGCTCGTGATAATGGGTCGCGAACAGACCCCGGCAGCGGTTGACCTCATGCAAGTGTTCGATCACCGCCCAGGCGATGGACAGGCCATCGAAGGTGGCGGTGCCGCGACCGATTTCATCCAGGATCACCAGCGAACGGGGGCCTGCCTGATTGAGAATCGCCGCCGTTTCAACCATTTCGACCATGAACGTCGACCGGCCGCGGGCCAGATCGTCGGCCGCGCCAACGCGGGAAAACAGTCGGTCGACGGCGCCAATCCGGGCGCTGTCGGCGGGCACGAACGAGCCCATCTGCGCCATCACCGCGATCAGCGCGTTCTGGCGTAAAAAGGTGCTTTTGCCGGCCATGTTGGGGCCGGTCAGCAGCCACAGACGCCCGGCGGCGTCATCGTCCGGCACACCCAGCCGGCAATCGTTGCCGATAAAGGCCGCCTCGTTGCGGTCAATCAGCGCACTTTCGACCACCGGGTGGCGACCGCCGCGAATATCCAGTTCGACGCCATCATCCATGAGCGGTCGCACGTAGCGCCGTTCCGCCGCCAGGGCCGCCAGGGCCGAGGCGACATCCAGCCCGGCCAAGGCCCGGGCCGCCGTCGCGATGGCATCGATACGGCCCATGACCTCGCCGCGAAGGTCGCCAAACAGGGTCATCTCCAGCGCCAGCGCCTGATCGGCGGCACGGGCGATGCGGCTTTCGAGGTCGCTTAGCTCGACGGTCGAGAAACGATGCGCGTTGGCCATCGTCTGACGATGAATAAAGGGCGCGTCTTCGCCGATCGGGATACTGTCACCATGCCGGGCCGACACTTCGACGAAGTAGCCAAGCACGTTATTGTGTTTGATCTTCAGGGACGAAACCCCGGTCTGTTCGACATACCGGCTTTGCAGGCCCGCGACCAGGCGGCGGCTTTCGTCCCTGAGCGACCTGAATTCATCCAGCTCATCAGAGTAGCCTGCGGCGATGAAGCCGCCGTCGCGGGCGTACACCGGCAAGGTTTCAGACAGCGCCCGGCCCAAACGGTCCAGCAGATCTTCATGGTGGCCAAGATCGGTAACGCACGCCGTTATGCCCGCCGGTCGCCCGCCCATCGCACCGGAATTTTCGTGCATCGCCTTGAGGTCGGCCGCCAGCCCCAAACCGTCGCGGATCGCCGCCAGATCGCGCGGGCCGCCGCGCTCCAGCGACAGCCGCGACAGGGCGCGTTCCATATCGGGGCAGCGCCGCAGGATGGTGCGAACATCGCGGCGCAGATTTTCGCCGTCGAGAAAAAACTGAACCGTGTCGAGGCGGCCTTCGATTGCCGCCGGCGCCGTCAGCGGCGCCGACAGGCGCGACGCCAGCAAGCGCGCCCCCGGCCCGGTCTGGGTCCGGTCGATGACGCTGAGCAAACTGCCCTTGCGATCCCCGGAAAGGGTCTCGGTCAGTTCCAGGTTGCGCCGGGTCGCGGCATCCATGCCCAGCAGGTCGGTCGCCCCCAGCCGCCTTGGCGGCGCGATACGGGGCAACCGACCCTTTTGGGTCAGTTCCACATAGTCGACAAGGGCCCCGGCGGCGGCCAGTTCCTCGCGCCCGAAGCCACCGAAGGCGTCGAGCGTTTTAACCCCGAACAACCCTTCGAGTCGCTTCGTGCCATTGACGCTGTCAAACCGGCTGGCCGGTTGCGGGCTGAGCCGGTCGCGCCAGTCGTTGAAGGTTTCAAACAGTTCCGGCCTTTGCAGCAGGGTGTCGGCGATCAGCACTTCCCCCGGCGCGATGCGGGCCAGGGCCGCCCCCAGGCTGCCCGGATCGACCGATTGAGTCTGAAAGTCGCCGGTCGAAATTTCCATCCACGCCAGGCCGAGTGCGCCACCGGCTTCGGCGCAGGCGGCCAGATAGTTGTGGGAACGGGCGTCAAGCAGGGTGTCTTCGGTCAACGTTCCGGGGGTGACGACCCGGACAACCGCGCGATTGACCACCGACTTGGCGCCGCGCTTTTTGGCTTCCGCCGGGTCTTCCGTCTGCTCACAGACGGCGACCCTGAAGCCGCTTGAAATGAGCTTTTCCAGATAGCTTTCGTGGCTGTGAACCGGCACCCCGCACATGGAAATATCGGCCCCTTGATGCCTGCCGCGCTTGGTCAGCGTGATATTGAGCGCCGCCGAGGCCCGCACCGCGTCGTCAAAAAACAACTCATAAAAATCGCCCATCCGGTAAAACAGCAGGCAATCAGGATGTTCCGCCTTGATTTCCAGATACTGCGCCATCATCGGCGTGACGACGGCGGTAGCCGCCTGTGGCGGCTGTTCGGGCGGGGTCGCTGGTTGCACGGTGGTTTGCGGCAAGGGTCCGGATTCCGGTCGGTTAATGCGGGCTGGCGCACCTTATCACACCCGGATATCGACGGGCTACGGAAGAGGTTGCCGGTTATTCAATAATCGGGGCTATCAATCGCGCCCCCCCTTAGGCAAAATAGAACGTTAAACAGGCGCGAATAAACTTAAAAACACCTGACACAGGAATTCAGCACGTGAACACCTCCACATCGACGACCAGTGACGACACCCCCGCAATCCCCGAAGCCATCGGCCTGTTTGCCGACCGGGACAGTTTCGAAGCCACCATCAAGGCGCTGCTTGAGGCCGGCTTCAGCCACGCCGATTTAAGCGTCCTATCGAGTCACGAATCCATCGACGCCGCCGGCAAGCCGGGCAAGCCCTGGCGGGATGTGGTGACGGCATTGGTCGGCGAGTTTAAGTTCGAAGTGCCGCTGGTTGCCTCCGGCGCCGTCTTTCTGGCCGGTGGGCCGATCGCCTCGACCATCGCCGGGCTGATTGGCGCCGCCGGTGTCGGCGTCGCCGCCAAGGAAGTGATCGAAGGCGTCATATCAAGCCCCCACACCGAAGATTTCGCGCGCTCGCTGGCGGCCGGCAGCGTCATTTTGTGGGTACGGGTCGGCGATGATTCGAAACGGGACAAGGCGCTGGCAATTTTGCGCGAAAACGGCGGCAAGAACGTTCATATTCGCCAACAAACCACTTAACAGGCGACGGACAACGGAAAGCAGGGACAAGATTATGAGTAAGGTAGAACCGACGGGGCAAGTAACGGACCAGGAAGCCTTGCTGTTTCATTCCCGCGGACGGCCCGGCAAGGTCGAAATTCAGGCGACCAAACCACTGACCACCTCGCGCGACCTGTCACTGGCCTACAGCCCCGGCGTCGCGGCGCCTTGCCTTGAAATCCAGCGCGACCCGAGCCTCGCCCACGACTACACCGCCAAGAGCAATCTGGTCGCCGTGATATCCAACGGCACCGCCGTCCTCGGCCTGGGTAATCTGGGCGCGCTGGCATCAAAACCGGTGATGGAAGGCAAGGCCGTCCTGTTCAAGCGGTTCGCCGATATCGACGGCATCGATCTGGAAGTCGACACCGAGAACGTCGACGAATTCGTCAATGCCGTCAAATTCCTTGGCCCCAGCTTCGGTGGCGTCAACCTGGAAGACATCAAGGCCCCGGAATGCTTCATCATCGAACAACAACTGCGCGAGCTGATGGACATCCCGGTGTTTCACGACGATCAGCACGGCACCGCCATCATCACCGCGGCCGGCCTGATCAACGCCCTGCATTTGACCGGACGGGAGATGAAATCCATCAAGGTCGTCGCCAACGGCGCCGGGGCGGCGTCCATCGCCTGTGTCGAGCTGATAAAACACATGGGCGTGCCGCACGACAACGTCATCATGTGCGATTCCAAGGGAGTCATTTATCAGGGCCGCGAAGACGGCATGAACCAGTGGAAATCGGCCCATGCGGTCAAAACGGACGCCCGCACGCTGGCCGACGCCATCAAGGGCGCCGACGTTTTTCTGGGGCTTTCCGTCAAGGGCGCGCTGACTCAAGACATGGTCGGCGGCATGGCCGAACAACCGATCATTTTCGCGATGGCCAACCCGGACCCGGAAATCACCCCGGAAGACGCCAAGGCCGTGCGGCCCGACGCGCTGGTCGCAACCGGTCGTTCGGACTATCCGAACCAGGTCAACAACGTCCTTGGCTTCCCCTATATTTTTCGCGGCGCCCTCGATGTTCGCGCCTCGAGCATCAACGACGCCATGAAAATCGCCGCCGCCCAGGCCCTCGCCGACCTGGCCCGTGAAGACGTTCCCGACGAAGTCGATGCCGCCTACTCCGGCCGGCACCTGCGGTATGGCCCCGAATACCTGATTCCGGCCCCGTTCGACCCCCGGCTGATCCTTGCCGTGCCGCCCGCGGTCGCCCGCGCCGCCATGGATTCCGGCGTCGCCAGAAGACCGATCATCGACATGGACGCCTACTGCCACGAACTTTCGGCCCGGCTGGACCCGACGGCGGGCATCCTGCAGAGCATTTTGGAACAGGTCCGCGCCAATCCCCGGCGGGTTGTCTTTGCCGAAGGCGAAGAGGAAAAAAGCATTCGCGCCGCCGTGTTATTCTACAACTTCGGCTATGGCACGCCAATCCTGGTCGGGCGCGAAGATCAGATCCGGCAGTCCATGGAAAACCTGGGTTTGCCGAAAATCGAAGGCCTGGAAATTCACAACGCACGGCTCAGCACATCGAACAAGGACTATACGGATTTTCTGTATGAACGGTTGCAGCGCAAGGGTGCGCTGTATCGTGATTGCCAACGCATGGTCAATCAGGAACGCAACGTTTTCGCCGCCTGCATGGTCGCCGCCGGCGATGCCGACGCCATGGTCACCGGGCTGACCCGTAATTATTTCGTGGCGCTGGAAGAAATAGACCGGGTGCTTGACCCGAAACCGGGCGAGCGGGTGTTCGGGCTGTCGATGATCCTGACCCGTGGCCGAACGCTGTTCGTCGCCGATACCGCCGTACATGAACTGCCAAGCCCGGAACAACTGGCCGATTTCGCGGCGCAAACGGCGACGGTGGCCCGCCGCATGGGACAGGAACCCAGGGTGGCGCTGATTTCGTTTTCCAACTTCGGCAATCCGATGCTGCCGCGTTCGGACCTGATCCGCGATGCCGTCAAGATTCTCGATCAACGTCAGGTGCCGTTCGAATATGACGGCGAAATGGGCGTCGATGTGGCGCTGAAGCCTGAACTACTGGAATTGTATCCGTTTTGCCGCCTGACCGGGCCGGCCAACATCCTGATCATGCCGGGCCTGCACAGCGCCCACATTTCAACCAATCTGTTGCACGAACTGGGCGGCGGCACGGTGATCGGGCCCGTTCTGATGGGGCTGTCCAAGCCGGCGCAGATCGTGCCGATGGGGGCCACCGTGTCGGACATGGTCAACATGGCCGCCCTCGCCGCACACGACGCCGCCCTCTAACGTGGCGGCATTGAAAACAGAACGCGAGACCACAGGGAAAGCAACCGAATGACGGAGCATGCCTTTAAGAAAAAGACGTCGCTGGACAAAGACCTGAAGAAAATTATCGGCCTGGAAAAGGCGGCCCAGGAAACCGGCCGGCAATTCATCAAAATTGGCCTTGCCGTGCTGTTTCTGGTCGCCGTGTGGATCTTTGCGGCCATGCAAACCGGCGAGTCCGGCAACGGTGTCTATATTGTCGCCGCGGGGGTTATCGGCGGTTACATGGCCCTGAATATCGGCGCCAACGATGTCGCCAATAATGTCGGCCCGGCCGTCGGGTCGAAAGCGCTGACGATGATGGGCGCTTTGGTCATCGCCGCGGTGTTTGAATCCGCCGGCGCCATCCTGGCCGGCGGCGACGTCGTCTCGACGATCAAGAAAGGCATCATCGACCCGTCATTGATGCCCGATACCCGGACCTTCATCCACGCCATGATGGCCGCCTTGCTGGCGGCCGCGCTCTGGCTGAATTTGGCGACGTTCCTGGGGGCGCCCGTATCGACGACCCATTCGATCGTCGGCGGTGTCATGGGGGCCGGGATCGCGGCGACGGGCGTCGATGCCGTCAACTGGCCGACGATGGCCAAAATTGCCGCAAGCTGGGTCATTTCGCCGGTCATGGGGGGTGTGATTGCGGCGCTGTTCCTGGGCTTCCTGAAGATCGCCGTGCTGAACAAGGGCGACAAAATCGCCGCCGCCCGGCGCTGGGTGCCGATCGTTGTCGCCTTCATGGCCTCGGCGTTTTCCGTGTACCTGGCGATGAAGGGCCTGAAGAAAATCTGGAAGGCCGACATGGTCTCGGTTTCGGTGATCGGCGCCATCGTTTTCATCGGCTGTTTTGTGTTGGTCAAGGCGATGATCGACAAACGCGCCGCAAACTTGGAAAACCGCAAAAAATCCGTCTATGGGTTGTTTATCATTCCGATGATTTGTTCGGCCGCGCTGCTGTCGTTCGCCCACGGCGCCAATGATGTGGCCAACGCCGTCGGGCCACTGGCCGCCATCGTCAGCGCCGCGGGCGGGGCCGGGATTGTCGCCAAGGCCGCTATTCCGCTTTGGGTCATGTTGGTCGGCGCCGCCGGTATATCGGCCGGGCTGGTGCTGTTCGGACCGAAACTGATCCGCACGGTCGGCGAAAAAATTACCCGGCTTAACCCCCTGCGCGCCTTCTGCGTCGCACTCGCCGCCGCCATTACGGTGATCATCGCCTCGGCCCTGGGGCTGCCGGTCAGTTCCACCCATATCGCCGTTGGCGGTGTGTTCGGGGTCGGCCTGTACCGGGAATTCCTGTCCAATAGAAAACGGCGCGTCGTTAAACCCAGCGCCCTTGGGCAAAGCACCCATCTACAGGAAGGCATTGCCGAAAGCGTCATCAAGGCGGCCCTGGATACGGACGAAATTCTTGAAGAAAAGCAGGTCAGGAAACTGAAAAAGTCCGCCAAACGGAAACTGGTGCGGCGCCAGCATTTAACCACCATCGCCACCGCCTGGGTGGTCACCGTACCGGCGGCGGCGATGCTGGCCGGGTTCCTGTTCATGGCAATCCGCGCCGCCCAGACCGGCTGATATCCGCTTGCCGCCTCCTAAATCGCGGCCAACGCCTTTTCATGCGCCCTGAGGGATTCCGCGCCGAGACAGGCGAAAATCACGCACTGCAGGCGGTCGTCGTCTGCAAGGAAGGACTGCACGGTTTCAACCGCGATGGCCGCCGCCTGTTCGGCTGGAAAACCATAAATGCCGGTGCTGATGGCCGGAAAGGCGATTGATGTCAGGTTATTGCCGACCGCCAGACCCAAGGCGCGCCGGTAGCACTGCGCCAACAAGACCGCCTCGTTTTCAGTGCCGCCGTGCCAGAACGGGCCGACGGCGTGGATGACGTAGCGGGCCTTTAAATCATGGCCATTGGTAATACGCGCCTCGCCGGTCGGGCATCCACCGGGAACCCTGGCGCATTCGGCGGCCAGCCCCGGCCCGGCGGCGTCGTGAATTGCGCCGCAAACGCCGCCACCCGCCGTCAGTCGATCGTTCGCGGCGTTGACGATGGCGTCAACATCCAGGGCCGTGATGTCGCCCCTGAAAATTTCCATGCGCTGGTCCGCCATCGTCTCGCCAACCCCTTTATTTAGCCGCCCTTACCCGCTCGATGCCGGCGCGAATGGCCTCGTGGGCCGCTTCCGGACCGCTCCAGCCCTGCACCTTGGCCCATTTACCCTTTTCAAGGTCTTTGTAATGGGTGAAGAAGTGGGCGATCTGTTCGATCAGGATCGGCCGTACGTCCCGGTACGACGTGATATTTTCGTAGTAAGGGTGCAGCTTATCGACCGGTACGCAGAGAACCTTTTCGTCGATGCCGCTTTCGTCCTCCATCATCAAAACACCGATCGGACGACAGGGAATGACACAGCCCGGCATCACCGGAATCTGCCCCAACACGGCGGCATCGACCGGGTCGCCGTCGTCGGACAGGGTGTGCGGCACAAAACCGTAGTTGCACGGGTAGTGCATGGACGTGTGCAGGAAACGGTCGACGAACATGGCGCCCGAGTCCTTGTCCAGTTCATACTTGACAGGGCTGCCGCCCTGGGGAATTTCGATAATGACGTTAATGTCGTAGGGCGGGTTGTCGCCAATCGCGATCTTGCTGATATCCATGGGTAAAGAGGTCCTAAACGGCCGATAATGTATGCGGGTCTTCCAAAGCAGCGCCTTGTTTAACGTCCTTTATGCTGCGTCGCAACAATTTTGAAGTCTCGCTGGCCCTGAACGCCCCTTCATGCTAACCGAAGAGGATGAACACGCAAACCGATAAGCCCGGCCCGGAATCACGGTCCCGGGCCCTGGTGATGCTGCCGGTCGGCGGCAGCTATATCGGATTGGCGCCGGGGGCGGCCGATCCGCGCACAGGTTGGTCGCTGGAAAACTTCATAACGCTGGCGCAAGCCTTCGAATACTGCGTGCCGGTTTTCTTCCTTGAAGACCGTGAACAGGAATGGAAAGACCGGATCAGGCAGGACGTGGGCGCCGCGATGTTCCCCTTGCAGCAGAAAAATTTCGGCAATGATCCACAGCTCACGGTGGCCCTGGCCGAACGGATGACGGTATCCGTCGCCAATGCTTGCCCGCTCGGCCGGATGCTGGCATCCGGCGGCAGGCCGCTGATCATGTTGGACGGACAGGAAGACCACGACACGGTGGTCGCGGCGCTGGAAAAAGCCCTCAGGTAGGGGCCGGCGGGTCGGCGGCCGGTTGCCGCCGGATCAGCCACATCAGCACCAACAGGCCCGGCACGGCGGCGAACGTCGTGATGATGAAATAGGACGCCCAGTCCATTTGATCGGCCAGCCAGCCGCCGCCGGATGCGAAAACGGTGCGGGTGGCGCTCATCAACGATGTCAGCAAGGCGAACTGGGTCGCCGTGTAGGTTACATTGCACAGGCTGGACAGATAGGCGACGAAAGCCGATGTCGCCATCCCGGCGGTCAGGTTTTCGATGCTGATGGAAACCGCCAGCATCGGGATCGAATAACCGATCATCGCCTGCGCCGCATACGCCAGATTGGCGACGCATTGCAGAATTCCGGCATACAGAAGCGCTTTCATGATGCCGTATCGGGCGACCAGAACGCCGCCGATCAGGCCGCCGGCGATGGTCATGGTCAGGCCATAGACCTTGGAGACGGCGGCGATTTCCGACTTCGAAAACCCCAGGTCGAGGTAGAACGGATTGGCCATCACGCCGAGCAACGCCTCGCCATATTTATAAAGGGCGACGAACAGTAAGATCATCACCCAATTGGGCCGCGTCATAAAATCGGCGAACGGGCAAATCACCGCCTCGTGGATGCGCCCCGCCATGCCGTGCAGGATTTTCGGCAGACGCGCGCCAGGCATCGGGAGATCGGCCGACCCGGCGTCCCGTTGTCGTTGATCCGCGGGCCGGCGGCGCACCGGTTCCGGGCTGACCAAGACGGTGATCATGCCAACCCCCATCAGGCCGGCCATCGTCGCATAGGCGGCGAACCAGCCGACCCCATCGGCGACAAACAATGCCCCGGCGCCGGCCGCCAGCATGGCCAGGCGATAGCCCAGCACATAGTTGCCGGACCCCGCCCCCAGTTGGTCTTCATCCAGACTTTCGACCCGGTAGGCATCGATCACGATATCCTGGGTCGCCGAGGCAAAGGCCAGCAGGGTCGCCCACAAGGCCGTCCCCCACAGGTCGACCGTCGGGTCGCTGCCACCGAGGCCCAGCATCGTCAGCGCGACCAGAATTTGCGCGAAGATCAGCCAGCCACGGCGCTGGCCCAAGCCCTTCGTCAGGATCGGCAGCGGCATCTGATCGACCAGCGGCGCCCACAGAAACTTCAGCGCGTAGGCGGTGCTGGCCCAACTGAACAGGCCGATCATGGTCAGCGAGACGCCGGATTCCTTGAGCCACGCCGACAGCGTCGAATAGACCAACAACAGCGGCAGGCCGCTGGAAAACCCGAGCAGCAAAACCACCAGGACCCGGCGTTCCAGATATACCCGGCCCGAGGCCATCCAGCTTTTCATGGCAAGGGGGGTCCCGAAGCGAGCAGATGTTGGGCTTCCGTCCACGCCTGATCGACATCGACCGCCGCGACACACGGGAAGGCATCGTGCTTGCCGGTCCGTTTGGGGCAGCGCCAGAAACAGTGGTAGCAGGCCATTTCCTGAAAAACAAAGCGGGCGTTGGCGGGCCTTACGGTCGCCGGATAGGGCACGAAACTGCCAAAATGGCCGCCGCCGACAATCACCAGGGTCGGCGCGCCGATGGCGATGGACAGGTGCGCCGGGCCGGTATCGTTACTGACCACCAGGGCCGCGCCCCGCATGATATCGAGCAGTTCGGGAAGGCTGGTCCGGCCCATCAGGTCGACGATGCCGGGATCGTCGCCTGTGACCTCGCCCGGTTTTTCGCCGGGGCCACCGACGAACACAACCCGCAGTCCGCGCTCCCGCAACCTTGCCGCCAGAGCCAGATATTTATCCAGCGGCCAGCGCCGACCGTATTCGTTCGATCCCGGATTGAAGACGGCGTAGGACTCCCCGCAGGGCAGTTTATGGGTCGGCGCCGGGCGGTCGGGCCACGGTATCTTCGGCGGTTCCGGGGACATTTCCCGGCCCGCTATTTCCGATAGAAACCGGTAATGGCGTTCGACTTCGTGAACCGGATACGGGCCGGTGTTGACGACCTCATCGACCTGACTCAGGTAGTACAGATATTCCTGGCGGTTACGCTCGCCGATATAGGGCAACGATGAAATGGTTCTGGGCGCACCGGAAACCCAGGCCAGGCTATCGGCCATCATGGCCCGGCGAAAATAGGAATCGTTAACGCAAATGGCCGCCCCGATGCGACGCACCCGTAACGACACGGCCAGCCGATAGACCATCCGCTTGGCGTATTTGTGTTCGTTAATCGCCAGCACCCGGTAGCCGGCGAAAACGTCATCGCAAATCGGCTCCCAGCTTTTACAGCCGACAATCGTGATCTCCGATTGTCGGACCCCGAACACGCCGGCGTAATGGTCCAGCGCGCGGCGGAACAGAACCATGTCGCCGATACCGTCCATGCGGATCACCACCAGCCCGCGCCGCGCCCTGAACACCGGGACGTAGCGCGCGAACAGGTCAACCGGACGAAACAGCCACCAGCGGCGACGCATGCCGCCGGGCATCAGCCGCCAGAACGGGCTGGTCCGGAAGGGGTGCACAGGCTGGCTGCCGTTATCCGGCTGTGGGTCGGCTGTCGCGATCATCGCTTCTTTTTTACGTGCCATCAGCCGCCGACGCCAGCCCCAAAAATCGACGCGGGCTTATTCGATTTTTTCTTTTGCGCGGGATTCACGCTTGCGGACATTGGGATCGAGATGCCGCTTACGCAGACGAATGCTTTCGGGTGTCACTTCGACCAGTTCATCGTTGTCGATATAGGCGACGGCTTCTTCGAGACTCATGCTTCTGGGCGTCGTCAGACGGATCGCGTCATCGGTGCCCGAAGCCCGCACGTTGGTCAACTGCTTCGCCTTCATCGGATTGACTTCAAGGTCGCCCGACTTGGAATGTTCGCCGATGATCATGCCTTCATAAACCGGCACGCCGGCGCCGACGATCATCGAGCCACGGCTTTCCAGATTGGCCAGCGCGTAGGAAACCGTTTTGCCGGCGGCGTTGGAAATCAGCACGCCGTTACGCCGACCCGGAATGTCGCCGCAATAGGGCCCGTAGTTGTTGAACATCCGCGCCATCACCCCGGTGCCGCGGGTTTCCGTCAGGAACTCGCCGTGGTAGCCGATCAGGCCGCGGGCCGGGGCATTGAAGATAAGCCGCACCTTGCCGCCACCCGACGGATGCATTTCCGTCATCTTGCCCTTGCGCACGGACATCGCCTCGACGACGATACCGGAAAATTCCTGGTCGACGTCGATCTGGACTTCCTCGTAGGGTTCCATGGTCTTGCCGGTTTCCGGGTCTTTCATGAGCAGCACGCGCGGCCGCGAGATCGAAAGCTCGAAGCCTTCACGGCGCATCTGTTCGATCAGCACGCCCAGTTGCAACTCGCCGCGACCGGCCACTTCAAAGGCGTCGGTGTTGCCGGCCTCGGTAACGCGGATGGCGACATTGCCTTCGGCTTCCGCCATCAGACGATCACGGATCATGCGCGACGTCACCTTGGAGCCTTCACGACCGGCCATGGGGGATGAGTTAATGGCAAAGGTCATCGCCAGGGTCGGCGGATCAACCGGTTCCGAATGCAGGGGTTCCGTCACGTCCGGCGCACAGATCGTGTTGGCGACGGTGCCCTTGGCGAGGCCGGCGATGGCGATCAGATCGCCCGAGGATACCGCGTCGACCGGTTCGCGCCGGAGATCGCGGAAGGCCAGCAATTTACTGGCCCGGCCGGTTTCGACAACGGTGCCGTCGATGTCCAGAACATGGATCGGCGCGTTGATCCTGATGGTCCCGGAGTGGACCCGGCCGGTCAGAATGCGGCCCAGATAGGGATCGGATTCGAGCGTCGTCACAAGCATCGAGAACGGCGCGTCGAGGTCCGTTTCCGGTTCCGGCACGTGGCTTAGAATTTGCTCGAAAATGATCGACATGTCTTCCTGCGGGCCATCGGGCTCGCTGGCCGCCCAGCCGTTCTTGGCGGAAGCGAAAATGGTCGGGAAATCAAGCTGGTCTTCGTTGGCGTCAAGGGCCGAGAACAGGTCGAAGACTTCATCCTGAACTTCGTAGGGACGGCCATCGGGACGGTCGACCTTGTTGATGACGACGACCGGCTTAAGGCCCAGCTTCAGCGCCTTGGCGGTAACGAACTTGGTCTGCGGCATCGGGCCTTCGGCGGCATCGACCAACAGCAAAACGCCATCGACCATACTGAGAATACGTTCGACCTCGCCGCCGAAATCGGCGTGGCCCGGGGTATCGACGATGTTGATACGCACCCCTTCCCATTCGACCGAGGTGCACTTGGCCAGAATGGTAATGCCGCGTTCCTTTTCAAGGTCGCCGGAATCCATGGCGCGTTCTTCGACCCGCTGGTTCTCGCGGAACGCGCCGCTTTGTTTCAGCAGGGTATCGACCAGTGTGGTTTTGCCATGATCGACGTGAGCGATGATGGCGATATTGCGAAGTTTCATTAGGAGTTTTCTTTCAAAATGCCGGCCACGCGTTCGGCCAGCGAGACGTCGGGCCGGGCCCCGACATGGGAAATTATTTCCGCCGCACAGATGCCGCCAAGACGGGCACAGACATCAAGCGGCTGATCGCGGGTCAGTCCATAAAGGAAGCCCGCCGCGTAGGCGTCACCGGCGCCGGTGGTGTCGGCAATTGTCGCGACGGGTTCGGCGTCGACGACATGAACCTCGTCGCCGGCGACGACGACCGAGCCCTTTTCGCTTCGGGTCAGGGCCGCGATGGCGCAATGGGCACGAACTTCCTGCATCGCTTGATCGAAGCTTTCGACCTGATACAACGACATGATTTCTTCTTCATTGGCGAACAGCACATCGACATGGTTTTCCACCAGGTCGAGAAATTCAGCCCGGTGACGGCCGACACAGAACGGGTCGGACAACGACAGCGACACCATGCGCCCGGCGGCGGCGGCGGCCCGGGCCGCCTTTCGGAACGCCCGCTTGGCATTTTCCGGATCCCACAGGTAGCCTTCCATGTAGATCACCCTGGCGCTGGCGACCATGTCTTCGTCGATATCGTCCGGCCCCAGGTCAACGCAGGCGCCCAGATAGGTCTGCATGGTCCGCTGGGCGTCGGGGGTGACGTGGATCATGCATCTGGCGGTCGAGGCGCCATCGGTATTGGCCGCCGTCTTGAACGCGATGCCAAGCGCCGAGATGTCGTGACGAAAGACCTGCCCCAACTGGTCGTCCCTGACCTTGCCGACATAAGCGCCGGCGCCGCCGAGGGAGGCCAACGCGGCGATCGTGTTGGCCGCCGATCCGCCCGAACATTCGATGCCGGGCGCCATCCGGGAATAGACGTGTTCCGCCGTCATCTCGTCGATCAGGGTCATCGAGCCCTTGACGATGTCGAGCTCGTTGATGAACTGATCTTCGGCGTGAGCCAGGACATCGACAATGGCGTTGCCAATGCCGAGGACGTCATAAAGGGTATCGGTCGTCGTTACTGTCATTCCGGGAACTCCTATGGCGGCGTTCGATCGCCGAACCAGGGAAAATTTCGGCGCAGTATAGGCAGAAAGCGGCGCGGAGCAAGCGTCCGCTTCATTTCTCGCGATTTGGCCCGCCCAAGGCCTTGCCGAATGACCGCGGAACGGGCTAAAACCAAGGGAATCCACGGGAACGGCAAACCGGATACCATAATTTCGTGATCAAGGCCTTTATCAAAGCGGCGGACCAGATTTCCGACCCCAGGGCGCGCCGGGTGATCTGGCGGTCGCTCGCCGCCGCCGTTGTCGCGTTCGTCGTGCTGTGGTCGATCGTCGGATATCTGCTGGCCAACACCACCCTGTTTTCCATCGGCTGGCTGGACACCGCCATCGACCTGCTGGGCGGATTGGCGACCGGGGTGATCACCTGGCTGCTGTTTCCGACCATTATCAGCGCCCTGGTCGGCTTGTTTCTGGACGATATCGCCCAGGCCGTCGAAGACCGTCATTACCCGGCCCTGCCCGCCGCAAAGGCGTTGCCGATCGGTGAAATGATCCTGACAACGGTGCGCTTTCTGGGGCTGATGCTGCTGCTCAACCTGCTGCTGTTGCCGTTTCTTCTGATCCCGCCACTTTTCCCTTTTGTTTTCTATTCCGTGAACGGCTATCTTCTGAGCAGAGAGTATTTCGAGCTGGTCGCCCTGCGGCGGTTAAACGCGCAGGATGCGAGCGCCTTGCGAAAGCGCAATGGCCTGAAACTGTTCGTGGCGGGTGTCGTCATCGCCTTCCTGCTGACGGTGCCGGTGGTCAACCTGCTGGCCCCCATCATCGCCACCGGGGCAATGGTCCACCTGTTCGAAAGCTTTCGTGGAAAATTTAACGCCTAGAGACTAAGGAAAATATCATGTTCCGGCGCAATAAGGACGACAAGGACCCACAGTCGCCGTCCGGCGAAAACGACGGCGTGGCGCCGCCCTTGAAACCGTTTTCGAAAAGCGGCAGTCATGTTCCCGCCAAACCACCCCACAGGTCGCCCGCAATCGGTGTCGGGCCGGCGCAGCGCCCGACCGAAAGCAAGGCTCCGGCACTTCGCAACGATCCCAGCCGCCACGGCGATATGGACAGCAAAAAATTGATCGTCGGCCGGGATATCTGCCTGAACGGTGAAATCACCTCGTGCGAGCGGTTGATCGTCGAGGGGCGCATCGAAGTCAGCCTGTCGGACGCCCGCTTCATCGATGTCGCGCCAACCGGGTTTTTCAAGGGCAACGCCGATGTCAAGGAGGCCGACATCAGCGGTCGCTTTGAAGGGCAGTTGATCGCTTCCGAACGCCTGACCGTGCGGGCCGGCGGCAAGATCAACGGATCGGTTCGGTACGGATCGATTATCATCGAGCCCGGCGGCGAAATCACCGGCGACATGAAACCGCTTGATGCCGCGAGCCCGAATGACCCGCCGGAAAGCCCGCCCGAAGCGGACTGATCTTTTGGTATCACGCCTTATCGTACTGCTGTTGCTATTGTTTCCGGCCGCCTGCGCGGCACCGGTAGCCGTGCCGAAGCCGGTGCCCAAGGAACCGGCCGCTGCCGCGCCCGACAAAACGGCGACGACCCGGCCGCGGATCACGCTATTACCAGCCCGCCGCCCCCGGCCCATCAAGTTGCCGGACAAAAACGTCCTGAAACCGGAACGCCTGATCGGCCTGTTCGAAAGCGACCTGACGCGGCTTCTGGGGAGCCCGGATTTCAGACGCGACGATCCACCGGCGCAACTTTGGCAGTACCGCAATTCGTCCTGCCGGTTCGATGTATTTTTGTTTCAGGACAAAAAAAGGGGGAACGCCTACGCCGTCACCCATGTCGAGGCGCGCGGCCTGGATGTTAACCGGGTTTCGAGCGGCGACTGCTATCTCAGCGTTCTGGAAAACCGCAATCGGGATTAATACCAAGTTGCATTAATAATGACCCATAGAGATCGCGCCCGCAGCCCGTCGGGCAGGAGAGAAGCCGCAGGCGATGTTGATCATCGTCAAGGCTTTTCGACGCACTCCGACGGGTTGCGGACGTGACCGGAACGGCGGCCTCACAAGACTTTTGGACGTCGTCGCCCCCATCTTGCGATACACCGCATCGCTGCGCCGTGCGCTCCTCGCCAAAAATCTTGTGAGGCCGTCTCTATGAGTCATTATTAATGCAATTTGGTATAAGCCGTGGTCTTTCCCTTAAAGGCGCATACGTCGCGCACCACACAGCGCCAGCATTCCGGCTTACGCGCCTTGCAGACATACCGCCCGAGCAGAATCAGCCAATGATGGGCGTGCCGCATCCAGTGTTTGGGGGTCACTTTTTCGAGCTTCTTCTCGACCGCCAACGGCGTTTTTCCGACCGCCAGCCCGGTTCTGTTTGAGACGCGAAAAAGATGCGTGTCGACCGCGATGGTCGGTTGCCCGAAGGCGATGTTCAGAACCACGCTGGCGGTCTTGCGGCCAACGCCCGGCAGGGCTTCGAGGCTGGCCCGGTCGTCGGGAACCTGGCCCGCGTGTTTTTCGATCAGCATCCGGCTCAGGGCGATGACATTTTTCGCCTTGGTATTGAACAAGCCGATGGTTTTGATGTAATCGCGCAGGCCCGCCTCGCCCAGTTTGACCATGGCTTCCGGCGTTTTGACTTTCTTGAACAGCGGACCGCACGCCTTGTTGACGCCGACGTCGGTCGCCTGGGCCGACAGCACCACGGCGACCAACAGGGTGTAATGATTGACCCAATCCAGTTCGCCCTTCGGTTCCGGATTGTCGTCGGAAAGGGCCTGATAGAATTTTTCCACGTCGGCTTTCTTCATGTTACGAAAGGCCCAACACATCGCGCAGGGAATACAAGCCCGGCGGCTGCCACGAACTCCAGACCGCGGACCGCACCGCGCCCTTGACGAAGACGGCGCGCGAGGTCGCCTTGTGGGTCAGCTCGATGCGTTCGCCGTCCGCCGCGAACAGCACCGTATGATCGCCGACCACGTCGCCGCCGCGAAGCGTCGCGAAGCCGATATCGCCTTTCCGGCGCGCCCCCGTGTGGCCGTCGCGGACCCGGTCGGAAACGGCGTCGAGATCGACGCCACGACCGGCGGCCGCCGCCCGACCCAGCGCCAGGGCCGTCCCTGAAGGGGCGTCAACCTTGTGACGATGGTGCATTTCGACAATTTCGATATCGTAGTCGTCGCCAAGAATACCGGCGACCCGTTCGGTCAGACCGAGCAGTAAATTAACACCAAGGGAAAAATTGGCCGCCTGGACAATGGCGGCGCGCCGCGAGGCCTGTTCGACCGCCTCTTGCGCCGCCGTATCAAGCCCGGTCGTGCCGAGGATAAGGGCCGTGCCGTAGCGGCCCGCCAAATCGGCGTGGCCTTGCGCCGTTGCCGCGACCGTGAAATCGATGACGACGTCGGCGGCGTCAAACAACGCCGCCGGGTCGTCCGTCGCGGTGATGCCGAGGGGCTCAAGCCCGGCCAGCACGCCCAGGTCATGCCCGACAAAGTCACCGCCGGCCCGTTCGGTGCCGCCGACCAGCTCGCAGCCCGCCGTCGCCACCGTTTCGGCCATCAGCATGCGGCCCATGCGGCCGGCGCATCCAACAATTCCGATTTTCATGGCAAAGCCCCCCTGTGGTAACGGTCCTGAAAGCCTATAGCACGGAATGGCCGCCTGGAAACAGGTCGGCGCGCCCTATTCCTTGAGGTCTTCCCAGAGCTCCTTGACCTTGTCGAAAAAGCCGTGGGATTGCGGGCTGTGCTTTTTGTTGCTGCCGGACCCTTCGAATTCCTTCAGCAGTTCTTTCTGTTTCTTGGTCAGATTAACCGGCGTTTCGACCGAAATCTGCACGAACATGTCGCCGCGGGCGTCGGACCGCAGAATCCGCATACCGCGCCCCTTAAGCCGGAACTGCTGACCCGACTGGGCGCCGGACGGGATGGTAATACGGGTCCGCACCCCTTCGACGGTCGGGACCTCAATGGAACCGCCGAGGGCCGCCGTCGTCATCGGAATCGGCACCCGGCAGTGGATATTGGCGCCGTCACGCCGGAACAGACGGTGCGGGCCAACCGAAAGAAAGATATAAAGGTCGCCGGCCGGGGCGCCTCGCAAACCGGCTTCGCCTTCATTGGCAAGACGAATACGGGTGCCGTCCTCAACCCCCGGCGGAACCGTCACCGACAGCGTTTTTTCCCTGTGCACGCGGCCCTGGCCGGCGCAGGTGCGGCAGGGCTCCTTGATCACCTTGCCGGTGCCCTGACACGACGGGCAGGTGCGTTCGACGGTGAAAAATCCGGATTGGCTGCGGACCCGGCCATGGCCGCCGCAGGTGACGCAGGTAATCGGCGGCGCACCGCCGGCGGCGCCCGAGCCGGAACAGTCGTCGCAGGCGGCCGAGGTCGGCACCCGAATGGTCGTTTTCTTGCCCTCGTACGCTTCCTCGAGGGTAATTTCCATATTATAACGCAGGTCCGATCCACGACCGGAACTGGCCCCGCCGCCGCCGCCGAAACCGCCGCCGCCACCAAACATTTCTTCGAAAATATCGGCGAAACCGCCGCCGCCAAAGCCGCCGCCACCGCCCGCTCCCGGCCCGCCCTGTTCGAAAGCGGCGTGACCAAACCGGTCAAAGGCGGCCCGTTTGTCTTCGTCCTTGAGGACCTCGTAAGCTTCGTTGATTTCCTTGAACTTGCGTTCGGCGTCCGCGTCGCCCGGATTGCGGTCCGGGTGGTACTGCATGGCCTGTTTTCGGTAGGCCTTCTTTAATTCATCCGAACTGGCATCCCTGCTTACGCCAAGAAGTACGTAGTAATCCTCTTTGGTCATGTCCCACTACTCACTGGTCCCATAGCGCCACACGGCCACCCCGCCCGGCAGCGCCGGAACGACAGGTGACCGCATGTTCGCTGTTCAATTGAACGATCCGGAATTGCCTCTCGGCCCGTCCAGCCCTTAAGCGTCCTTCTTGTCTTCTCCGGCGGCGCCCGCTTCAGGGTCGACTTCCTCGAATTCGGCATCGACGACATCGGCGCCTTCACCACCGGCTTCTTCGCCGGCGCCCTTCGGGGCATCCGCGTCGCCTGTTTCCTGGCTCGCCTTGTACATGGCTTCGCCCAGCTTCATGGACGCCTGGGACAGCGCTTCGGTTTTCGCCTTGATATCATCGGCGTCTTCGCCCTTGAGGGCTTCCTTCAGGTGCTCGACGGCGTCTTCGATTTCCTTCTTGTCGCCTTCGGGCAGCTTGTCGCCGAATTCGCCCAGGTTCTTTTCCGTCGAATGGACGAGGGCATCCGCGTGGTTACGGGCTTCGACCGTTTCCTTGCGTTTCTTGTCTTCTTCGGCGTGGGCTTCGGCGTTCTGGACCATTTCCTCGATATCGGCATCGGACAGCCCGCCGGACGCCTGAATGCGGATCTGCTGTTCCTTGCCGGTCGCCGTGTCCTTGGCCGAAACGTTGACAATGCCGTTGGCGTCGATGTCGAAGGTGACCTCGATTTGCGGAATGCCGCGGGCCGCCGGCGGAATGCCGACCAGGTCGAACTGACCCAGCACCTTATTGTCGGCGGCCATTTCGCGTTCGCCCTGGAAGACCCGGATGGTAACGGCCGTCTGGCTGTCTTCGGCGGTCGAGAACACCTGGCTTTTGCGGGTCGGAATCGTCGTGTTGCGGTCGATCAGCCGGGTAAACACACCCCCCAGCGTTTCGATGCCAAGCGACAAGGGCGTCACATCCAGCAACAACACGTCTTTAACGTCGCCGCTGAGCACGCCGCCCTGAATGGCGGCGCCAATGGCGACGACTTCGTCAGGGTTAACGCCCTTGTGGGGTTCGCGACCAAAGAATTCCTTAACGGTGTCGAACACTTTAGGCATACGGGTCATGCCGCCGACCATGATCACTTCGTCGATATCGCCGGCGGTCAGGCCCGCGTCTTTCAGCGCCTTCTTGCAGGGGCCGACCGTGCGCTTGATCAGGTCTTCAACCAGGGCTTCCAGCTTGGCGCGGGTCAACTTGATGTTGAGGTGCTTGGGGCCGGTGGCGTCGGCGGTGATGAACGGCAGGTTGATCTCGGTCTGCTGGGTCGAGCTGAGCTCGATCTTGGCCTTTTCGCCTTCTTCTTTCAGGCGCTGCAGGGCCAGTTTGTCCTGACGCAGGTCGATGCCGTGGTCTTTCTTGAATTCATCGGCAAGGTAGTCAACGATGCGGGCGTCGAAATCTTCACCACCAAGGAAGGTGTCGCCGTTGGTCGATTTAACTTCAAACACGCCGTCGCCGATTTCAAGCACGGAAATGTCGAAGGTGCCGCCACCCAGGTCATAAACGGCGATGGTGCCGCCCTCTTTCTTTTCGAGGCCGTAGGCGAGGGCCGCCGCCGTCGGTTCGTTAATGATGCGCAGCACTTCAAGCCCGGCGATCTTGCCGGCGTCTTTTGTCGCCTGGCGCTGGGAATCGTTAAAATAGGCGGGAACGGTGATCACCGCCTGAGTAACGGTTTCGCCAAGATAGCTTTCGGCGGTTTCTTTCATCTTGCCCAGGATGAAGGCGCTGACCTGGCTGGGGCTGTACTTTTTGCCGGCCGCCTCGACCCATGCGTCGCCGTTATCGCCGGAAACGATCTTATAGGGCACCAGGCCCTTATCCTTTTCGGTCAGCGGATCGTCGAAACGACGGCCGATCAGACGCTTGATGGCAAACAGGGTGTTTTCCGGATTGGTCACGGCCTGGCGCTTGGCCGGCTGGCCAACGAGTCGCTCGCCCGATTCGGTGAGTCCGACAATCGAGGGCGTCGTGCGCACCCCTTCGGCGTTTTCAATGACCTTGGCTTCCTTGCCGTCCATGATGGCGATGCAGGAATTGGTTGTTCCAAGGTCGATCCCGATAACCTTGCTCATAATATACCTCATTCTCTTTGGCGGATTTTCGCGTCGGTCCCACACCAGAGGTGGCGAGCGCCGCATCGGGACCCCATGGTCCCGGAAAATCCCCGTGTCAGTTTTGATTCATAAAAAAACAGCTTGTTGCCGGAGCCCGGCACTCAAAATCCGTATTCTGGCGTTATATATGTCGCCCTGCCCAAGGGCGCAAGCATCCTGGACCCCAAGGAGCCGATAATTTGCCTTGTTTCGGCATAATTCCGATTACAATTCCTCGTCCAGGTTGGCCCCGGCGCCTTGCTTGCCTTGTTCGTACGCTTTTGCCTGATCGGCGCCGGTTTCGCGGGGAGTATCGTCCACCGCCACCGCCGGCGGCGCTTTCGGGCCACCCTTGGAAACCCCGACCTTGGCCGGACGCAGCAGCCGATCGCGCAGGGTATAGCCATCCTGAACGACCTGCATGACGGTTCCCGAGGGCTTTCCCGGGTCTTCCATTTCAAACATGGCTTCATGAAAGTTGTGATCGAACGGCCTGTCCATGGCCTCGATCCGCTTGATACCCGTTCGCTCGAAGGTGTTGAGCAAATCGCGCAGGGTCATTTCGACGCCCGACATAAGGTTGTTGACCGCCTCGTCGTTGGCGCGGGTCTCGTCGTCGATGCTGGCAAGCGCCCGCATCAGATTATCGGCAACCGAAACCATATCGCCGGCAAACCCGGAAATGGCGTATTTCGAGGCGTCTTCCTTCTCGCGTTGGGCGCGGCGGCGAACGTTTTCCGTTTCGGCGACGGCGCGCAAGAGCTTGTCGCCTAAGTCCGCGACCTGTTCTTCCAGCGCCGCCAGACGATCCGGCCCGTCGAGCGGGGTTTCGGATTCGCCCGTCTCGGCGGTAACGCCTTCATCGCCATCGGGACCGTCGCCCGCTGGCTGTGCGCCGGCGTCTTCGGCGATGCTGTCGGCGGCGGCCTGCCGTTCGGCGGCCTGGCCTTCCGGGGTGGTGTTTTCGGTATCGTCAGACATGTCCGTAGCCTCGTTCGTCATAAAAAATCGTGTCCTTTAATTCGTTACTCTAAATTAGATCCAACCATGCGGCCAACCAACTTGGCGGTATAGTCGACCATCGGAATGATGCGGGCATAGTTCATGCGCGACGGACCGATGACGCCGATCGCGCCGACCACCTGTTCGCGCGTGTCGCGGTACGAACCGACGATCATCGAACATCCGGCGACACCGAACAGTTGATTGTCGGACCCAATAAAAATTTGCACGCCTTCCGCGGTGTCGGCCAGCGACAGCAGCTTTAAGGTCATTTCCTTTGTCTCGAGGGCCTCGAACAGCAATCGGATGCGCTCCAGATCCGACGCCGCCTTGACGTCTTCCAGCAGGTTGGCCTGACCGCTGACGATCAGGGTGCCGCCTTCGTCGCCGCCGGCCCAACTGGCGAGGCCGGATTCAACGACGCCGCGGGTCAGGTCGTCCAGCTGCACGCGGTGGCTTTCCAGTTCGGCGATGATCTGATCGCGGGCTTCGTTCAGGGTGCGGCCGACCAGCCGGGCGCTCAGGTAGTTGCTGGCTTCGACCAGGGCCGAATGCGGCAGATCCCTCGGGGTTTCGACAATTCGATTTTCGACGATACCGTTTTCAGTCACCAACACCACCAGCGCCCGACCGGGGCTTAAGCTGACGATTTCAATATGGCGCAGCGGCACCTCGGTTTTTGGCGCCATCACCAAACCGGCGCAATGGGACAGGCCGGACAGCACCATCGTCGCTTCCTTGAGCATTCCTTCGACGCTGGAACCCGATGCGGCGCACTGGCCCTCGATGCTCTGCCGTTCTTCGGCGGTCAGATTGCCGGTCTGCAACAGGCCGTTGACAAACAGCCGCAATCCCGCCTCGGACGGCAGCCGGCCGGCCGATGTGTGGGGCGAAAACAGAAGCCCGGCGTCTTCCAGGTCGGCCATCACATTGCGGACCGTCGCCGGTGACAGCGCCGACCCCAGCATGCGCGACAGCGTCCGCGAGCCGATCGGTTCGCCCGTCGTGACATACGCGTCGACGATGTGGCTGAATATTTCGCGCGAGCGTTGATTAAGCTCAGAAATCATTCCGGCGCCGCTTTCCAAGGGTTCTCGACTGCCCGGAATGTAGTGAGCCTGCCCATCATCGTCAATATACCCGATCAGATTGGTTTCCATTGACGATGATATGCTCTACCGTGCCGCCCGGATTTACAGATGATCGACAAGGAAAGCATTATGAGACCATCGGGCCGCGCCAACGACGACCTTCGTTCTGTCACAATGGAAATCAACGTCAACAAGCATGCCGAAGGGTCCTGCCTGATTGCCATGGGCGACACCAAAGTGCTGTGCCTGGCCAGCGTCGAGCAAAGGGTTCCGCCGTGGTTGCGCAATTCCGGTCGCGGCTGGGTCACCGCCGAATACGGCATGCTGCCACGGGCCACCGGCGAGCGCATGGGCCGCGAGGCGGCGCGCGGCAAGCAATCGGGCCGGACCCAGGAAATCCAGCGCCTGATTGGCCGATCCTTGCGCGCCATCACGGATCTGGACGCCATGGGCGAAATGCAGATCACCATCGACTGCGACGTTATTCAGGCCGACGGCGGCACCCGCACGGCATCCATCACCGGCGCCTATGTCGCCCTGCATCTGGCTTTTCAGCGGATGAATGATCTGGGTGTCTTAAAGACGATACCGCTGATCGATCAGGTCGCCGCCATTTCCTGCGGCCTATACAAGGGCGCCGCCGTGCTGGACCTGGATTACGACGAAGACAGCAACGCCGAAGCCGACGCCAACTTCGTGCTGACGGCAAACCAGGGGATCGTTGAAATTCAGGGAACGGCGGAAGAAAAGCCGTTCTCGCCGGAACAATTTCACGAGCTGATGGAACTGGCCCGCAAGGGGGTCGATGAACTGGCCGCCCGACAGCGCCGGACATTGGGAATCGAATAGGATCGCCACCGCCATGCACCGGCGCTTCACGGAAAACAAACTGGTCATCGCCAGCCACAATCCCGGCAAGGTCCGGGAAATCGCCGAGCTGTTACGGCCGCTTGGCATTACGGTGGTGTCCGGTAGCGAACTGGGACTGGACGAACCCGTCGAGGATGGCGTGACGTTCGTCGCCAACGCCGAAATCAAGGCGAGAGCCGCGGCGGCGGCGTCAAGCCTGCCGGCGCTCGCCGATGATTCAGGCCTCGCGGTCGAGGCCCTGGGCGGCGAGCCCGGTATCTATTCCGCCCGCTGGGCCGGACCGGACAAGGATTTCGGCCTGGCCATGAGAAAGGTCGAGCAGGCCCTTGCGGGGAAAGACGATCGCCGCGCCCATTTCATGTGTGCGCTGTCGCTGTGCTGGCCCGCCGGGGCCGGCGCCAAGGCCCACTGCGAGACCTTCGAGGGACGTTTCGACGGCACCCTGGTCTGGCCGCCGCGCGGTGACCACGGTTTCGGCTACGACCCAATGTTCCTGCCCGACGGCTATGACGTGACCTGCGGCGAGATGGACCCCGAGGAGAAACACCGGATCAGCCACCGCGCCCTGGCCTTTCGGAAATTGATGGCGGCCTGTTTCGACGGGGCTTGACCGGTGCCCGACCTGACCCCGGAGGCGCCCCTGTCGCTCTACATCCACTGGCCGTTCTGCCGCCGGAAGTGCCCGTATTGCGACTTCAACAGCCACGTTGCCAAGGACGGCATCGATCATCCCCGCTGGCGCGCCGCCTTAATGGTGGAACTGGCCCATTTCGCGGCCCTGACGCCGGGGCGGATGCTGCACAGCATCTTTTTCGGCGGCGGTACGCCGTCGCTGATGGCCCCGGAAACGGCGGCGTCCCTGATCGCGGCGGCGAAAAAACACTGGCCCCATACCAGCGATCTTGAAATCACCCTGGAAGCCAACCCGACGTCGGTCGAGGCCGGCCGGTTACGGGATTTTCAGGGGGCCGGGGTCAACCGGCTGTCCCTTGGCGTTCAATCCTTCGACGATACGGCCTTGCGGTTTCTGGGTCGCGGCCACGACGCCGCCGAAGCGAAGGCGGCAATCGCCCTGGCCGCCGAAACATTCCCGCGCTATTCCTTTGATCTGATCTACGCCCGGCCGAACCAAACGGCGGCCCAGTGGCGGGCCGAGCTATCGGAGGCGATATCCTTCGAGCCGTCTCATTTATCGCTGTATCAACTGAGTATCGAGTCCGGCACGCCGTTTTTCCGCGACGGCGTAGCGGTCGCCGATGACGATCGCGGGGCGGACCTGTTTGAACTGACCGGCGAGATCACCGCCGCCGCCGGATTGCCGGCCTACGAAATTTCCAATCACGCCAGGCCGGGCCATGAATGCCGCCATAATGTTCTGGGCTGGCAGGGCCAGGACTACATCGGCATCGGCCCCGGCGCGCACGGTCGCCTTGGCTTTTCGGGCAGCCACGAGGCCGTCTACCAGATCCATGCGCCGGACCGCTGGCTGGCCGCGGTCGAACAAAGCGGCCACGGGACCGCCAAACGGACGCACCTCGACCGCGAGCAGCGGCTGGAAGAAATGGTGATGACCGGCCTGCGCCTGAGCCAAGGCATTGATCGGGCCGCCTTTGCCCGACTGACCGGCGTCGGCCTTGACGACGCCTTCGCGCCGGACCGCCTGTCCCGCCTGATCGAAGAAGGGTTTCTGATTTTGGATAGCGACGGCCTGCGGGCGACGCCGAACGGGCGACTGTGCCTGAACGCCGTACTGGCGGAACTCCTGGTCGGCGATGGCGGATAAACGGACTCCGGGCTGGTCTTCTTCTAGCCCGTCGTCCGCCCCGCCTCGATTGCCAATCGTATTGTATTCAACAGGGTCTCGTTAGTGACCTGTGACTTGATCAACGCCGCCTTGATGCTATCGGCCGTTTCGCGTGAAATTTCATCGGCCGAAAAAATGATGACCGGCGTCGAAGGGTCTCCGGGCCTGTTCAGCAGGGGCAAAATGGCCTCGCCGCCGCCATCCGGCAATGTCAGATCGAGAATAACGAGATCGAACGTTTCCCGCTCTAGCAAATCGCCGGCCTGGCCCACGGTCGTCGCGGCGACGACATCCGCCGTATCGGCGACGAGGGCTGAAACCACCAGCTGAATACCCTGATCATCCTCGACATGAAGAATGCGCGGCCTGGCGCCCGTCGCTTGTTTGAGGGCGACGTCTATTCTGTCCATCAGATGCGGCGTATCTATTGGTTTTTCGATCCAGTCGATGACGCCAAGGGCGCTGCCGTTCAATTCTTGCCGGCCTTCCTTGGCGGTCGCCGAAATGACAATGATCGGCAGGTCCCGGGTTCTCGATTTTTCCCTTAGCTCCTGCAGCAGGGAAAGGCCATCCTGGTCCGGCAAACCGAGGTCAAGGGTCATCGCGTCGTAGTCACCGTCGGCCAGGCGCTGTTTGGCCTGGGCCGCCGTTCGCGCCGTGCTGGTGGCATAGCCGGCTTTTGCAAGCACCGTTTCCAGGATCGCCGCGATATCGGCTTCATCTTCACAAATGAGAATACGGCGCCTGCCGGGCCTGTCTGTTTCCGGCGATTGGCCTCCGCTTTGGTCCGCCAAGGCCGGCAGGTCGACAAAGAACAGCGAGCCCCTGCCGATCTCTGTCTCGAACCCGACGGTTCCACCATGCTGTTCGACAATCGCCCTGGTGATACTGAGGCCCAGCCCGGTGCCGCCTTTTTTCCGGGTATCGGTGGAATCGGCCTGCGAAAACTTCTCGAATATGGACTCCCTGAATTCTTCCGGAATGCCGGGCCCCTTGTCCTGCACGGCAATACGAATGATGCCGTCATTGCTGGTGATTGACAAGTTAACCTGTTCCCCGTCCGGGGAAAATTTCGCGGCATTGGACATCAGATTGGACAGAACCTGCATCAGACGATCCTTGTCTCCCTGCACCAGCGCTTCCTTTTCCGTGGTCGTCAGAACGAATGTCACATTGTGTTCATCGCCAAACCCCTTGTTGGCGGCAATCGCATCCCGGACCAGCGACACGACCTCCACCGGTGTCATGTGGAAGTCCATTTTTCCGGCTGCGATCTTTTCCATGTCCAGGATGTCATTTATCAGCAGCACCAGCCTGTTCGAGTTGCTATAGGCGATATCCGCCATCGGTTTGAGCTGATCGGGAAGCGGGGCTATGGAGCCCGACCGGATCAGACCGAGCGATCCCTTGATCGAGGTCAGGGGCGTGCGAAGTTCGTGGCTGACGGTCGAAACGAATTCGTTTTTAGTTTGTTCTATCTTTTTGCGCTCGGTGATATCGCGGAAGACGATAATCAGAATTTCTTCCCTACCCAATCGAAGGGTCGAGGCCGCCGCTTCGAGCCAGACCGTCCCGCCATTCCCGTCCTGGCGATTGAGTTCCACGAATTGGCCGCTTTCGGCCAGGGCCCTGGGATCAATCTCCGGCCCGATCACGGCGGGTCCGCTCACCGTCGCGAATAATGTTTCCATCGGCTTGCCGGTCAGGTAATTCTCTCCGACCCCCAAAATACGCTCGACGGCCGCATTGGTGGATTCAATGACGCCGTCATCCCCACAGACCGCGATGCCGTCAATGATCCGCCCCATAATGGCTTCCGTACGATCCCGGCTTTCGGCAAGCTCAACGGTTCGTTCCCTGACCTGTCTCTCCAGATTCCGATTGAATGCCTGCACCCGATCCGCCATGGCGTTGAACGCATTCGCCACGACACTGAGCTCGTTGGAGGCATCGACAAGAGCCCGGTGTTCGAAATTTCCGTTTTCGAACTTATCGGCCGCGGCGACCAATTTTACCACCGGGCCGCTGACCGTTTGGCCGACACGCAGCGCCATCAGAACACCGCCGATCAGCATAATCACGGCGGCGACGATCGAGCTGTTGCGCGCGGAAACCTTGAACGCGGCAATTTCATCAAGATAGATGGCGACGTACTCGGCCACGGCCCCGTCAATGGTATCTCCGTTCTCGTCCGCCGCCAGCCGCGCCGTGTTGACATCGGTCAGGATCAGCCGGCGCTTGGCCATCGCGTCAATGAGCGTGACAAGGGTCGAGCGTGTCGCATTGTCAATATCCCCGGTGGCAATCATGGGTTCCAGGTTTCTCACCGACGCCAGAAAGTCTTGCCTCCCGTTCGGCGCTTCCAGGCCATGTTTTAGACTGTCGGGGTCGGCGGCGGCAAAGAGCAGCAGGATGCCGCGCATGGCCTCGGGCGGCAGCGCAACCGGCGCCCCGACGAGCAGGGCCGCGAGACGCTCGGTCTGATCAATGACGATTTCATGCTGCTTCCGGCTTTCGTCGAAAATGGTAAACAGTTTTTGAGAATTATCGATGAACGCGCCCACCGATGATTCGATGGTGTGGAAAAGACTCTGTTCCCGATCATCGACGCCGCCATGATCTTCCCGGTGGCGCTTGAAATTGTCCCAATACCAGATGAGCCGAGCGGCATGTTGTTTGAATTCATCGGCGTGCTCGGTGTGGCCGAGAAGGTAAGCGTTGTCGTCGTGGGCCATGTATTGAATGTTAACGGCAACGTTATCGAGTTCATTAATGGCGCTGGCGATGACGCCCAATTCCACCAGATCGGAATAGATTTTATATGAAACAAGCAGGAAAAGAACGATCAGGAAAGAAAACGCCGCCCAGATTTGCACCCGGATCTTGTTCCTGATCAAGCCAAGGATCCTCATACGCAAGCCGCCCTCATAACGTGCTGTCGCCCTTTCGTAAGCGCGACGATTATCGGATACTGGAAATCCCGAGGAAAACGTATCCTTGATTGATCAGGATTTTCATTTGGATATGCGAAACATAATTTCAAGAAAATTATCATTGGTTGACGGCCCCGGAGACCGCGCCAGGCGGGCGGCTGATCAGTTCGTCGGTACGGCGAAGGTTTCCGGCGCCGGGTCGATGATTTTCGTGCCGCGGGGCTCGACCTGCAAGACGGCCAGGCCGCGCTCGACGGTGCCGTCGGGCAAAAACCTGAAGATGCCGTCGCGGCCCCAAAATCCGCTTGCCGCGGTCAGTGTGGCGGCTGAAAAATCGGGCCGTCCGCCTTCCGCGTCACCGCTTCTGGATAGCACCGCCGCCAGCGCCGTGGCGTCATAGGCTAGTGTCGCAAGGCGCTGCGGCGGTTCGCCATAAACCTTTTCGTAACGGGCCAGGAAATCGGCCCTTGCCACCGGCGGCGGGGCGGCGTACCAGCCGCCAAGCAACGCCGGTTCCGCACCCAGGCCCGGCATGTCCCATTGACCGGTTCCAAGCATGCGGACTTTTTTTGGATCGATATCATAGAAAGGCAACAACGCCGCAATCGACAGCAACCGCTTGCCGCCATCGGCCAGCAGCAGGGCATCAAACGGCAGGTCGCCGATTGTTTGCAATTTTTTCAAGCGCCTTAGTGCACGGGCGGAAATTTCATCATTCCGCGCCGCCAGCGCCCGGCGTTGGGCCAAAAGCGCATTGCGACGGGCATCGTAATTTGCAAGATCGCGAACGACACCGGAAAAATCGGTTAGCCCGGGATCGTAAAACTGAACCCGCGACACCACCGCGCCGACCGCTTCGGCTTGCTCTTGCAGGGCTTCGATAACCGCCTGGCCGTAGGCGTTACTCGGGGCCAGCGCCGCGAAACGGATGATCCCCTGGGCGCGCGCGAAGCCGACGACGCGCCGGACTTCCGATTCCGGGAAGAACCCCATTGTATATATATCGCCGCCGGTAACCGTACGGTCGCTTGAAAAACCGATGACCGGAACATGGGCGGCCCGGGCCAGCGGTGCGACGGCGCGAACGGATGAAGACAACAGCGGCCCCAGGATCAGCGACGAGCCGTCGCCGATCGCCAGGCTGGCGGCCTCCATGGCGCCTTCCGCGGTACCGCCGGTGTCATGGATCAACAGTTCAAATTTATCGTTGGAAAGCTCGAACAGCGCCAGTTGCGCCGCGTTCAGCATCGATTTGCCCAGCTTCGCATAGGGCCCGCTCAACGGCACCAGCAACGCCACCCTGACCGTCGAACTCAGGGCCAGCGGTATCACCGGCGCGCCTTCCGTTTGAATACGGTCTTGCGGCGATGCCGCCCGGCCCGTAAGAAAGGGCGCCAGGGATGGCGTTTTCGGGCCGGGTTGAGCGCCGGGCGCCGGTTGCGTCTGCGATTGTTCCGACGGCGGCAGCGGGCCGGTCGGTCGCCCCCCCTGGGGCTGGTCAGGCACCACCAATGGCGGCTTTTCCACTGTCTTGGGAGCCGTTTTAGGGGCGACGGGGACGCTGGAGCCTTGAAACACCTGCGAAAGTCGTGAAGACTCACATGCCGACAAGACAGACACGCCGGCCAAAAGAACAACGGCCCTTAGGACCACGACCCGCCCCCATGACGAAACGGAAAATGAAAAAGCTCGCCGGTCAAAAAGCCGAAAACAGCGGCCGCGATTCTGCACCAAGAAACTCTCCTGAAGTTGTCGGTCAACGGGATCAGGCAGAGCCTAGCGGTGAGGCCGCCACAAGTAAACCATCCGCCGCCGGCAGGGCCCAAAATCCGGTCCCCGGCCTTTATCTTGTCGCGACGCCAATCGGCAATTCCCGCGACATTACCCTGCGCGCCCTGGACGTTCTTGCCGCCGCCGATGTGATCGCCTGCGAGGACACCCGGGTAACGGCGAAACTGCTGGCCATTCACAACATCCGCCGGCCGCTTCTCGCCTATCACGAACACAACGCCGACAGGGCCGGACCCGACATCATCAGGCGCCTGAAAAGCGGCAAAATCGTGGCGTTGGTATCGGACGCCGGCACCCCGATGGTGTCCGATCCGGGGTATCGTCTGCTGCGCACCTGTGCCGAGGAAGGTATTTACGTGACCCATCTGCCCGGCCCGTCATCGGTACTGATGGGCCTGGTCTTAAGCGGCCTGCCGACGGACCGGTTTTTGTTCGCGGGCTTCCCACCGGTCAAATCCGGCAAGCGCCGTGGCTTTTTCGATGACCTGAAAACGCTGGCCTCGACACTGGTCTTCCTGGAAAGCCCGAAGCGCCTGGCCTCGTCGCTGGCCGACATGCTCGCCGTGCTGGGCAACAGGGACGCCGCAATTGGCCGCGAGCTGACCAAAATGTTCGAAGAAATCCGGCGCGGGCCGCTCGAAGAGCTTGCCGCCCACTACGCCACGGCCGGTCCCCCCAAGGGCGAAGTGACGGTGGTCGTCGGAGCACCGGGAGAGGAGAAGATCATTGACGGCGATGACCTGGACGCGCTGATCGTCGCGGCCCTAAAAGGGACCTCCGTTCGTGACGCCGCGGCGGCGGTATCCGCCGCAACCGGCCTGCCCCGCCGAAACGTCTATTCCCGCGCGCTGAGCCTGGCAAAAAAATGACGCCGCCGCGACGCAAGGTCCAGGCTTATCGATTGGGCTGGCGGGCCGAGACAATCGCCGCCTTATTGCTGCGCCTGAAGGGCTATCGCATCATCGCCCGGCGCTACGTTACGCCGGTTGGCGAGATCGATCTGATCGCCACGCGGGGGCCGGTCGTCGCGGTGGTCGAAGTCAAGGCACGGTCCGGCCGCGGTGGGGCCGATGCCGCGGAATCCCTGGGCGCACGGCAGCGCAGGCGCATCGAACGGGCGACCGGAGCCTATCTTGCGAACCACCCCGGGTCGGAAGCGCGCGACATTCGTTTTGACCTGATCGTCGTCGGGCGCGGGTTTCTACCCCGCCACCTGCCGGGCGCCTGGATCGCCGGAGACTGAACCGCGGCCCGCACCGACCCAAAGAAACTCCTTGTCGAACCGTCCCGGTTCATTAAACTGGGCGCCATGAAAACATACATCTCGTCTGCCGCTCTTTCACGCGTCCGCTTTCGCGGCGTCGGGCTGGCGCTGCTGTTGGTCGGCGGCCTTGGTAGCCTTGGCGGCTGCGATCCAGTCAGCCTGGGCATCGGCGCCGCCGCCACGACCGGCGTCGCCGCCTATGAGGAACGCGGCATCAAGGGTGTCGCCACAGACACCGCCATCGAGGCCCGCATTCTGAAGCTGTGGCTCGAAGACCAGCCGGAAATTGCCGCCAAGCTCAGCGTCGAGGCCTATGAAGGCCGCGCCCTGATCACCGGCATCGTGCAAACGGAAGCCATGCGCGCCGACGCCATCGGCCTCGCCTGGAAGGCCGACGGGGTCAAGGACGTGCTGAACGAGGTCATCGTCGGGCCGTCCGGCGGCTTCGGCGAACTGGCCCATGACACCACCATCACCGCCGAACTGAAGTCGGCATTGACCTTTGACGAAGACGTCCAGGCGGTCAACTACGCCGTCGAAACCGTGCGCGGAACGGTTTATCTGATCGGTATCGCCCAAAGCAAGGCGGAACTTGACCGGGTGATCGCCCAGGCGCGCAATATTTCCTATGTCAAAAACGTTATCAGCCACGTCCGCATCATGGCCCCGGAAGAACGCGCCAAGCCCGCGAAAAAGACATCGGGGAGCTGACCGCATGCGGCCGTCTCCGGAGACCTGCCGTCGCCTCAATGCCATCGGCAAACTGGGCGACGACGCGCTCGGATTAACCGAAACGGCGCTGATCCTTGCCGCCGCGGAACGGCCCGGCTGCGATGTCGCGCCCTACGAACGCCATCTTGAAAAACTGACGGACGACGTCGCCGCTTACGCCGGCAAGGAGGCCGAACATCCGCGTCGCGGGTTGGCCATGCGGGCCGATGCGTTGCGCCAGATTATCGCCAGACGATATGGCTACGGCGGCTGCGACGACGCCTATGAGGACTTTGAATACGGCAACCTGATCCGGGTTATCGACCGCCGCCGGGGGCTGCCGGAACTGCTCGGGATCATCTACATCCATGTCGCCCGGGCGCTCGGCTGGCGCATCGACGGCCTCGATTTTCCACCGCGATTGCTGGTCCGCCTGGAATTCGGCGGCGAGCGCCTGATCCTGGACCCGTTCGACGGCGGCATCGAACGCCAGCCGCACCACTTGCGCGATCTGTACAAGGCGGTATCGGGGGCCCACGTGGAAATGACCCCCGGCCATTTCGCCGCCATCAACAACCGGGCGCTGCTGATTCGGTCGCGCAAAAATGCCAAGGTGCTCAACCTGCGATCGGAAAACCTGGAAGGCGCGCTGGATGAAATCCGGACGATGCTGATGTTCGCCCCCGATGTCGCGACGCTATGGCGGGAGTCCGGCATTCTCAACGCGCGCCTCGACCGGGTCAACGAGGCGATCGCCGCGCTCGAGGAATTTCTCGCTCACGGCGGCTCCGACGCCACCCATTACCGAACATCCATTTTATTGCAGGAACTACGGTCGCGCCTGAACTGACCGGCGCCGGCTATAACAGGACTATTGACCATGCCAAAACACGTCGCCATCCAGATGGATCCGGTCGAGCACATTGACATCGATGCCGATTCAAGCTTCGTGCTGGGGCTGGAGGCCCAGAAGCGGGGCTACGCGCTGTATCATTATCAGCCGCAGGACATGTCCTTCAGCGGGGGCCGGGTCACCGCACGGGCCCGCGCCATGACCCTGCGGCGCGAGCGGGGCAATCATGTGGATTTGGGGGGGCCCGAAAATATCGACCTCGGTAAAATCGATGTGGTGCTGATGCGGCAGGACCCGCCGTTCGATATGGCCTATATCACGGCGACCCACCTGCTGGACCATATCCATCCGGAAACCCTGGTCGTCAACGACCCGTGTTCGGTGCGCAACGCTCCGGAAAAACTGTTCGCGACCCTGTTCCCGGAGCTGATGCCGCCGACCATGATTTCCAGCCACCCGGCCGCCATCAGGGAATTCCGGGCCGAACACAGGGATATCATTATCAAGCCGCTTTACGGCAACGGCGGGGCCGGGGTTTTTCATATCACCGCGCAGGACGATAACCTGAACGCGCTGCTGGAAATGTTTACCGAGCGGTCGCGCGAACCGGTCATGGTGCAGGCCTTCCTGCCCGACGTCCAGCACGGCGACAAGCGCATTATCCTGATCGACGGCAAGCCCGCGGGCGCCATCAACCGGGTGCCGCCGGAGGGCGAAATCCGCTCCAACATGCACGTCGGCGGGACACCCCTGCAATCGGCCCTGACCAGCCGCGAGCACGATATCTGCGCCGCCATCGGGCCGGAACTGAAAAGGCGCGGCCTGGTCTTTGCCGGCATCGACGTGATTGGCGACTACCTGACTGAAATCAACGTCACCTCACCGACCGGCCTGCAGGAAATCAACCGCTTCGACGATACCTGCCTGGAGGCCCGGATCTGGGATGCCATCGAGCAGCGGCTCGGGGATTAACGGAAGGGCTCGTAATGCCAAAGGTGCTTTTTGAGAAAACCGGCCGGATCGGCCGGATCACGCTGAACCGCCCGGACGTCCTGAACGCCGTCGATGACGAGGTTCCGGCGTTGCTGTCGGCGGCCGTCGCCGCCGCTAACGCCGACCCCGACATTCATGTGATCGTCCTCGCCGGCAACGGCCCCGCCTTCTGCGCCGGGTACGACCTGGCCTACTACGCCGAAGGAAACGGCAACGGTCAGGCGACCCAGGAGATGCCCTGGGACCCCATGAAGGATTTCACTTTCATGTCCCGCAACACCGACCATTTTATGTCGTTATGGCGGTCCGAAAAGCCGGTGATCTGCAAGGTACACGGTCACGCGGTTGCCGGAGGATCCGACATAGCGCTGTGTGCCGATATGATCGTCATGGCCGAAGACGCAAAGATCGGCTACATGCCGACACGCGTATGGGGTTGCCCGACAACGGCGATGTGGGTTTATCGTCTGGGGCCGGAAAAGGCCAAGCGGATGCTTTTCACCGGAGACAAGATTGACGGCGTCGAGGCCGAACGCATCGGCCTCGTCCTCAAGGCCGTTCCCGCCGAAACGCTCGATGCCGAAGTCGAGGCCCTGGCCGAACGAATGGCGACGGTTCCCACGAACCAGCTGATGATGCAGAAGATGGTGATCAATCAGGCGATTGAGGCGATGGGCCTGCCGGGTACGCAACGGCTGGCGACAGTGCTGGATGGCATCACCCGGCATTCGCCGGAAGGGCTGAATTTTAAGCACCGGGCCGAAACCGTTGGCTGGAAGCAGGCCGTCGACGAAAGAGATCGCGGCACCTACGACTGGACCGAAGACCGGCCCATCAACGGCCCAAAATAGGCGGGCGGAAATTCGAGCCCGGGCCGGTCCCGACCGGAAGAAAGGCACGCCATGCGATCCTTTGTGACGCTATTTGTCTTCGTGGCGGGGTTGTCGGTGTCCGCCTGCGGCAACGGTGAGGAGATCTGCCGGATCCTGTTGCCGCATCGGCCCGCCCAACCCCCCGGAACGGAGCTCGGGATTTCCGGCGACATCGCAGCGCAGCACCTGGCCCTCGTGCGAAGAGCCGACCAAGGCGACGCCCGGGCGGCGTATGACCTTTACCGCCTGAGCGCGACGGTCGGCGAGCAACGAAAGTGGATCTGCGTCGCCGCGAATTTGGGTCTGCCGGAAGCGCAGATGGAAATCGCGCGGATGTATTGGGGCCCGCCGCCGCCCCTGAGTTTCTACTCTCCGTTTTCCCGCGATATCGTCAAAGCCTACGTGTGGAGCCGCATAGCGATGCGCAACGGCGAACCCATGCAGGAAATATCGTGGCGACTGACCTCGGGGATGTCCGGGGCGGATCGCCTCGAGGCCGAGCGCCTGCTAAACGAGTGGATGCCCGATCCACAGGGATGCGAGTAGGGTGGCAGGCCGATCCGGTCGATACGTCAGAGGTCCCGCTGCCGCCGTTTACGTCCCAGAAATCCAAGCCCGATGAGGCCCGAGAGGAACAACGGCAGGGCGGCGGGGAGGGGGACGACGGAGGGGCCGCCGGCGAGGGTGCCGCTATAGGTGAAATTATCCACCCACACGAGGTCGTTGTCCCCGAAAGATTGCTGAGTCAATATTGCGTAGGCGATACCGCCGCCCGAAATGCCGTAATATTCGCCAAGGTTGCTGTCAAAAATAGGGTAGGAAAGCGGCAGGGCGTCAATCAAGGCATCGGTGCCGGAGTAGCCTGCGACAACCCATCTGGCGTCAAATCCGCCAAAGTTGAAGGCGAAGGCATCGACCGGCGACGAAAAATCAAACCGGTATATTTGGGGTAAGATGAGCGAGCCTGGGTCGGACGTAAGCGCCCGGCCCGTGGTATTGTTTAAGCCGCCGTTGTCACCGACCCCAAAGGAAACCGGAAGCTCGGTGCCGTTGTCGACATGGGAGGCGGTTATGGTGACGCCCGCCACCGTCAAGACGGGGTAGCCCCCCAACGGCGTAGACGCGAAATCAATGACCGTCCCGCCGGGGATGGCATCAAGGGGCGAACCGAGACCGGCGATCGTCCCCGCACCGGCAGGCGATGCCGCGAAAAACAGTGCCGTTGCCAGTACGGCCCGAAGAGACACGAGTTTCGTTTTCATGAATCCGACTCCCCAAAAACCTGCGCGCCAAACGCGTGACGACGCATTTTCATCCGAACACTGCCCATCAACCCCCGTCGTCCCGCCCGATTTCAGGGCCGACAATCGGAAAGATGATAGTGACATTAAGTCGACGCTACCATGAGAACCTTACAACTCCCTGACAAAGCCTTATATTTTGTGAGGACATTTGGACTTTCGATCGTTGCTTCTTTTGCTGATCTTCCTTGTTTGCCTCCCGTCGAGTCTTGGCTGAACGTCACAACAGGGAGCGCCGCCCCATGGCTGCGCGGATCAACACCGTCGCCTTTCACGGCATTGACGTTTTGGATGTGCTGGTGCAGATGCGGATGGCGCCTGGACTCCCGGCCTTTACCATTGACGGGTCTGTTTACCCAGACCCGAAAAACCCCCGCCGAACGACTCGGGAAATCGCTCCGGTGTCCCGTTACCTTCGGAAACCTGACCCTGAGAAAGGTCGCCGGTCACGTCGATTTTCAGCCAAGCTCGAGCCATCATAGTCCGGTTTCAGTCGCGGTCGGCGTTTCGACTGTGATCCCGTGCAGAAAAGCTGCTGATGGCGGCGCCATAATCTGTTTGATCGTGTGCCGACACACCCATCAAAACGACCATGGCGACGAGGACGAGAGACCGCCAAACCGGTGCCGGAGGCGTTTCCTGGCGGGCTTGATCTTCGGGCAATTCCTTCGATCCGGTAACCATGGCCTGGACCAGCTTCTCGCGAGTCAGCACCTGCTCGACAATCACTCCGCCAATGTGCAGTGCGACCAGCACCTGCATCATACCGCCCAGTGCCTCATGCACGTCTTTGAGCCACGCCAGGTTTGCGACGACCATGAAGGTGCCTGTTGCGGCGGTGCAGACAAGGACAGCCAGCATGACGAGGATCATCAAGCCGCCCGTCGGGTTGTGTCCGACATAATGTACCGGCTTGAAACGAAGGACCGACAGGACATGGTTTTTGATTTCGGCCCATGAGTAAACAAAATCGGTGAAACGGGAGTGCCGACTGCCCACCACCCCCCAACCGATGCGAAACACGAGCAGCATGGAAACCATGAATCCCGCGTAAGCATGAACAATGAAGGTCAGGCCTTTGTCCTCGCCGGAGACAAAACATACGAACACCGCCGCCACCAACAGCCAGTGAAAGGTCCGGGTAGCAAAATCCCATACTTTAACCTGTTTCATCGGAACATTCCTTTCTCACGGGTAACGACGGAACGCGTTGATTGCCGTTCCTGTTTTCTTCGGAGTTAGCTGGTCCTCGTGCCACGCGCCATAAACCTTAGTTCGATTTGCCGGAATACTGGACTTCCGGCGTTCACGCACGAACGACTGCCGGCGGTCCGCTTCGTGTCCAGGCGGCAGGCACGCCGGATGTCCGTTCTGAATGTCGGATGTTGACCCAACCCGGAAATCGCGCTTCACCAACGCTTGGTATTATCAACGTCGTGCAGTAGCATCAGGCCATGATGACGAGCGGCATTAGCGGAACCGAAGGCTACGCGGAACAGGCCGAACAACTACTGGTTCGGTACGAGACGATCACCTTTGAGGACACGCATTCAGCCGTTCTTCATCTGCTGCCGCGTACCCCCGGCATGGTTCTCGACATCGGCTCGGGAACGGGTCGCGATGCCGCCCACTTTGCCAAAATCGGTCACCGTGTCGTCGCCGTTGAGCCGACTGATGAACTGCGCGTTCCGGCATCTCGCATACATCCGTCGCTATCGATAGACTGGCTTGATGATAGCCTTCCTGATCTCAGGCGCGTTGTCGCGCTGAGCCAATACTTCGATTTAGTGATGCTCACGGCGGTGTGGATGCATCTGGACGCAACGGAGCGCGAGGGTGCGATGCCCGTACTTGCCTCATTGGTCCGGCCAGGCGGCGTCATGATTATGTCGCTTCGCCACGGTCCCGTGCCATCCGGTCGCCGAATGTTCGACGTATCGGTGGAGGAGACCGTCGCGCTTGCTCGGGCGGAAGGTTTAATTCCGGTGGTCAATCTTCACACCGAGTCCGGTCAGGATCACAACAAACGTGCAGGCGTCACGTGGACCCGTCTGGCCTTTGAAAATGAACGTTTAAAGACTTAAAGCCGGGGGTCGCGTAGCAAAGCGTACGGCGTCCCGACAAAACCCATATTAGTTTACGGGTGCTTAAACCTTCCGGCCCCCGATTCTTTTGCTGGTGTTCTATGTTTGTTCCCTGTAGGGTTTTGGCTGAAATTCATAACAGGGAGCGCCCCATGGTCGCGCGGATCAATACCGTCGCCTTTCGCGGCATCGATGTTTTGGATGTGGACGTACAGGTGCAGATGGCCTCCGGGCTTCCGGCGTTTACCATCGTCGGTTTGCCCGACAAGGCCGTATCGGAAGCCCGCGAACGGGTGCGCGCGGCCCTGAACGCCATCGGCCTCGCCCTGCCGCCGAAACGGATCACCGTTAATCTGGCCCCCGCCGATGTCGCCAAGGAGGGCTCGCACTTCGATCTCGCCATCGCCGTCGGCCTGCTTGCCGACATGGGGGTGCTGCCGGTCGAGGACGTCGGGCGGTATCTGGTGCTTGGCGAGCTGGCGCTGGACGGATCGATCAGCCCGGTCAGCGGCGTCCTGCCGGCCGCCATCCATGCCGCCGCCCGTGACTTAAACCTGATGTGCCCCGGCGCCCAGGGTGGCGAGGCGGCATGGGCCGGAAACGACGGCGTGCTGGCGCCCGATGATCTGGTGCAATTGATCAACCATTTCAAAGGCACCCAGTTGCTTCGGCCGCCCGAACCCGGGACGGCGCAGGATCTCGCGGTTTATCCCGATCTGGTCGATATCAAGGGTCAGGAAAGCGCCAAGCGGGCGCTGGAAATTGCCGCCGCCGGCGGCCACAACCTGTTGATGGCCGGGCCGCCCGGTTCCGGCAAGTCGATGCTGGCGGCCCGCCTGCCCGGATTGCTGCCGCCGCTGGACGCCGACGAAATACTCGAAACCAGCATGATCCAAAGCCTCGCCGGGGTGCTGGTCGGCGGCGCGTTGACCCGGCAGCGGCCCTTTCGCGACCCGCACCATTCGGCATCGCAGGCGGCCCTGGTCGGCGGCGGTCGCAAGGCCCGGCCGGGCGAAGTCTCGCTGGCCCATTTGGGGGTGTTGTTTTTGGATGAGTTGCCGGAATTTCAGCGGGCCGCGCTGGAGGCGTTGCGTCAGCCGCTGGAAACCGGCACGACCACGGTGGCGCGCGCCAGTGCCCACGTCACCTATCCGTCGCGCTTTCAATTGATCGCGGCGATGAACCCCTGCCGCTGCGGTCATCTGGACGATCCGGGGCAAGCCTGTTCGCGGGCGCCGCGCTGCGCCAGCGATTATCAGGCGAAAATTTCCGGGCCGCTGTTTGATAGGATCGATCTGCACGTCGATGTGCCGGCCGTTTCGGCCGCCGATCTGGCGCTGCCGCCGCCGGCCGAAACGTCCGCCGATGTCGCCGCCCGGGTCGCCACGGCGCGCCATATCCAGCGACGACGCTATGCCGCCCATCCGGGCGTGCGAACCAACGCCGAGGTCGATGGCGCGCTGCTGGAGCGGGTGATCGCCCCCGACGATGCGGGGCGGGCCTTGCTCGGCGAGGCGACCGACCGGATGGCCCTGTCCGCCAGAGGATATCACCGGGTGCTGCGGGTCGCCCGCACGCTGGCCGACCTTGACGCGGCGGAAAATGGCGACGGCGACCGGCCGGTCCGGCGCATCCACATCGCCGAAGCGCTATCCTATCGCCGGGTGCAGCCGGGCCGCGGCGCCCTCAGGCGGCCGGCCTAGAGCGTCAACTAAGAAACAGGAAGGAATAACAGGATGGCTCAGCCAAGTTGCGTCATCGTCGGCGCAGGCCCCGGACTGGGAACGGCAATCGCCCGCAAATTTGCCAAGGAAGGCTTTGACCTTGCCCTGATCAGCCGCAACCAAAAGAACCTGGACAGGATGTGCGTGGTTTTTGGCGCCGAGGGGCATCGGGCGCGGGGCTTCGCTGCCGATGCCGGAAACGAGGACGAGCTTCTGTCTGCGTTTGAAAAAATTGCCGAGTGGAACGGTAATTTTGGCGTCCTTATATACAATGCCGCCGCTCTTGTTCCAGACAGCGCTCCGGATATTACCGTGAATTTGGTGATGGAAAAGATGGCCGTCAACCTGGGGGGTGCGATCTGTTCCGTAAACCGGGTATTGCCAACGATGCGGGGTCGCGCCCAAGGAACGATCCTGATAACCGGCGGTGGGTTGGCGCTGGAACCGTATCCAGACTGGACGGCCCTTTCCGTCGGAAAAGCGGCTTTGCGAAGTTACGCGCTGTCGCTATATAAAGCCCTCGCGCCTGAAAACATCCATGTTGCCGTTGTCGCCGTTTGTGGCGTTGTCGAGCCCGGCGGATTATTCAATCCTGACGACATTGCAGAAGAATACTGGAATCTCCATAAGGAAGCCAAACCGGGCTGGCGTCGGGAGCTGGTTTATTTACCGGAGGGCGCGGACCCATATTACAACGATCCGACCGCTGTATATCGGGCTGCTTCCTTGCCCATACGATAATGCAAATTTCGATAGCCCCGCACTCGACTGCGGCGGACTCAGGCGACCCGCTTAGGGGTTTTCGGCCTCGATGGCGACGACCACGGGCACCGGGTCGGCGACCAGCATGGCTTCGCGGGCAGCGTGTTTTTTACGGCGCGCGGCCAGGGTTTCGCGGTGCGCCAAATAGACCCCGCTGGCGACGATGATCCCGGCGCCGGCGAGAACCGGGTGGCCCGGGATATCGTCCCAGAAGACGTAGCCGAGAATCGCCGACCAGACCAGGGCCGAGTATTCGAACGGCGCAAGCAACCCGACCGGGGCCAGACCGAAGGCCTTGGTCGTGCAATAATGGCCGCTGACGGCAAGGGCGGCCATGCTCAGAACAATGCCGAAATCGGCCATCGGCATGGGGACAAAGACCAACGGCAAGGACGCACTGCCGATCACCGCCAGGCCCAGATTAAAATAAAAGACCTGTCGGAAAACGCCCTCGCTGGGGCCAAGCCAACGGGTCGCCAGCATCATCAATGCGTACGCCGCCCCCGATCCCAGGGCATAAAAGGCATCTGCCTGAAAAACCGAACTTCCGGGTTGGGCGGCGATCAGGACACCGACGAAACCGACGCAAATTGCCGCCCAGCGATGCGCCCCGACCCGTTCCTTGAACAACGGCACCGACAGGGCCGTCATCAGGAACGTCGCGCCGCCGAAAAAGATCACCGTGGTATCGGCGAGCGGCATGGTTTTAAGGCTCGAGAAAAACAGATACGGCGCGAAAAAACCGACGGCGATGCGCAACACATGGCCGCCCGGTCGAGCCGTTTTCAGCGCCGCCAGCCCCCCCAGACGCGGCACCAGAAACAGCATGCCCGCAACGATGATCCAGCCGCGAAAGGCGAGGATCTGCATCACCGAGTAATGGGCGCCAACCAGCCACTTGGCGACGCTGTCCATAACCGTCAGGGCGCCGATCCCGGTCAGAACCAGCGCTATTCCGGCGAGGTTGTGCTGTTCGTGTTTTTCCGTCATCGGGCTTTGGGCGTCAGTCTTTGGGACGCTTGATCATGCCGCCCAGATCGCGGCCGGCGAAAATATGAAGGTGCAGGTGGGGAACTTCCTGGCGGGCATCGGGGCCGTTGTTGACCAGCGCCCGAAAACCGGGTTCGGTGACACCCAGATCACGGGCGACCTGACCGACGGCACGAATGAAGCCGGCAATTTCGGCGTCCGAGGCGGCGGCCGAAAAATCATCCATGTTGATGTACGGGCCCTTCGGAATAACCAGAACATGCACCGGTGCCTGCGGCGTGATGTCATGAAAGGCCAATGCGTAATCGTTTTCGAAAACCTTGCTGCACGGAATTTCGCCGCGCAGGATTTTGGCGAAAATATTATCGGTGTCGTAAGCCACTGGTCACCCCCCGGTCGTATTTCGTTCGACTGACATTTTATGTTTTAGGCCGCGCGTTCTTTTCGTCAATGCCCGAAACGCCTTCGCGGCGCTGTAATTCGGCCCAGACGTCGACAGGGTCGATATCCATCTGGGCCCACAGCACCAGCAGATGATACAGCAGGTCGGCGCTTTCGGAGACCACGTCATCGTCGGTTTCATCAAGCGCCGCGACGATCGTCTCGCACGCCTCCTCGCCCAGTTTGCGGGCGATTTCACCACGCCCGCGGGCCAGCAATTTCGCCGTGTACGAGGTTTCCGGGCTGCCCCCCCGACGGCTTTTGATGACCGCGAAAAGGCCGTCGAGAACGCCGCTGTCCGTACCGGTGTCGCTCATGGTTCAGGTCTCCCCGTTCGGGCGAACGGGGATGCCCGCCGCCGCCATGTAGGTTTTCGCCTGTTCTATGGTAAAGGTGCCAAAGTGAAAAATCGAGGCCGCCAGCACCGCCGAGGCGTGGCCATCGCGAATGCCTTCGACCAGATGTTCCAGCGTGCCGACGCCACCCGAGGCGATCACCGGCACGCTGACGGCATCCGATATGGCGCGCGTCAGGGGCAGGTTAAATCCCTGCTTGGTGCCGTCCCGGTCCATCGATGTCAGCAGTATTTCCCCGGCCCCGCATTCGACCATGCGCCGGGACCAGCCGACGGCGTCGATGCCGGTGGCGTTACGCCCACCATGGGTGAAGACTTCGAACGCATCCGGGCCGGTGGATTTGGCATCAACCGAAACGACAATGCATTGCGAGCCGAATTTTTCGGCGGCCCGGCGCACGAAATCGGGGTCTTTGACGGCGGCGGTATTGATCGACACCTTATCGGCCCCGGCCAGCAGCAGGCGGCGGATATCGTCGGTGGTCCTGACGCCGCCGCCAACGGTCAGCGGCATGAAGCATTTTTCCGCCGTCCGCGACACCACATCGAAAATCGTCTCGCGGCCTTCGTGACTGGCGGTGATATCAAGGAACGTGAGTTCGTCCGCGCCGGCCTGGTCGTACAGGCTGGCCTGTTCGACGGGATCCCCGGCGTCCATCAGATCGACGAAATTGACGCCCTTGACGACGCGGCCGCCTTCGACGTCCAGGCACGGAATAATGCGGGCTTTCAGCATCTGCTATCCCTTCAACAAGGCCGTCGCCCGGGCCGGGTCGAGGCGACCATCGTAAACCGCCCGGCCGCTGATGACGCCTTCGAGCAAGCCGCCGCCAGCGTCTTTCAGCGCCCGCAGATCGTCCATCGACGAGACCCCGCCAGAGGCGATCACCGGGGTTGAAATAGCCGCCGCCAAATGAACCGTCGCCTCCACATTGGGGCCCGCCATGGCGCCGTCACGACCGATATCCGTGAAGATAATGGCGGCGACGCCCGCGTCTTCGAACTTGTCGGCCAGATCGAAGCTGGTAATTTCCGATACTTCGGCCCAGCCTTCGACGGCGACGAAGCCATCCCGGGCATCGATGCCAACGGCGACCCGGCCGGGATAGGCGCGGCAGGCGCGGCGCACCAGGTCGGGGTCACGCAGGGCCACGGTCCCCAATATTACCCGCCGAATTCCGGCCTCCAGCCAAAAATCGATGGTTTCCAGGTCGCGAATGCCGCCGCCCAGTTGCACCGGAATATCAACCGCGGCCAGAATGGATTGGACGGCCTCTGCATTGACCGGCTCGCCGGCAAAGGCGCCATTTAAGTCAACCACGTGCAGCCAGTCGCACCCGGCATCGGCGAAGGCGCGGGCCTGACTGCCGGGGGTATCGCTGAACACCGTCACCCTGTCCATGTCGCCATGGACCAGCCGCACGCACTGGCCGTCTTTAAGATCAATGGCCGGGAAAAATATCATATCAGGGTTTCCATTTCAGGAAGTTGCCGATCAGGTGGAGGCCGACCCGTTGGCTTTTTTCGGGGTGAAACTGGGTTCCGACCATGTTGTCGCGGCCGACCGCCGCCGTCACCGGGCCGCCGTAGTCGGCAGTGGCCAGAACATCCCCGGGATTGGTGCAGCGCAGGTGGTAGCCATGCACATAATAGGTATGCGGCGCGCCTTCCAGGCCGTCGAACAGCGGGTGGCGAACATCGCCAAGGCGCAATTCGTTCCAGCCCATGTGCGGAATTTTCAGCGCCGGGTCGGTCGGCCGAAGGGGTTCGACCGATCCGCTGATCCAGCCCAGCCCCGCATGCTCGCCGTGTTCGTGACCGACGGTCGCCATCAGTTGCATGCCGACGCAAATACCGAAAAACGGCGTCGCCTTTTCAATTACCGCTTCGTTCAAGGCATCGACCATACCGTCCAGCGCCATCAGCCCGGCCCGGCAATCGGCAAAGGCGCCGACCCCCGGCAACACGATGCGGCTGGCCCGGCGCACCGCCTCGGGGTCCGACGTGACGGCCACATCCAGGCCCGACAGGCCCAAATCGGCAGCGGCGCGCGCGAACGATTTCGCCGCCGACCGCAGGTTGCCCGATCCGTAATCAATGATGGTGACGGTCATGCCGGTATACGTCCCTAGCCACGCACGGCGGCGGCCATGTCGGCGGCCAGTTGCGGGCGGTTTTCAAGAAATCGGCGTTCGGCCATATCCCGGCTTTCGGCGACAACGACATCGACGGCGACATAGCCCTGGGCTCTCAATGTCGCGTCTCGCAGGTCCGACCCGGCGAAACCGATGGCCAGTGCCAAACCGGCGGACAGCACCCCCTGGGTCAGGTCGCCAAGCCCGGCGAGGCCCGGCAAGACGCCGAGCGCGACATCAACGGCGAGCAACACCGCCGCGACAATCCACATGCGGTGCCAAAGCGCCCACGGCACGGCCAGCAGGAAGGCCGGCCAGCTGAAGCCATCCTTGACCAGGCGCAGTTCGCCATCGTCATAAGGGGCGGTGTCGCCGGATATTCGCAGGTAGGCCGTGTAAAGTCTGGTCATGGCTGTTTGGCTTAACCTAAAGTGAGCCGCCGAGCACGCCCTTGGTCGAGGGCACGGCGTCGGCCTTGCGCGGATCGATTTCAAAGGCCTGCCGCAACGCCCTGGCAACCCCCTTGAAACAGGATTCAACAATATGGTGGTTATTGTCGCCATACAGCGTCTCGACGTGCAGGGTCAACCCGGCGGCTTGCGCGAAGGCCTGGAACCATTCCTTGAACAGTTCGGTGTCCATGTCGCCAAGCTTGTCGCGCGCGAAGTCAACCTTCCACACCAGGAAAGGCCGGTTCGACGCATCGAGGCTGACCCGGGTCAGGGTTTCGTCCATGGGCGACATCGCCTGACCGAAGCGGGCGATCCCCTTGCGGTCGCCCAACGCCTGCATCACCGCTTCGCCGATGGCGATGCCGGTGTCTTCGGTGGTGTGATGAAAGTCGATGTGCAGGTCGCCGTCGGCCTTGACCGCCAGATCCATCAGGCTGTGGCGTGACAGTTGCTCCAGCATGTGGTCCAGAAAGCCGATGCCGGTCGAAACGGAATAGCTGCCGCTGCCATCCAGGTTGACGGACGCGGTGATTTTAGTCTCGTTGGTGTTGCGCTCCACGGTTGCCGTGCGCATGGTCTGAAACTCCTTGAGTCTGGCCTGCGGTGACTTGTAGCAGGTGATCGGCCAAACGGGAAGTCCCGCTTGCGGGGTCTACGGATTGCCTGATACAGATATTGGTATCTGTTTTCATATGAGGACCGGCAAATGACATGGGAATCATCGATCGCGCTAACCATCGCGTGTGCGATCTCTATGGCGGCGCCCGGACCGGGCGTCATGGCGCTGGTCGGGCACGCGCTGGGCAACGGCTTTCGCCGCAGCACCGGCTTCATTGTCGGCATGGTAACCGGCGATTTGATCTATCTGACGTTCGCCATCCTGGGCATGGCGGCCCTTGCCCGGTCGTTCGAAGGGGCCTTCATGATCATTCGGCTGACCGCCGCGTGTTACCTGATTTATCTCGGGATCAGGGCCTGGCGGTCGGCGCCGGTTGTCTTTAAGGGCACAACGGAAGAAATCGGGACGTCCGGCCGCCGGCACCAGTCCAAGGGATTCGTGAGCGGCCTGCTGACGACCCTCTCGAACCCCAAGGTCATGATGTTTTATGTCGGCTTCCTGCCCAGCTTCGTCGACCTGACGAGGCTAACCCATCTGGACGTGGCGATCGTCGCCGGCATCGTCGCCGGGGTGCTGTCCTTGTTAATGGCGAGCTACGCGATGGCCGCCGGCCGGGCCCGGCATCTGCTGAAAAGCGCGCGAGCGGTGCGGGCGCTCAATCGAGGCTCGGGGTCGGTAATGATCGGGGCCGGGGTCTTCATCGCCGCCCGCGGCTAGGACCCCCCTTGACCCCGGCAGGCGACAGGCCTAAATCCTCCATACCGTATTCCCGACTGTATTCCTGACCTCCCACCCCGAAAGGCGTCGCCCTATGGCCGATACTTCCCCTCCAAGCTGGCATGGCACGACCATTTTGTGCGTGCGTAAAAACGGCACCGTCGTCATCGCCGGTGACGGACAGGTCAGCCTTGGCGATACGGTCATCAAGGGCAACGCGCGCAAGGTCCGGACGCTCGGTGACGGCTCCGTCATCGCCGGGTTCGCCGGCGCCACGGCGGATGCCTTTACCCTGTTCGAGCGGCTTGAAGGGCGGCTGGAGCAGTATCCCGGTCAGCTGACGCGGGCCTGTGTCGAAATGGCCAAGGACTGGCGCACCGATCGCTACCTCAGGCGGCTGGAAGCGATGATGACCGTCGCCGACAAGGGGGTCTCGCTGGTGCTGACCGGGACCGGCGATGTGCTGGAACCGGAATACGGCGTTATCGGGATCGGCTCCGGCGGCAATTACGCACTGGCCGCGGCGCGCGCCCTGTACGACCGCGACGACATGGACCCCGAAGCCATTGCCCGCAAGGCGATGGCGATCGCGGCTGAAATCTGCGTCTACACAAACACCAACGTCACCATCGAAACCCTTTGAGCGCGGGCCATACGAATGAATAATATCCCCTTAAGCACCTTCACCCCGCGAGAAATCGTTTCCGAGCTGGACCGCTACATCATCGGCCAGAACGACGCCAAGCGCGCCGTCGCCGTCGCCCTGCGCAACCGCTGGCGGCGGCAGCAGCTGAATGACGACCTGCGCGAAGAGGTGCAGCCCAAGAATATCCTGATGATCGGGCCGACCGGCGTCGGTAAAACGGAAATCGCCCGCCGCCTGGCGAAGCTGGCGCAGGCGCCGTTTATCAAGGTCGAGGCGACCAAGTTCACCGAGGTCGGCTACGTCGGGCGCGATGTCGAGCAAATGATCCGTGACCTGGTCGAAAGCTCCGTCCACATGGTCCGCGAGCGCCTGCGCAAGCAGGTAAAGGCCAAGGCCGAAACCAACGCCGAGGAACGGGTGATCGACGCCCTGGTCGGTGACGGCGCCGGAGAGGAAACGCGTCAAAAATTCCGCAAGATGTTGCGCGAGGGCCAGCTCGCCGACAAGGAAATCGAAATCGGCGTTTCCGAAAGCGCCGGGGCAAGCATGCCGACCTTCGATATTCCCGGCATGCCGGGGGCGCAGATGGGCATGCTGAATATCGGCGACATAATGGGCAAGGCGTTCGGTACGCAGGTTCAGCAGAAGAAGATGTCGGTGTCGGAATCCTACGACGTGCTGATCAACGAGGAAAGCGACAAGCTGCTGGACGAGGACAAGATCATCAAGGAAGCCATTGAAACGGCGGAAAATCATGGCATCGTGTTCCTCGACGAGATCGACAAGATCACCGCCCGGTCCGACCGTAGCGGCGCCGATGTCAGCCGCGAGGGGGTCCAGCGGGACCTGCTGCCGCTGATCGAGGGGACCACCGTTTCGACCAAGCACGGGCCGGTTCGGACCGACCATATCCTGTTCATCGCCTCGGGCGCTTTTCATATCGCCAAGCCATCGGACCTGCTGCCGGAACTTCAGGGGCGGCTGCCGACCCGCGTCGAGCTGCGGTCACTGACCCGGGACGATTTCGTCCGCATCCTGACGGAAACGGAAGCCAGCCTGATCCGCCAGTATACGGCCCTGATGGGCGTCGAAAACGTAACCCTGGAATTCGGCGACGATGCGATCGCCGAAATCGCCGATTTGGCCGTCGAGATCAACCAGGGCGTCGAGAACATCGGCGCCCGCCGCCTTCATACGGTGATTGAAAAACTGCTGGAGGACATCAGCTTCGAGGCGTCCGAAAAAAGCGGTGAAACCTTTTCCATCGATGCCCAGTACGTCCGCGACAAGGTAGCCGGCCTGGCCAAGGACGCCGACCTGCGGAAGTTTATTCTTTAGGATCTTTTCAGCATGGGCGCCGCGTACCGGTTTTCCGACGCCATCGTCCGTTGGCCGGGCCAGAGCGTTGCTCATGGGCTGCGGGCCATTGATGCCGGTAACCCCGATCCGGCGCGCTTTGAGCTCGAACACCGCGCCTATATCGCGGCCCCTGAAACGCCGCGAACGCCATCCGGGCCAACGACCGGGTGTTCATTTCCGCCGGTTTTCCAGGGACGGCGGACCTGCTCACCCGGGCCGGTGGCGGGCTGTCGTGTCTGTCGCTGCGGTTTTCATCGACAAAACGGGCTTAATGCGTCGGGCCTTTCGGGACGATGCGGCGGCTATTGATTTCATCCAGAATCCACTGAAGGGTGTCGTCATCAAGGGTCGCGATCTGGTCGGCGAGGGTGTTCGCCAGCTCCGTCGCTATCGGGCTTAGCCCCGCCGTATCGACGGTAACACGAGGGTGGGATATGTGCCCCAGACGCTTCAGGTCTTCCGCCTCATCCCAAATCAGGTCGAAGTAGCCGCAAATCTGTAACATCAAACCCGGACCGGGCCGGCCCCGGTGGCCGTGCTCAAGGGCCGACAGGTAGGCGCTGGAAACGCCCAGATCCTCCGCCATCTTTTTCAACAGAATACCGCGCTGCTTGCGTAACGCCCTTACCTTGGTTCCAAACGGTGTCATCGCCGCCTCTTTAACAGGACATAAAGCGCCCCTTCGCCGCCATCCTTGGCCGTCGCATGGGAAAAGGCAAGAATGCAGGCGCGATTGGCCGGCAAATTAAGCCAACGGGGCACGGCCTGTCGCAAAACGCCGACCGTGCCATCCGGTTTTGTGCCCTTGCCGGTAATCACCAGCACGCCGCGCCGGCCGGCCCGGTATGAATTTTCGATAAAGCGGTCCAGCGCCGGGTGGGCCTCGGCCTGCGTCATGCCGTGCAGGTCAAGCCGGGCCTCAATCGGTTGGCGGCCCTTTTTCAGGCGCGTCGCGGTGCTTTTATCGATCCCCGGCGTTATCCCGTGGGCAAGCTCCGGCAATACGGGGCGGCTTTTAACGACCGCTTTCGGATCAACGAAAGAGGGGGGCACCGCCGTGTCCGTGCGACCGTTGGGGGGTGTCGGGCGCGGCGGCGCCTTTTCGGTGCCGCGCCCCGCCGCCGGCACGTTTTTGTAACGGGGTTCCAGGGGCTCGACACTGGCCGCCACATGCCCCCACAGGGCCGCATCGTCCGCCGGATCTGTTTTCTTTTTTTTCTTGTTTTTCTTGGTATTAGGAGTCTTTTTTATCATCAAGAATCAATATGTGCAGGGATCGGGGTCCGTGCGCCCCCATCAGCAACGTCTGTTCAATGTCGGCCGTGCGCGACGGACCGGTGACCCAGTTTACGGTCCGTGGCATCGCCCCGTTTCCGGTCGTCCTGAGCGCCGTCCATGCCTCTTCGTAGGTACCGACGAGCACCGACAGGGGCAACACGACCAGGTGGTGATCCGGCAGAAAGTTCAGCGTCGTCGGGCTTTCGGAACCGGAATGAAGGACCAGCGTGCCGGTTTCGGCAACGGCGGCGAAGGCGACCGAAAGGCCGGCCACGTCGTCGCCCGCCGTCGGCCCGTACGTTATGTCCAGCGCCGGATGTTCCGGCCACGAAATATTTTGCAGCAAGGCGTGCGGGGCGGCCTTTATTCGGGCCGGCAAGGCGTTGGCGGACAAATACGCCATAACGGCATCCGGCAGGTCGTCGGGGTGGCTCAGGCCGACCGTCGTCGCGTCAACCCGTTGCGCTTCCGAAACAAACAGGGCCAGGTGCTGCCGGAGGCCGCCCCCGGCGCGCCCCGGCACCGTATTGGCCTTGCGGGCCCTGATCCGCATTTCCGCCACCGCCAGCCGTTCGGATGCTATTAAATCGTTGCCCACCAGTGTCTTGCGGATGTTTCCCAAGATTTTGCCGCGACTGTTTGTTGGGCCCGGTCCGGTCATCTTTTGCCAGCCTTCCATTGCCCGACGAAGGTTTTGCCTTCAGGGGCCGGAAGATCCCGCGCCGCCGTCCAGTTGCCGGCCAAGGGCAGGGACGAAAACCGGCCCTTGCCGACGGCCGCGGCGAACCAGCCCAAAACGGTAACCGCCAGCCCCATCAGCGGTCGGTAGAGCCCGGGTCGGCGCGCCATAAAGGCCCAGATTCCGAGGCCCGCACGGCTTTTCGGCGAGCCCTGAGCCAGCTCGAAAGACTGGTTGCGCCAGGACCGAAGCATGCGGGGCAGGGGAATGCGCATGGGGCAGACATCTTCGCAGCGGCCGCAGAATGTCGAGGCCTGCGGCAGGTCGTGGGCCTCGGCCAGTCCAAGCAGCCCCGGAACCAGCACCGCCCCCATCGGACCGGAATAACACCAGCCATAGGCATGGCCGCCGATCGCCTTGTAAACGGGGCAATGGTTCAGGCAGGCGCCGCACTTGATGCAGCGCAGCATGTCGTTGAAGTCGCCGCCCAGCATGCCGCTGCGGCCGTTATCCAGGATCACCACGTGATAGTTTTCCGGGCCGTCGAGATCGTCGGGCCGCTTTGGGCCGGTGCTGAACGTGGTGTAAACGGACATTTCCTGTCCGGTCGCCGAGCGGGCCAGAATACGAAGAATGGTCGTCGCGTCTTCCAGTGTCGGCACGACTTTTTCGATGCTGGCAACGACGATATGGGTTTTCGGCAGGGTCTGGGTCAGGTCGCCATTGCCTTCGTTGGTGACGATCACCGACGTGCCGGTTTCCGCGATCAGCATGTTCGCCCCGGTAATGCCGACGTCGGCGGCCAGGAACTTGCGGCGCAAAACCGCGCGGGCCTCCTCGAGCAGGGCGCGCGGCTCGCTGAGGTCCCGGTCGGCGGCGTACTCGGAATGCTCGGCGACAAAGGCGTCGGCCACCTGTTCCTTGGATAGATGTATCGCCGGCGCAATGATATGGCTGGGCGGTTCCTTGCGAAGCTGGATGATATATTCGCCAAGGTCCGTTTCAATGGGCTGAATGCCGTTGTCTTCGAGGTACTCGTTGACACCGATTTCTTCGGTGATCATCGATTTTCCCTTGGTGACGGTCTTGGCCCCGGCGTCGCGGCAGATGTTCAGGATAATATCGCGGGCATCCGCGCCATCCGTCGCCCAATGAACATGGGCCCCGTTTTCGCGGGCTTTTTCTTCATATCGCTCAAGATAGGCATCGAGGTTGGCCAACGTGTGGTCCTTGATCGCCACGGCGTCATCCCGTAGCGCCTCAAATTCCGGTAATCGGGCCATGGCCTCCAGCCGCTTGATCGGAAAACCCCGGGTCAACTTCGATAACGCGCCGCGCAGGTTGCGGTCGGCCATGGCTTTTTTGGCGTTGGCGACAAACGATCGTGTCGTCGCCTGCATCAGGGTTTTTCCTTGCTTCCGGCGATCGGCGGAACATCGTCCGTCATCCCGGCCAGGACTTCCGCGACATGGCGCACGTCCATACTGGCGCCCCGACGCTTCAGGCGCCCCGCGATGTTGATCAGGCAGCCCAAATCGCCGCCAAGCACGACATCGGCCCCGGTTGCCAGCAGCGCGTCAACCTTGTCATCGACCATCGAGGCCGAAATATCGGGATACTTCACCGAAAACAGCCCGCCGAAGCCGCAGCAGCTCTCGCCGTCTTCGGCCTCGACCAGCCGCAGCCCCGAAACACCCGCCAACAGGGCCCGGGGTTGCGCCCTGACAGCCATTTCCCGCAAGCCCGAACAGGCGTCGTGATAGGTCGCCTTGGCGGGGTATTTCGCCGTTATTTCAGTGGTTTTCGCAATATCGCTAAGAAATGACGTTAGTTCATAGGTTTTCTCGGCAAGGGCCTGGGAACGCTTAAGGTATTCCGGTTCATCTTCAAACAGGCGCGGGTAATGAACCCGGATCATGGCGGCGCAGGAACCGGACGGCGCGATGACGTAGTCGAACGGTTCGAAAGCGGCGATTGTATGGGCGGCGATGGCGCGCGCGTCCTTTTGATCGCCGGCGTTATAGGCGGGCTGGCCGCAGCATGTCTGGCTTTCCGGCACGCTGACCCGGTATCCGGCGCGCTCCAGCAGGCGGGCGGCGGCGAAGCCGACGCTTGGCCGCATCAGGTCGACAAGGCAGGTCGCAAACAGGCCGACATGGCGGCCCGTTGTCCGTTCGGTGTTTTCGGCTTCGTCGGTCATGGAGGCACAATGTCCTGTTCGCCCCGCCATGGCAAGCTCCGGAACGCGCGAAAATGGCGATTAATGCTTTGGCAACAACAGGAAATATCGGCCGGGCTGCTTCATCAGGCCGGCCCGGGCGGCCGCTTCCCGGCCAAACCCCCAAAACAGGTCGCCACGCACCGGTCCCTTGATGGCGGCGCCGGTATCCTGGGTGATGACGATCCGGCGCAAGGGTTGCGACGGGGTTAACGGGTCCGTGGTGTCCAGCCAGACCGGCAGACCAAAGGGGATATAGCGGCGGTCAACGGCGAGGCTGCGGCCCGGCGTCAACGCTACCCCGGCGGCGCCGACCGGCCCCTGGTTCGGGGCCAGCGGTTTCAGGGCGCCGGCGACGATACGAAAAAACACATACGACGGATTGGCCGCCATCAGCTCGGCGGCCCGATCGGGGTGTTCGGCCAGCCAGCCGCGGATCGACTGCATGGAAACCCGTTGACGATCAAGCTCGCCGCGCCGGATCAACTCGCCACCGATGGACCGGTAGGGCCGCCCGTTCCGCCCAGCAAAACCGACACGAACGATGCCGCCATCCTCCATCACGACCCGGCCCGAACCCTGTACATGCAGGAAGAACGCGTCGGCGGCGCTATCGACCCAGAGAAGCTCGAGCTTGCGGTTGGCGATCGACCCGGCGTCGATATCGGCGCGGCTGTCATAGGGCACGAGGCGGGATTTTTCGAGCTTGCCATACAGGCGGCGACCCTTCAGGTCGGCCCGAAAATCGCCCAGGTCGGCCTCGACGATATCGGGCGGGCGCCGATAAATCGGCGTCGAATATTTTGCCGTCCTGACCCACGAGCCCCTCAGGTCCATTTCGAAATAGCCGGTGAACAAGCCCTTTGTGCGGCCATTGGCGGTCGCAAGATAGGGATCAAACCATTTTTCGAAAAAGCGGCGCGCCAGCGCCGGATCGGCGCTTGAAACCCTGGCGGCGGCGGCGCAGACGGGCCGCCACCGGGCGACGGTACCGGCGACCGCGGCGGCACCCCTGCCAATCGATTGGCTGTCCGGCCTTTTCGCGAGGCTCTGACAGGAACGAAGCAGGGGGGCAATGGCGGCGAAATGCCGGTCGCCATGCCAGCCCGGCAGTTTGTCGAAAGTGGTCTTGATCAGCGACAGTTTTTGATCCACCGCCGGCGGCCGGGCGGCCGGCGCGACGCCTCCGGGCGGTGGCGAGACCGGCCCCGGCATTACAGTCGGCGCGCAGGCGGAAACAAACAGGACCAAGGCGGCAGGTCGTAAAAATGCGGCCAGACGCATCGGCGGTGTTAGTCCAGGCTACGGGTTGCGGCCAGCACCCAGTTGGGATCGCGGGCCATGGTATTGCGGCTGAACGTCCAGAAGTCGGTGACGGTGATGACCTTGTTGGTGTCGCCTTCGATGACGGTGCCGTCCTTGTCAAACAGCGCGTGAACCTGCTCGCTGACGAATTTCACCGTAATCTGCGCCTCATGACCGTCGAGTTCGGCCTCGATCGCCTCGACGGAGCGAATGGAGACCAGCGTTTCTTCCATGGTCTGGTTCGCCGCCTCGCGATCGCGAATGGAGCGGTCGAAATTGGCAAAAACATCGGCCCCCAACAGCGGCTTCAGCGCCGCAGAATCGCCGGACGCATAGGCGCCAAGGATCATCTCGAAGGCCATGCGGGCGCCGGAAACAAATTCCTTGAGATCGAAGCCCGGATCGGCCGCCGAAATGGCCGCGACACCGGCGCCAAGCGGCGTCAGGGGCGAGACCGTGGCATCGGGACCCGCCTCGAGCGGCGCATCGTTTATTTGGATAACGTTACTGTCCGCGGCCCCGGGGTCCATTCCGGGCTTTTTGTTTGGATTGATCAGCTTGTCAAAAAGACCCGGTGCGCCACCTTTGTCGTCGTCACGCCGACCAAGCACGCTGCGCAGGCGCAGGATCAAGAAAACCGCGATCATCGCGAATAAAACAATATCGAAAAACTGAAAGCCGTTACTCATGATACTTAATCGAAAGCCTTACGTTGGGAGGATTGAAAAATTAACCCCGAAAAAAACCTTTAAGCGGCCTGGCCGATAAGGCACGTTAGCGACTTACTGGGGCAAGGTCCAGTAAGCCCGTATTGGCGGGCCGCGTTTCCTGAAATTTGATTTCTGATTTCTACGCCTTAAATAAGGTATCTTGGTGTCTCGAACAAGGAGCGCCGGTGAAATTATATAGGACAACCCTCGCATGGCCGGACTCATTCTACTGCTCATGATCGCCGTGCCGATCATCGAGATTTCCGTTTTCATTCAGGCCGGTGAACTGATTGGCCTGTGGCCAACGCTGATCATCGTTATCCTGACGGCGCTGATGGGGACGGCCCTTTTGCGCCGCCAGGGGCTGGCGACCCTGCAAAGGGCACAGGACAGCATGAACGCCGGCAGGCCGCCCGTCGCCGAACTTTTTGACGGGCTGTGCCTTTTCGTCGCCGGCCTGCTGCTGTTAACGCCGGGCTTCGTCACCGACGCGGTCGGCCTGTTGCTGTTCGTGCCGCTCTTTCGGACTTTTATTCTGGGTGGGCTTATTCGGCGCCTGTCGGTTTCCATGAGCGCCGATTTTCATGGCAATGGACAGCCGGGGGCCCGAAACGCCCACGACGCGACCATCATCGAGGGCGAATACCACGAGGTTCGCCCCGATCCGGCCCCCGATGACCCGGAAAACAAGCTGCGGCCACCCGAATAGGCGGCTCGTTTCGGTTGTTATTGCCTGCCATTCCATGTTAGCCACGAGGCTGGAATTTAATAGAAGGGCGTCCGTCGCCCCAGGAGCATTAAAAAAACCATGACCACAGAGCCCACAGACGACACCGAACAGGCCGCCGCCGAAACCGACGAGGCGGCCGTCCCGCCGATCTCCATCAATGCGCAATACATCAAAGACCTGTCGTTCGAAGCACCGGCGACACCCGGTATCTTTGCCCAGATGCAGGCCCAGGAACCCGAAGTCAGCATCAACATCAACGTCAACGCCCAGCCGCTGCAGGACGACGTCTTCGAGGTCCAGTTGCACATTCGCGGCGAATGCAGCATCGGCGAAACCACGGCGTTCGTTGTCGAATTGGTCTACGGCGGCGTTTTCACCCTGAGCGTCCCCGATGAACATGTCCAGGCCGTGCTGTTGGTCGAATGCCCCAGGCTGCTGTTCCCGTTTGCCCGCAACATTGTCGCCGACGCCAGCCGCGACGGCGGTTTCCCGCCGCTGATGCTGGCGCCGGTTGATTTTGTCGCGATGTTCCAGCAACAGCAGGTGGCGGCGCAAGTCGAAGCCGCCGCCGGGGCAAAAAAAGGCGGCAACGGCGAAGATAAAGACGCCTAAGACCTAAGCCCTAAGCCCTAAGACCGTTCCCAGACCGGGTCGTTTATGCGGGCGATAAAGCCGGCATGGGCGGCCTGCTCTTCGGCGCTTGGGTGATGCGGACGGGGCGGGCGGGCGGCGCCGGCGGTCGTCATCGCCGGGCGGTTTTCGGATGCCATCCGGTCCGGGTCACCCGCACCGGTCCGGACCGTCTGTTCGGAAAGCACCAGCCCCGGCTGGCGACCGCCAATAAGCTCCAGGTAAACTTCCGCCAAGAGCTCCGAATCGAGGAGCGCCCCATGCAGTTGGCGACCGGAATTATCGATCTGAAACCGCCGGCACAAGGCATCCAGGTTCGCCTGGGCGCCGGGATATCTTTTGCGCGCCATGGCGACGGTATCGATGGCGCGCGCCATCGGCACGGCATCGCGGCCAATCCGGGCCAGTTCGGCATTGATAAAGCCCATATCAAACTGCGCGTTGTGAATGATCAGGGTCGCCTCCCCGATGAAGGCCAGAAAATCATCCGCAATGTCGGCGAAGAGCGGTTGTTCCGATAAATACTCTTCCGACAGCCCGTGAACGTTGAAGGCCTCCGCCGGCATATCCCGTTCGGGGTTGACGTACTGGTGATACATGTTGCCGGTGGCAAGATGGTTATCCAGTTCAATACAGCCGATTTCGACGATCCGGTGGCCGCCCAGCGGATTGAGGCCCGTGGTTTCCGTATCGAGGACGATTTCACGCATTGCAGGTACCGAGTCTCCTTTTGGTCGGGCGGATCATGCCGCGGCCCGGACGATTTTGACGATCCCGGCGATGGTGCGCAAGCTATGTCCGCGATCAAGGCCGGTTTGGACGACAAAATCGGCCCGTCGCCTTTTTTCGGCATCCGGCATTTGCCGCCCAACGACCGATTGCATCCGTTCCACGGTCATGCCGGGCCGGCGCAGGATCCGATGACGCTGCACAAACCGTGGCGCGGTCACGACAACGACGGCATCGCAGTCCCGGTCGCCGCCGGTTTCCAGCAGCAGCGGAATATCCAGAACGACGACTTTTTCGCCGCGCCGCGCCGCAACGGCCAGAAACTTTCGTTTCGCCCGCCTGGCCATCGGATGCAATATGCCCTCAAGGCGCCTGAGGGCGACGTCATCGTCAAACACCTTGCCCGCCAACGCCGGGCGATCGATAAAATCATTTCCCTGGCGGTCCTTGGCGACGACGCCGGGAAAGGCCGCCGCGATTCGGGCCACCGCCTTGCCGCCGGCGCCCATTAATTTATGGACTTCGGCATCGGCGTCATAAACGGCGACGCCGAACGACCGAAAGGCCTCGGCGGCGGTCGATTTCCCCATGCCGATGGACCCGGTCAGGCCAATAACCATCATGGCGTCAGTCCGGCCAGAACGTGGGCCCGCAAGCCGTCGCTGACCGCCGGTTCCACCCCGAACCAGGCGGCGAAACCGGGCCGCGCCTGATGCAACAGCATGCCGATGCCGTCAACCACCGGGTTGCCGCGGGCGGCGGCGGCGGCAAGAAGATCCGTCTGCAACGGCGTATAGACAATATCGTTGACCAGGGCGCCTTCCGGCAGCCTGTCGAGCGAGATGTCCAGCGGCGGCCTGCCGGTCATGCCGAGTGTCGTGCTATTGACCAGCAGGGCGATATCGGCCAGACAGTCGGATCGCCGCCGCCAATCCAGAACCTCGACCGGCCCGGCGATATCCGCCGCCAGTCGGCGCGCCCGGTCGGCCGACCGATTGAGCAGCCTGACCCGCGGCGCGCCGGCATCGATCAGCGCCGCCGTGACGGCACGGGCGGCGCCACCGGCGCCGAGGACCACGGCCGGGCCGTTGGCTGCATCAAATCCGGGATGGCCGGACTTGAGGTTTTCCATAAAACCATAGCCGTCCGTGTTGCAGCCCTTAAGGACGCCGTCTTCGAAAACGATGGTGTTGACCGCCCCGATACGCCGCGCCTGATCCGAAATATCATCCAGAAACGACAACACCGCTTCCTTGTGGGGGACCGTGACATTGAGGCCGCGATACCCGGCGGCGGCGAAGTCCCGCAAGGCCGTTTGCAGGTTTTCCGGTTGCACCGGCAGGGCCAGGTAGCTGCCGTTTATGTTGTACTGATCGAGCCAGTATCCATGCAAACGGGGCGACAGGGAATGGGCGACGGGCCAGCCGATAACGCCGGCCATAATTCTCGGGTTGGGCTCGCTGTTCATCAGGAATGTTGTTCCAGCCGACGGTTATACAGTTGCAAAATATTGGCGGAGACTTCCTCAATTGATTTACGGGTGACATCGATCACCGGCCAGCCCTGCTTGTTATATAGGCGTTTGGCATCCCTGATTTCACGGGACACGGTGTCGATATCGACATAGTCGGTTTCCTGATCCTGACCCAACGAGCGCAACCGGTTGCGCCGAATTTGAACGAGCTGCCGCGCGTCATTGGTCAGCCCGATGATCAGCGGCTTTTCCGCCATCATTAATTCGGTCGGCAACGCGCAGCCCGGTACGATCGGTACATTGGCCGCTTTCAAACCCCGGTTAGCCAGATAAATACAGGTCGGCGTTTTCGATGTTCGCGATACCCCGACAATAATAACGTCGGCCTCTTCAAGGGTTCGCGTCGATTGCCCGTCATCATGATTGAGAACGAAGTGCATGGCGTCGATGCGGCCGAAGTAATCGGCATCCAGGACGTGTTGACGACCGGGTGCGGCGTGAATCTTGATATCGAGGTAGGTTCCCAGGGCATTTACGACGGTATCAAGAATGGGAATACACGGCACCTTTAAATCCCGGCACCCGTCTTCCAACAATGTCCGAAGAGTTTGATCGACAATCGTATAAAGGACGAAACCCGGGTTTTCCTTCAGGCTGTCGAGAACTTCCTGGATCTGCTCCTCGTTGCGGATCATGTTCCAGATGTGCTCGTTGGCTTCGATATTATCGAACTGAACCAGCGACGCCCGCGTCACCATATGAAGGGTATCGCCGGTTGAATCCGATACCATGTGCAAGTGGAAAATTTTTTTTATCATGGTTTTGAATGACGATCTTTAAAAATTCGGCTCGGTATTAATGAATGATGGTTTGTGGATAAATTCGATATTTTCGATTTTTCCGAATTTCATCCCCGTCAACCCGGAATAGACCCCGACAGTCATCAAGGCCGGCTATGAACGAAATCGATAAGGGGCATATGGATAATAACTTTCGCAAAAATGTTTTTACCCTTCTGATTCACCTTGTTCAAAACGATCCACGCCGAACCGATTATTTTCCCGCTATCCCATACTACACTCGATTAACCGGAAAAATCCGGTTCCGCATCGATATATTTTTAAACAAACTACTCACAGGTTTTAGCGAACCGTTTTATGCGTTGCCGAAGCCCCTGGATAACCTGTTGATAACCTTTAATCCCCATGATTAAGCCTACAACAACGACAACAACCTATTTATTAAATATATATTATTAAGGGTAGGGAAACGCGACCGGCTCGGATAATCTTTCAGGCTTCCCGATCCGGAACAATAAGACCTTTAAAAAAGATCAACACTCAAGGACCCCATGACAAAATATTTTCTGCGCGCCCTGAATGGAGAAACCTTGTCTCGGCCGCCCTTCTGGCTGATGCGTCAGGCTGGCCGGTATTTGCCGGAATATCGCAAGATACGCAGCGGGTCGAAAAACTTTTTGGATTTTTGCTATTCACCGGACCTGGCCGTCGAAGTCACCCTGCAGCCGCTTCGGCGCTTCGGCATGGATGCGGCAATCCTGTTTAGCGATATTCTGGTCATCCCGGACGCGCTGGGCCAAAAAGTCGAGTTTCGCGAAGGCGAGGGACCGGTGCTGCACCCAATCCGAAATTCGACGGACCTGTCCCGGCTAACCTTGGACCGGCTGCATGATCATTTAGCGCCCGTTTACGAAACGGTCGGTCGGTTGGCACGGGAAATTCCTGAACAAACGGCCTTGATCGGATTTGCCGGTGCGCCGTGGACGGTGGCGACCTATATGGTCGAAGGTCATGGCAGCAAGGATTATGCGGCGACCCGCACCTGGGCCTATGGCGACCCTGACGGTTTTGGCCAGTTGATTGATCTACTGGTCGAGGCGACATCGGCCTACCTGATTGCCCAAATCGAGCATGGTGCGGAAGTTGTCCAGTTGTTCGATACCTGGGCCGGTGTGCTCAGCCCGTCGGAGTTCGAGAAATGGGTGTTGAAACCGACGGCGGGGATTGTCAGGAATATCAGGGCCGCGCATCCGGATGTACCGATTATCGGCTTTCCAAGGGGGGTCGGAGTTCTGTATCGGACGTTTGTCGAATGGACCGGCGTCAATGGGGTCAGCCTGGACCATACCGTACCGACCGCCTGGGCGGCCGATCAATTGCAACCGCTGTGTACGGTGCAAGGTAATCTGGACAACATGGCGTTGATCGCCGGTGGCCGACAGATGGATATTGAAATGCGGAGGATATTACAGACCCTGAGCGGCGGCCCTTTTATTTTCAACCTGGGTCATGGCATTCTTCCCCAGACGCCACCGGAACATGTTGAACGGCTGGTCGAGCTTATTCACCAATGGCCGAAGTCGTAAGTGATCGAAACGTATGAAGACCGCGGTGATCCTGTTTAATCTGGGGGGTCCGGATCGTCCCGAAGCGGTCCGGCCATTCCTGTTTAATTTATTCAACGACCGGGCCATTATTTCAGTGGCGCAACCGGTTCGCTGGTTACTGGCACAGCTGATATCCCGCCGCCGGGCCCCGGTGGCGCGGCGGATTTACGATCGGATCGGCGGTAAATCACCGCTGCTCGAAATGACCCGGAATCAGGCCGCCGCGTTGCAGGATCAGTTGGCCGGTGCGGGTGATTATCGGGTCTTTATCGCCATGCGGTACTGGCATCCGATGGCCGACGAGACGGCGAAACAGGTTAAGGACTACGGGCCCGACCGGGTTGTCCTGCTACCCCTCTATCCACAGTTTTCAACGACGACGACGGGTTCGTCGCTGACCGATTGGCGCCGCGCCGCCGCCGCCGCCGGACTGAACGCGCCAAGTCACGCCGTTTGTTGCTATCCGCAAGATCAAGGCTTTACCGTCGCGGTGAGTCAATTGGTCGCGCAATCAATACGGACGGCCACCGCAACGGCGCCGCCACGGGTGCTGTTTTCGGCTCACGGACTGCCTAAAAAGATTGTCGATGCCGGCGATCCTTATCCGCAACATATCGAACTGAGTGTGCGGAAAATCATCGATAAATTGGCGATCGATGGTCTCGACTGGGTAATTTGCTATCAAAGCCGGGTCGGACCGCTGCAATGGATTGGCCCATCTACCGAGGACGAAATCGCCAGGGCCGCCGGCGATGGCAAGTCCGTGGTGATCGTACCGATAGCCTTTGTTTCAGAACATTCCGAAACCCTGGTCGAGTTGGATATCGACTATCGGGAGTTGGCGGAAAGCCTGGGCGTGCCGGCTTATGTGCGGGTGCCGACGGTGGCCGATGACGCGGCCTACATATCGGGATTGAGGGATCTGGTTCTGGGTGCGGTAAATGGGGGTGACACGGGGGCGCCGCCTGCTATAACCTCGGGTGGCGACAAACGGGTTTGTCCGCCGGGTTGCCCGGTCTGCCCGATGAATTAAGGGAATTTGTATGCTGGACTTATCTGCGTCGGCCTATCTGTGGATCAAGGCGCTGCACGTCATTTGCGTTATCGCCTGGATGGCGGGCCTGCTCTACCTGCCCCGGCTGTTCGTCTATCATGCCGGTGCGACGCCCCATTCGGAGACGTCGGAAACCCTTAAAATCATGGAACGCCGCCTGCTGCGCGCGATCATGAACCCGGCGATGTTGGGGACCCTGTTGTCTGGCGGGCTGATGCTGGCCGATAGCGGTACCGACTGGGCGTCCGGCTGGCTACACATCAAGCTGGTCGCCGTCGTCGGGCTTCTCGTGCTGCACATGATGATGGGAAAATGGCGCCGGGAATTTGCCGAGGATCGCAGCACCAGAAGCAACACGTTCTTTCGTTATGCCAATGAAGCGCCGACCCTGCTGATGATCCTGATCGTTATCATGGTGATATTAAAGCCGCTGTAGGGTGGCCGGGGAACGCCATAAATTACCCGAGGAAAATATAGGGGCTTGCAATTTTCTCGCAGATTGGCTAATTGGTTGTTCGAGTCACTGTGTTTCTCATGGCGTAGGCTCCTATAGAGCACCTAGGGCACCATTTCCCAGCTAACGTCACGGCGCATTGAGCGTTGGCGGCGACGGCAAAAATCTCAAACAAACCCTTCCCCGCCCGGGCAATTTTCCCATAACCCCTCCCTCAAATCATTCCTGATTTGACAGGTCCAGACCAGATAAAATCATGCAACTCAAAGAACTAAAACTGAAGGCCCCCGCAGACCTCTTGGCCTATGCCGAAGAACTGGAAATCGAAAACGCCAGCACCCTGCGCAAACAGGACATGCTGTTCGCCATCCTGAAAAGACTGGCTGAAAACGATATCGCCATTTTTGGCGATGGGGTGATCGAAATCCTGCAGGACGGCTTCGGCTTTCTACGCTCGCCGGAATCCAATTACCTGCCCGGCCCCGACGATATTTACGTCAGCCCCAGCCAGGTTCGCCGGTTCGCCCTTCGCACCGGCGACACGGTGGAAGGGCAAATCCGCTCGCCGAAGGAGGGCGAGCGCTACTTCGCCCTGCTGAAGGTCAACAACATCAATTTCGAGGACCCGGATAAGGTCCGCCACCGCATCAACTTCGACAACCTGACGCCGCTCTATCCGGAAGAGCGCCTGAAAATGGAAATCGAAGACCCGACGGTCAAGGATCGCACGTCCCGCGTGATCGACCTGATTAGCCCGGTCGGCAAGGGTCAGCGCGCCCTGATCGTGGCGCCGCCGCGCACCGGTAAAACGGTGATGTTGCAAAATATCGCCCAGGCCATTTCGACAAACCATCCGGAATGTTACCTGATCGTCCTGCTGATCGATGAACGCCCGGAAGAAGTCACCGACATGTCGCGTTCGGTCAAGGGCGAAGTCGTCTCCTCGACGTTCGATGAACCGGCGACCCGGCACGTTCAGGTAACGGAAATGGTGCTGGAAAAAGCCAAGCGGCTGGTCGAACACAAGCGTGACGTGGTCATCCTGCTCGATTCCATCACCCGCCTGGCCCGGGCCTACAACACTTGCGTGCCGTCGTCCGGCAAGGTGCTGACCGGCGGTGTCGACGCCAACGCCCTGCAACGCCCGAAGCGCTTCTTCGGGGCGGCGCGAAACATCGAGGAAGGCGGCTCGCTGACCATTATCTCGACCGCCCTGATCGATACCGGGTCGCGCATGGACGAAGTCATCTTCGAAGAATTCAAGGGTACCGGTAACTCGGAAATCATCCTCGACCGCAAGCTGTCGGATAAACGCGTCTGGCCGGCCATCGACATCACCAAGTCCGGGACGCGCAAGGAAGAACTGCTGGTCGACAAGGGGACGCTTTCCAAGATGTGGGTGTTGCGTCGCATCCTGATGCCGATGGGCGTCGTCGATGCCATGGAATTCCTCATCGGTAAGCTCAAGGATTCCAAGACAAACGAAGACTTCTTCGATTCAATGAACACCTAACCCGTTATAAACAAACAAATATTAAGGCCGGAGCCCGGATTGGGTTCCGGCCTTTTTTGTCGGGCGGGAGCGGGATACAGGCGCTTACCAGTCATAGGCGGGGGTGGTTCGGGCCAGTCCGTCGAAAAGGTCGAGGCAACGCTCGAACCAGTCGTACAAGGGGTCGTCGGGTTGCAGAATTTTAAGCGGGCTTATGACGCGCGGCCACAGCAAGGCGGAAAAAAGCACATAGTCGGCATACAGGGGGGTTTCGCCGCCCATAAAAGGCTGATCGCGAAGGGTCATGCGGGCCGGGTGCAGGCTTTTGCGGAAGGGCTCGAGGCGATCTTCGCGACCGGCCTGTACGTCTTCCAGGGATTGGCCAAACCTCTTTTCCCGGCTGTCGCGAAAATAGGGTCGGTCATCGGTGTCCAGATGGGCGACGATGTCGCATACCACCAAGGGGGCGATTTTGGCGTAGACCTCGCATAAGACCCAGTTCTGAAAGGCCCGGGTCAAGGCCCGGCCGGCGGAGCCGCCAAACAGGCTCGGCCGGTCCGGGTAGGCGTCTTCCAGGTACTCGGCAATGGCCCAGCTGTCGGCGATGACGGCATCGCCGTCCTCGATCACGGGAACGGTTTTCTGACCGCCGCCGCAGATATGCGGAATGTCGAGGAATCGGGTCGGGCGGATATCCGCCTCAAGCCCCTTGTGGGCCAGCGCCAGACGGCTCCGCCAGGTGTTTGGGCTGAAGCGGCGGTCGTCGGTGCCGACCAGATCGTAAAGGACAATAGACATAGCAGACTGGCTCCCTGATGGACGCGTATGGTCGGCGCTAGACCGTGAAGACGGTCGAGCCCGTCGTCTTGCGGGCTTCCAGGTCGGCGTGGGCCTGGGCGGCGTCGCTTAATGGGTAGGTTTGGTTGATCTCGATCTTGACGTGGCCGGCGATGACCACATCGAACAACGCCCTGGCCGAGGCGAGGAGGTCTTCGCGCGTCGCGTTGTAGACCATCAGCGACGGTCGGGTGATGTAGATGCAGCCCTTCTTTCCGAGGTCCGCCGGGGCAACGGGGTTGGCCGGGCCGGATGAATTGCCGAAGTTGACGGCCAGGCCGCGCGGCCTGAGGCAGTTCATGGAGTCCTCGAAGGTATCCTTGCCGACCGAATCGTAAACCACGGGCAGGCCCGCGCCGCCGGTGATTTCCCGGACCCGGTCGGCGAAATTTTCCCGTGTGTAAACAATCGGATGATCGCAGCCGTGGGCCTTGGCAAGCGCCGCCTTTTCGTCGGTGCCGACGGTGCCGATCACCGTCGCCCCCAGATGATGGGCCCACTGACAGGCGATCAGGCCGACGCCGCCGGCGGCGGCATGGAACAGAATGGTATCGCCGGGTTTGACCTCGTATGTGCGGCGCAAAAGGTATTCCGCCGTCATCCCCTGAAGCATCATCGCGGCGGCCGTCTTATCGTCAATGGCCTCGGGCACCGGCACCAGGCGGTCGGCCGGCATGATGCGGACCTCGGCGTAGGCGCCCGGCGGGTTGTCGGCATAGGCGACGCGCTGGCCGACGGCCAGGTCGGCGGGGGCGCCGTCGCCGAGGGCCTCGATCACGCCGGCGCCTTCCATGCCGATGACGGCCGGCAGATCGCCCAGCGGGTACATGCCGGTGCGTTGGTAGACATCGATGTAATTAAGGCCGACGGCGGTATGGCGGACACGCGCCTGACCGGGTCCGGGCTGGCCGACCTCGACGTTGTCCCACTTCATCTGTTCGGGTCCGCCGGGGGCGTGAATGCGAATGGCTTTGGTCATGGTGGCTCCTTTACCGGGATTAAATTTCAAGGCCTTCGAGGCGCAACAGGATGCGTTTGGTGTCGGGTCCGCCGCCGCCGCTGTAGCCGCCGAGGCGACCGCCCGCCGCGACAACGCGATGACACGGGATAATGATCGCAATCGGGTTTCTTCCGCAAGCCCCGCCGACGGCCCGGGCGGAACTTTTCAAGGCTCGGGCCAGGTCCCCGTAGGTCCGGGACTGGCCGTGCGGGATGTCACCCATCAGCCGCCAGACGGCGCGCTGGAATTCCGTGCCGGCGGGTGATACGGGTAGATCAAAGGCGGTCAGGCGGCCGCTGAAGTAGGCGTCGAGCTGGCGGCGCGCCTCTGCCAACAGCGGCGAGGCCGGGCCGTCCGGGGCCTGGCCGAATTCGAGGGCGATAAGGGCCGCGCCGTCCGAAAACAGGGTCAACGGGCCGACCGGGCTTCTCATGCTGAGGTGGTTCATGGGGCGATACTACAGCGATCTCAGATGGCTTCTCAAGTCCTCTGCGGTGCTGATCGGCAAGGCGCAGGTGCCACCGGCGCAAACGAAGGCGGCGGGCCGGTCATGGGAAAGCGTCTCGCTGGCCGGATGGCGTGTCGCCAGGTGGTCGCCGGGTTTGATGCGAAGCAGTACCCGCCACGGCGGCGCGGCCTCGATGGCGGTCCGCCACAGGGCGGCGGCGGCGGGGTCTGCGTGATCACCGGTAACGACAATGGACAGGGCGCGCTCGAGGACTTCAAAGCCCATCATCAGGCCGGGCAGATTAATCAGGTTGCGGGCCTGCGAGCTTGAAAACAGGGTGATGATGCGCTCGGCGCGCTCGCGGCAGGCCTCATCGCCGGTAACTAAATATAGCCGTGCGAGGGCCTCGAGCATGACCCCGTTGCCGGACGGCGCGGCGCTGTCGGCGATGGTTTTGGAGCGGGTGATAACGTCGGTTACGTCGTCGGCGCTGAGATAATAACCGGCGCCACGGTCGTCCCAGTATCGGGCGTTGACCACGGCCAGCCAGGATTGGGCCTGATCCAGATACAGGCGGTCGGCCGTCACCTCGAACAGGATCAGCGCGGCGCGGATCATATGGGCGTAGTCGTCAAGCACGGCGGTGTAGCCTGAGCGGCCATTACACCAGGAATGGCGCAGGCGGCCGCCTGCGGTCATGGTTGCCGAAACAAAGGCGAAGATCTTTGCCGCCGTGGCGATCCAGTCGGGACGGTTCAGGGTCTGACCGGCATCGGCCAGGGCGGCGATTAACATGGCGTTGCTGTCGGTGACCGCCTTGTCGTCGCGGCCCGGCCGGACGCGCAGATCGCGGACGGCGCGCAGTCGGGCGCGGCTGGCGGTCAGGGCGGTCTCTGCTGCCTCGGGGCCAAGGCGGCGGGTGGCATCGGATGCATTGCGGTTAAGGATGGTTTTGCCTTCCCAGTTGCCGCCCGGGGTGACGTCGTAGGTGGCCTTGAAGGCGGCCGCCTCGGGGCCGAGGATGGCGTCGATTTCGGCTTCCCGCCAGACGTAGAACCGGCCCTCGGCGCCCTCGCTGTCGGCATCCAGGGCGCTGGCCAGCGCGAAGCCGCCGTCGCTATCGTCCCCGACCGTCATGTCGCGCATCAGCCAGTCGACGGTTTCCTCGATCCGGATGGCGTAGAGCGGGTCGCGGGTGTGACGCCAGACCGCCGCCAGCAGGCCGATAAGCTGGGCGTTATCGGTCAGCATTTTTTCGAAATGCGGGGCGAGCCAGGCCTCGTCCGTCGAATAGCGGGCGAAACCGCCGCCCAGGTGGTCGTAGATGCCGCCCTGGCACATGCGCGTCAGGGTCAGGGTGACGATGTCGCCGTATGCCGCGATGCCGGTGCGGTGATACGATCGCCACAGGAACCGAAAAAAGCTCGGCTGCGGGAATTTCGGGGCGCCCCGGGTTCCGCCCGACGCCGGGTCGGTCAGGGCGGCGGCCTGACGGGCGGCCTCGTCGAGCAGGCTGAAGGACAGGCCGCCGCTGCCGACCGGCTTCGAAAGCTGGTCCAGCGCGGCCTGCAGGGCGCCGACGTTGTCGCCGACCCGCTCGGGCTGTTCGTGATAGGCCGCGGCGAGGGACACCAGAATGTCGGGAAAGGCCGGGCGGCCATATCGTTCCGTCGCCGGGAAATAGGTGCCGCCCCAGTAAGGTTTACAGTCTGGGGTCAGGAACATGGTCAGCGGCCAGCCCCCCTGCTCGCCCATCAGCGCCAGCGCGGATTGATAAATGACGTCCAGGTCGGGCCGCTCCTCGCGGTCGATCTTGATGTTGACAAACAGCTCGTTCATCAGGGCCGCGGTGGCGGCGTCTTCGAAGCTTTCGTGCGCCATGACATGACACCAATGGCAGGCCGAATAGCCGATGGACAATAAAATCGGCTTGTTTTCGTCCCGCGCCTGGGCCAGCGTGGCGTCGTTCCACGGCTGCCAATGGACCGGATTATCGCGGTGTTGCAACAGGTAGGGGCTGGTTTCGGCGGCAAGCAGGTTTTTGCTCATGGGATGGACTTTTCAGGGAATGGACGATTACCAAAAGATTCTGTTCAGCTTCCGGCCCGGCCCGGACTACAATCGATGCAGGCGTGAGCCGTATATAAGCGTTTCATCACGTACATGTGCTGTTCCGGCGGGCCATTGCAACCCTTTAATTTTTGTTGAAACCGGATTTATCGGGGAGATATGAAATGAAATTTACTGTCGATGTCGACTGCACACCGGAGGAAGCCCGGGCTTTTTTGGGCCTGCCTGATGTCGCCCCCATGCAGGCGGCGGTGATGAAACAGATCCAGGACCGGATAACGGCGAACCTGACGGCGATGGATACGGACAGTCTGTTCAAGGCCTGGATGCCCGCCGCGACGGGGGGCGGACTGGAGGGTCTGGAGCAGATGCAGCGGGCCTTTTTCGCCCAGTTCAGCGGCGGCGGCCCGAAGACGGGCGCGAAAAAGGGCAAGAAGGAGGAGCGGTGAGTACACTGCCATCGACCATTTTTGCCCTCGCCAGTGGCGCCGGACGGGCCGGGGTTGCCGTTATTCGGCTGTCCGGGCCGGCGGCGGGTCGCGCCCTGCGGGCGTTAACCGGGCGCGATCTGCCGCCGCCGCGACAGGCGGTGCGGGCGCGCCTTTATGGTCCCGGGTCCGATCTGGCGCTGGACGATGGCCTGGCCTTGTGGTTTTGCGCCCCGGCCAGCTTTACCGGCGAGGATGTGGTCGAACTGCATATTCATGGCGGCCCGGCGGTGATCGCGGCGGTGCTGGCGGCGTTGGGCGATATGGCCGGGCTGCGCCCGGCGGAGGCCGGAGAATTCAGCCGCCGGGCCTTTGAAAATGGCAAGCTGGACCTGACCGCCGCCGAAGGCCTGGCCGATTTGATCGAGGCCGAAACCGAGGCGCAGCGGCGGCAGGCGCGGCGGCAGTATGGTGGTGAATTGGGGCGCCTGTACGACGGCTGGCGCCAACGGCTGTTGCGGGCGCTGGCCTTGATCGAGGCCGAAATCGATTTTTCGGACGAAGAGCTGCCGGGCGGCCTGATCGATCAGGTGGTCGGCGAAACGGCGGCGCTGGACGCCGAGATCACCGCCCATCTGTCCGACGGGCGGCGCGGAGAGCGGCTGCGACAGGGCGTCTGCCTGGCCATCGTCGGGCCGCCGAACGCCGGCAAGTCCAGCCTTCTTAACCTGCTGGCCCGGCGCGACGCGGCCATCGTCTCGGATATCGCCGGGACCACCCGCGACATCATCGAGGTCCACCTGGACCTTGGCGGATACCCCCTGATCGTCGCCGACACGGCGGGATTGCGGGCGACCGGCGACGCCGTCGAAAGCGAGGGCGTCCGGCGCGCCCTGCAACACGCCGCCGATGCCGACCTTAAGGTGCTGGTGCTGGACGGCTCGGAGCTTCGTATGGAGGGGGTGCCGGGTGCGGTGGCCGACGGCCTGATTGACGACCGCACCCTGATCGTCCTCAACAAAAGCGATATAGCCGCGCTGCCGTTCCCGAAAGACATCGAGGGCCGCCCGGTTTTCGAGGTGTCCGTGAAGACCGGCAGCGGCGTCGATGCCTTGTTGGCGGCACTGCAGGCCCTGGTGGCGGAACAATTCGATACCGGCGCGGGCCCCGCCCCGACCCGCGAGCGTCATCGGCATGCCCTTGAGGACTGCCGCCAGTCCCTGCGCCGGGCCTTGGGGGTCGGCCAGCCGGAGGGCGAGATCGAGCTGATGTGCGAAGACATGCGTCTGGCGGCGCGGGCGCTGGGACGGATCACCGGCCGCATCGACGTGGAAGATTTGCTCGACGTGATTTTCGGCGAGTTCTGCATCGGAAAGTAACGCAGCCGAATCGAAGTCCAAGAATGGTTGCGCGGCCGAATCGAGGCCCGGCGTCCCGGAGCAAGGCGGGGTTATCCGGACCTATTGTTTCACGTGAAACATGATCCGCGTCTAACCCTTTGACTTAGCCCCCCCCGCTCCCTACATTCCCGGCCATGAGCCCGGACATTAAAAACAGATACGATGTGATCGTCATCGGCGGCGGCCACGCCGGCTGCGAGGCGGCCTCCGCGGCGGCGCGCATGGGGGCCGAGACGCTGCTGTTGACGCACCGCCGCGCCACCGTCGGCGAGATGTCCTGCAATCCGGCCATCGGCGGCCTCGCCAAGGGCCAGCTGGTGCGCGAGATCGATGCCCTTGACGGCATCATGGGCCGGGCCATCGACCGGGCCGGGATTCAGTTTCGGATGCTCAATCGGCGCAAGGGCCCCGCCGTGCGAGGCCCCCGGGCCCAGGCCGACCGCAAACTGTACCGCCGGGCCGTGCAGGAATTGTTGGCCGAACAGCCGAACCTGACGGTCGGCGAAGGGGCGGCCGAGGACCTGTTGCTGGATGCCGCGGGCTCCCTTTGCGGGGTCGTTACGGCCGCCGGCCGGCAAATCACCGCCGCCGCGGTCGTCATCACCACCGGCACCTTCCTGCGCGGCGTCATCCACATCGGCGCGAAACAAACGGCGGCCGGGCGGGTCGGCGAGGCCCCGGCTACCGGCCTGGCCGAAACCATCGAGCGGCTGCACTTTCGCATGGGGCGGCTGAAGACCGGGACGCCGCCCCGGCTCGACGGTCGGACCATCGATTACGGCGGCCTTACGGCTCAGCCGGGCGACACGCCGCCGACGCCGTTTTCGTTTCTGACCAAGACCATCGAAACGCCCCAGATCGACTGCCACATCACCGGCACGACGCCCGCCAGCCATGCGTTAATCAGCGACAACCTGGACCGCGCACCGCTCTATTCCGGGCAGATCGAAGGGGTGGGGCCGCGCTACTGCCCGTCCATCGAAGACAAGGTGGTCCGCTTCGCCGACCGCCAGCGGCATCAGATTTTCCTCGAACCCGAGGGCCTGGACGACCCGACGGTCTACCCGAACGGCATCTCGACGTCGCTACCGGAAGATATCCAGCGGGCCCTGCTCAAGACCATTCCCGGCCTCGAAAACGCCACCATGCTCCAGCCGGGATATGCCATTGAATATGACTTTGTCGATCCGCGCGAGCTGCGCCCGACACTGGAAACCCGGCGCCTCGCCGGGCTGTATCTGGCGGGCCAGATCAACGGCACCACCGGATACGAGGAGGCCGGTGCGCAAGGCCTGATGGCGGGCGTCAATGCCGCCTTGCGGGCGGGCGGCACTCAGGGCGAGGGCTTCCGGCTGGACAGGGCGGAGGCCTATATCGGGGTGATGATCGACGATCTGGTGACACTGGGTACCGAAGAGCCCTATCGCATGTTCACCTCGCGGGCCGAATACCGACTGGCGCTGCGGGCCGACAACGCCGATCAGCGGTTGACGGAAAAGGGCGGCGGCATCGGCCTCGTCGGTGGCCACAGGGCGCAGGCGTTTGCGGCCAAAAAGGAGGCGCTGGAGCGGGCGCGGGCGCGGCTCGACGGGCTTGTCGCATCGCCCAATCGGCTCGCCGAACACGGCATCGCGATTAACAGGGATGGCGTCCGGCGGTCGGCGCGGGAAATGCTGGCCTACAAGGATGTGACGGTCGAGCGGCTGGCGGGGGTGTGGCCGGAGCTTTCGGGCATTGATGCCGGCATTGCCGAACAGGTGAAGACTGACTCTCACTACAGCGCCTATCTGGAGCGCCAGCAGTCCGATGTCCTGGCGTTCCGTCGGGACGAAGGTCTGGAAATCCCCGACGATCTCGATTACGGCCGCATTGCCGGGCTGTCCAACGAGGCGACGGCCAAGCTTGAGACCGCCCGCCCGGCGACGCTCGGGGCGGCGGCGCGGATTTCCGGGGTGACGCCGGGCGCCCTGACCGCCCTGCTCGCCCATGTCCGGCGGCGCGGCGACGGCGGCGCCCGGACGGCGTGATATGTTTCACGTGAAACAATTCCGGTTCGGCCGATGACCGAAGCTCCGCCGCCGCTGAGCCCGGAAGAGTTCGCCCGTACGTCGGTGATTTCGCCTGAAATCCTGTCGAGGCTGCGCATTTATGTCGACGTGCTGGCGAAGTGGCAGCGGCGCATCAATCTGGTCGGCCGCGGAACGCTCGACGACGTCTGGCGGCGCCATATTCAGGATTCGGCGCAGGTCCACCCGTTGCTGCCGCGAGTCGGCGCGGCTGCCGGGCCGACGGTGATCGACATGGGCACGGGGGCCGGATTTCCCGGCCTGGTGTTGGCGATCATCGGCGGCTGCACGGTCCATCTGGTCGAAAGCGACAGCCGTAAGTGCGCCTTTTTGCTCGAGGCGATCCGGCAAACGCAGGCGGACAACGTTCACCTGCACACCGTGCGGATGGAAAATCTCGCCCCCTTTCCGGTCGACGTCATCACATCGCGGGCCTTGGCGTCGCTGGACAGGTTGATCGCGATGGCCGGGCCGTTCCTTGCCGACGACACCCTTTGCCTGTTTCTCAAGGGCCAAAAGGCGGAAGAAGAATTGACGGACACCCTAAAAAGCCGGACAATGGACGCGGTCATGATCCAGAGCCAGACGGATCCGTCGGGGACGATCCTGAGATTATCGAATATTCAACAGAAACCCTGACAGCGGACGGTATAATTTTGTCTAACCCCCTCGCCGACACCAACCCGGAACACGCGGCCCTCGCCTGGCAGGGTCTGGGCACCCGCATTATCGCCGTCGCCAACCAGAAGGGCGGCGTCGGCAAAACGACGACGGCGATCAATCTGGCGACCGCCCTGGCGGCGATCAAAAAAAAGGTCCTGATCATCGACCTCGACCCTCAGGGCAACGCCAGTACCGGCCTCGGCATCGAGCGGCGGGAGCGTCAGCAGAATATTTACCATGTGATCATGGGCTTGATCCCGCTGTCCGATGTCGTCCGCAAGACCGGCATCCCGGGACTGGACATTGCGCCGTCGGGCATGGACCTGACCGGAGCGGAACTGGAATTGATCGATGTCGAAGAGCGTGAGTACGCCTTGCGCCGTGCCCTGCTGGCGGGTAATGGCAACGGCGCCGCGGGGTATGACTACGTTCTGATCGACAGCCCGCCCGCCCTGGGTTTGTTGACGATCAACGCGCTGGTCGCCGCCCAGGCGGTGCTTGTCCCCATGCAGTGCGAGTTTTTCGCGCTCGAAGGCGTTAGCCATATGATCAAGACGGTGGAACGGATTCGCACCGCGTTTAATCCGGAACTGGACCTTCAGGGCATCGTGCTGACCATGTACGACCGCCGCAACAACCTGTCGGACCAGGTCGCCAGCGACGTCAGGGCGTATTTTGGCGACAAGGTCTATCAGACGGTTATCCCAAGAAACGTCAAGGTTTCCGAGGCCCCCTCCTACGGCGCCCCGGTGCTTGTTTACGACATGGCCTGCGCGGGCAGTCAGGCCTATCTGCATTTAGCCGGCGAAGTTATCCGGCGCGAAAAAGAGGTATCGGTGTAATGGCGACTGGCGACATCAAGAAACGCAAACTGGGGCGCGGCCTGTCGGCCCTGCTGGGCGATGACGCCGGCAGCGACTATGCGGCGCTGGACAAGGACCGTTCGCCGAAAACCGTGCCGGTGGAATATCTGCAGCCGGGCCGCTATCAGCCGCGCCAGCACATGGACGAACAACAGATCGAAGACCTCGCCAATTCAATCGCCGAAATGGGCATCATTCAGCCCCTGCTGGTGCGCCGCCTGGAAGACCACCCGAATGCGCCGAACGCCTACGAGATCGTCGCCGGCGAACGCCGCTGGCGGGCCGCCCAGCGGGCAAAGCTGCACGAAGTGCCGGTTATCATCAGGGAAATGAACGATATGGAGGCCCTGGAAATAGGGCTCGTCGAAAATCTGCAACGGCAGGATTTGTCGCCACTCGAAGAGGCGGAGGGCTACCAGCGCCTGATGAATGAGTTTTCCCATAATCAGGAGGCGCTCGCCCGGGTTATCGGCAAGAGCCGCAGCCATGTCGCCAATACGATGAGACTGCTGGGCTTGCCCGACAGCCTCAAGAAGCTGCTCGACGAGGGAAGGCTCAGCGCCGGACACGGCCGTGCCCTGCTGACCGCGACAAACCCGGAAGAACTCGCAAAAAAGATTTTAAAGCAAGGGCTTAATGTTCGCCAAACGGAAAAGCTGGCGCAGCGGCAGGATGTCGTACGGCCGGCCGGCCCGAAACCGCCGGGCAAGGATACGGATACTCTGGCGCTGGAACGGGACGTCTCGGAACTGTTGGGCCTGCGGGTCGATATCGCCTTCAAAAATGGCCGGGGATCGCTGACCATCCACTATAACGACCTGGGACAGCTCGACGATGTGCTGGCCCGGCTCAGCCACAAGCCCCGCCCTGAAAACGTGCCCGAGGCTCCGGCTGAGATCGGCGGTATCGGCGATTCCGACGCCAACGACGACCGGGATAACGGCTAAACGTTGCGCTTTCGAATCGGTTGGTTTTGTTCCGCCGCAGACCGGCGCTTCTGAACATGCCGTTGGTTTAGGGCGCGCCGCGCGGTGCGCGGGCGGCCTGGGCGATGCGCATCAGGGTCCGCCCACAGATGGCCGACGCCGGCATGCCGGTGGTTTTGCAGTCCATTTCGGCCTCGGTCAGCATTTCGAGGGCGACGGCCAGCCGGTCGGGACGCCAGCGCCGAACCTGGTCCCGAAAACGATCCGCCTGCTTAAAAATAACCGGCGGACGAAGCGATTTCATGGCCTGATCGGCATTTTTCCCCGCTTGCACCATTCCCGCCGCCTGATGCAGGCGCAGGAAATGGCGGGCCGTGGCGCGTACGACGGCGACCGGATGCAGCCCTTCGTTGAAAGCCCGGAGCAGCGCCTTGTCGAGGCCGGCCTGATCCCCCGATGCGGCGGCGTAGCAGGCGTCGTCGAGGGTTGAGCTGGCGTTGTCGCCGATGCAGGCAATGGCGTCATCGAGCCCGACATCGCCGGGGGCGCCCATATAGAGCGCCAGCTTTTCCAGCTCGGCGCGGGTGACGCTGCGGTCGGAGCCAAGATTTTCCATCAAAAAAGCCATGGCATCGGCGGATGGCCTTAGCCCGTGATTGCCGAGGGTCTCGCCGATGACCCGTCGCAGCCCGCCACCCTCGTCGCCATAGCAGGCGATGGCGGCGGCATTTTGCCGCTTTTCAAACAGGCCGCGCAGGGTTGACCGCGGCCCCAGTTCGCCCGCCTCGACGATAACCAGCACCGTTTCAGCCGAGGTGACGGCATCCAGCATGCCGGTACAGGCGGCGCTCAGGCCATCGGTTGCCTCCCGCACCCGAACGAGCCGCCGGCCGCCACCGAGCGACAGGGCCAGCGCCTCGTCGGAAAGCCTGGCGGGGTCGCCCTTCAGGTCGGCCGCCGTCAGCTCGGCGACGCCGAACGGGTCATCACTGTTATCGACAACGGTCGCGCCCAGCCGACGCGCCCGCTCGCGGACCAGGCCACGGTCCGGTCCGTACAACAGTATGGCGGCGACGGCCCTGTCGGGGTTGGCGATGAAAGGTTCCTGGCGGGCCCCGGTAATTTTCAATAAACGCCCCCTAATTCCGCTTTCGGTGCTGGACAAAGAAAACGGCCAGCCGGGTACGCAGGTCATCGGCAATTTCGCGGACGGCCCGTTTGCGGGCGTCTTTGCGGGCGGTCAGGGTGGTGAATTCATAGGTCGATATATCGTAGCTGCTGGTCGCCGAGACGCTGCCGTTGGCCAGCGTCTCGGCCAGGTTTGCGTCGGCGCTCGGGTCGGCGGCGTGGCCCAGGGAATATGTCGCCGTTATCAGCAGGTTGGCGCGGGTCGCGAACGAGGTTTTCCGGATGCCGAGATGTTGCACCGATTCCGACAGGGTAATGCGCAAGGCGTAGGCCGGGTTGGCCGGCTCGCCGCTGGGGTTCAGGCGGGTCAGCAGAAGGTTCCGCAATTGTTGGCCGATCCGGTCCTTGATCGGCTTGATGTTAATGGTTTCAAGGTCGCTTTGGACGTTATAGCGAGCCCCGTCGCCGTCTGCCGAAGGCTGATTATACAGGGGCTGGAAGCCGCAGCCGGCAAGCACGAACAGTCCGCACAGGACGAGCGGATAGCGCCGCGATTTTCGGCTAGACCACAACATTGACGATCCGATCCGGGATGACGATGACCTTGCGGGCGGGCTTGCCTGCCATGGCTTCCCGGACCCGGGGCAAGAGCAGGGCCGCCTGTTCGACATCCTGCCCGTCGGCGCCGAGCGCCAGATCGAGTGTGCCCCGGACCTTGCCGTTGACCTGAACCGCGACGGTAACGGTGTCGTCGATCAGCATCGCCTCGTCGACAACCGGCCACGGCGTTTCGGCGAGCAGGGTCCGGTGCCCCAGCACGCGCCACAGTTCTTCGCCGATATGGGGCATCATCGGGCCGATCAGGCCGACCACGGCCTCGAAACCATGCCGCAGCAACCAGCCGGCGCCGGCCTCATCGGGGCCAATGGCCTCGAGGGTGTTGGTTAACTCGCGGATCCGGGCGACCGCCTTGTTGAAGTGGAAGCGGTCGAGATCATCGGACACGCCGTGGATTGTCTTGTGAATGCTGCGGTAGGCGGCCTGACATTTTTCCGACAGATTCCCGGGCCGCGCCGTGCCGGTTGCGGCCAGCGGGGTTTTCGGATCGGAGATCATCCGCCACAATCGATTGAGGTAGCGCCAAGCCCCGTCGATGCCGGAATCGGTCCAGTCGAGATCGCGGTCCGGCGGGCTGTCGGACAGCATGAACAGGCGCGCCGTATCGGCCCCGTAAGCGGCGATGATGGCGGCCGGGTCGACGACGTTTTTCTTTGACTTGCTCATTTTTTCGGAGCGCCCGACCGTCACCGGCGATGTCGCCCGTTCGGCCTGTTCGGGCGTCATCCAGCCGCCGTCGGCGCCCTGATAGGTCTCGTGGCAGATCATGCCCTGAGTCATCAGCCCGTCGAACGGCTCCTTGATATCCAGATAGCCGCAGTCCCTCAGGGCGCGGGTGAAAAACCGGGAATACAGCAGGTGAAGCACCGCGTGTTCGATGCCGCCGATGTATTGATCGACGGGCAGCCAGTAGTCGGCGGCGGCCTTGGAAAAGGCCCCCTCGCCTTTCGGGTCGGTGAACCGGGCGAAATACCAGGAGGATTCGAAGAAGGTGTCGAAGGTATCGGTTTCCCGCACCGCCGGTTTGCCGCAGGCCGGGCAATTGGTATGCTTCCAGGTCGGGTGGTGTTCCAGCGGATTGCCGGGCTTGTCGAAGCTGACGTCTTCGGGCAACGCCACCGGCAAGTCTTCGGGCCTGACCGGCACGATGCCGCAATCGGCGCAGTGGACGACCGGGATCGGGCAGCCCCAATATCGCTGCCGCGAGACGCCCCAGTCCCGCAGCCGGAAGTTGACGGTCGGCTCTCCGGCGCCGGCGTCTTGCAGCCGGCGGGCGACGGCGGCCTTGGCCTCGGCGATGGAAAAGCCGTTCAGGAAGTCCGAATTGATGATCCGTCCGTCATCGGTGAAGGCCACATCGGCAACGCTGAAGGCGCTTCCCTCGGCCTCCTTCGGGGCAACCACGGGGACCACGTCCAGGCCGTACTTCCGGGCGAAGTCCAGGTCACGCTGGTCGTGGGCGGGGCAGCCAAAGACGGCCCCGGTGCCGTAATCCATCAGCACAAAATTTGCCGCATAGACCGGCAGGCGCTTGCCTTCAATGAACGGATGGCCGACGGTCAGCCCCGTGTCGAAGCCCTTTTTCTCGGCCTTTTCAATGGCCGCTTCGCTGGTTCCAAGCTGGTTGCATTCGGCGATGAAGGCCTCCAGCCCCGGCCTGTTTTTGGCGGCCTCGAGGGACAGCGGGTGATTGGCGGCCAGGGCGACGAACGAGGCCCCGAAAATGGTGTCGTGCCGGGTCGTGAAAACCTCGATGCGGCCACTTTCATCGCCGGCGTCGCGACCGTCGATCGCGAAACGGATATAGGCCCCTTCGGACCGGCCGATCCAGTTTTCCTGCATCAGGCGGACCCGGTCCGGCCAGCGGTCCAGGGTTTTCAGCGTATCGAGCAGGTCATCGGCATAGGCGGTGATTTTCAGGAACCATTGATCGAGACGGCGCTTTTCGACATCGGCGCCGCTCCGCCAGCCCTTGCCGTCGATGACTTGTTCGTTGGCCAATACGGTGTTTTCGACGGGATCCCAGTTGACCCAGGACTCCTTGCGATAGACCAGTCCGGCGGCCAGGAAATCGAGGAACATCTTCTGTTCGTGACGGTAGTATTCCGGCTCGCAAGTGGCAAACTCGCGGCTCCAATCATAGGACAGCCCCATGCTTTTGAGCTGACCCCGCATGGTCGCGACGTTTTCACGCGTCCATTCGGCGGGCGGCACGTTGTTGGCGATGGCGGCATTTTCCGCCGGCAGCCCGAACGCATCCCAACCCATGGGGTGCAGTACGTTGAAGCCCCGGGCCCGCTTGTAGCGCGCGACAAGGTCGCCGAGCGTATAGTTGCGGACATGACCCATATGAATGCGGCCCGATGGATAGGGAAACATTTCGAGAACGTAATATTTAGGCCGGGAGCGGTCCTCCTCGACGGCGAAGGTGCCCCGGGAGTCCCATTCCGCTTGCCAACGGGCTTCGGATTCCTTGAAATTGTAACGCGACATGGTGTCTGTGTGATCCTGTGGTGGAGTGCGAAATCGGGACTACTTCGTGATCCGCAGCATTTCGTTTCTGAGTTGCCGCGCCCTGGTCAGGATGGCGTCTTCGATTTTGGTCGCCGTGGTGTCGGACAGCGTGCTGTCCTGCCAGTTGCCCGGCGAGGTCTGAACTTGCCGGAAAACGGCGACCCTGACGCCGTCGGCGCGCAGCGACCGACCCAAAATGTAGACGTTCAGCTTGAAACGCTCGTTGACGGCGGCCCCGGCCGAATACCAGTCGGTAATAATGACGCCGCCGAACGGATCGGCGGATTGGAGCGGCATGAAGGAAATGGTGTCGAGCGAGGCCCGCCACAGGAAGCTGTTGACGCCGATGGCGCGACCGCTGGCGTAGGGGTCGCTGCCAAACACACCGCCGTCGCCGAACAGCGCCCCGCCGCCGCCGATGTCACTGGCGGCCGGTTGTGCGGGTTCTCCCTGGGTGCAGGCGCTCACTAATAGCCCGGCGGCGAGGAGGCCGAAAACGGGGGCTTTGATTTTGCGGAAAACCAAAAAAAAGGGACCGAAATATCTGTTCTTCACGTTCATGCCGTAGTCAACTCCATCAATGCAAGGGCGTGGCGCCCCTTTAGGGCGAACTCCGAAATCCTTCATATACGAAACGACGGTCACAAACCAGAGCCTGATGGCGATGTTTTCCCATCATTTGCCGTGAAACCGCCGACAGACGCCCATCCTGCCGCGCCGCTGGCCCGAATTCGCCGCCAGCCGAGCCCGGGCCTAACGGCGGACAGTCCGCCCAGCGCGTAGACCGGCACGGCGGCGCGCCGGGCCCAGGCGGCGAAACGCAAGGGCCCTATCGTCGGGGCTCCGGGGTGGCTTCGGGTCGCAAACACCGGCGATAGCAGGGCCGCATCGACCCCGGCGCGGGCCGCCCGGGCAAGGGCCGCCGGGGAGTGGGCGGCGGCCGTCACCAGCCAGCCGGGCCGCCGCCATAACCGCCAGTTGCCGGGGCCCAAAACAAGGCGTTCCGGTATGTGCAGGCCATCGGCGTTGACCGCGAGGGCGAGCCTGGGGTCGCCGGCGACCAGAAACAATAGGTGCCGCGAGCGGCACTGCCGGGCCAGTTTTTCGGCCAGCCCCCGCCGGTTGGCCGCGCCGTAATGGCGGAATATCACGGCGCTTCCGGCGGCCAGGCCGGCGATCGCGGGACCCGGGTCGGGATGTCGCGCCTCGTCGGTCATCAAAACCGTCCGCGGCAGCTTCCGCCCGGCCCGTCCGTCTGTTAGGTTCGCCATACGTCGATCGCTCAGAGTTTCAGGAATCATCGCCATGGTAACAGATATTGCGGCCAATCTGGCCGCCGTGACATCACATATTTCAGAGACCGCCGAAGCCTGTGGTCGCGATCCCGACGATGTTACCCTGGTTGCCGTCTCAAAAACCCACGCGGCGGACGATATCGAGCCCGCGCTGATTGCCGGGCAGCGGGTGTTCGGTGAAAACCGGGTCCAGGAAGCGGAACAAAAATGGCCGGGGCTGAGGCGGTCGTATCCGGATGTTCGCCTGCACCTGATCGGGCCCCTGCAAACCAACAAGGTGCGCCACGCCGTCGCCCTTTTCGATGTCATTGAAACCGTCGATCGCGAAAAGCTGGCCCGCGCCTTGGCCCGGGAAATGGAAAGCGCGGGCCGTCGCCTCGATTGCTTTATCCAGATCAATACCGGCGAAGAACAACAGAAGGCGGGCATCCCGCCGACCCGGGCGGACGACTTTATCGCCTTGTGCCGGGATCAAATCGGCCTGCCGGTGGTCGGTTTGATGTGCATTCCGCCGGTCGATGAAGAACCGGCGCTGCACTTCGCCCTGCTGCGCGAAATTGCCCGCCGCAACAACCTGGCCGAACTGAGCATGGGAATGAGCGCCGATTATCCGGTGGCGATCCGTTTCGGGGCGACCCTGGTGCGGGTCGGAACGGCTATTTTCGGCGCGCGTGAAGGCCTAATACCAAGTTGCATTAATTAATGCAACTTGGTATTAAAGCCTGATCTCGATAGAACTCGCGGCGTCGCAATCGGCCAATAGGTCGAGCAGGTCCGGCCTGGCCAGGGCGACGCAGCCTTCGGTCGGCCGGTAGTCGGGAGGGGCGATGTGGACGAAAATAGCGCTGCCCCGACCGGCCATCACCGGGTCGTCATTGAAGCCCGTTTCGATCACGATATCGTAGCGATCGTCGTCTCGCCACATCCGTTCGTGGCGGCCCGGACAGGGAAGGACGACCAGCGTATTATAAGCGCTGTCGCCGGGATCGTCGCACCAGCCCTGATTTTCCTGAAGGGCGACGACGCGCAACCCCGTCGCCGGTGGTTGCAGGCGGTCGGGGCGAAAAAACACCCGCCGCAGAGGAAATTTGCCAAGCGGCGTGATGCCGTCGCCTTCGCGGGACTTGACCCCGACCCCGCCGCGCCCGATGGCGCACCGAACCCGCCTCGTCGTGCCGTCCGGGCGTCGCCATGCCAGCGGCCCATCGGCGGTTACAAGAATATTCATCGACCCGAAATCTATTCGTCCATATTGAGATCAAGCGCCCCGATCTGCCCGGTCGCGGCATTGGCGGGCGTCCCGGGCTTGCCCAGCCCGGCGCTGTCCTGATAGCTGGCCAGAGCCAGCAACATGGTTTCCGAGAACCAGCCGCCAGCGGGCGCCGTCGCCCCGGTAAGCTGTTCCTGTGTCAGGCCCGAGGCGACGGCCTTCTGGCGGGCCGATTCAAGAACGTCCCTTTGTTCCTGCTCGCTGACTTTGTCCGGCGGCCGCCCGCCGTGCACGAGCCCTGGGTTACTGGCCAGCAGGGTTTCCGTTCTGGCCCAGTCGAGGACTTCCGGGTTGGCGGCGATTTCAGAAGGCTTTGTTTGTGCGGCGGCGGCTCGTTCGGCGGTCGTCCGGTTTTCAGCCGCCTGCGACAGCAGTTCCGCGGGCGGCGGGATATCGGGCGCCTGCCCGGCGTGCGTTTCGGCCATCAGGGCGGTCTCGCGACGGGCCCATTGCAAAACTTCCAGATTGGCGGCGATCGGCGAAAACGGCGCGAAACCGCCCGGCCCGGCGCCTGCTTCGGGGCTTGCCGTGGCCGCCGGGTCCGGTTCCTGCCGGTTCTGCGCCGAGGCGACGGCAGTCCCGCCGGATGTGTCGCCGCCGCTCAGGAAGCTGACGATGTAGTCACCCACACCCTTACCGGTGCTTTCGGTCAGTGCGACGTCCGCGGTGGCGACGAGACCGCCGATGGGGCCGCCGAACAGGGCGCCACCGGCGATGCGGGAGCCCGGATCGATCTGGTCGCCGGTCATTTCCCGATAAAAGCTGGAAACGACGGGGATGTGCTGCAGCGGGTTGACGATGTCCAGGAAGTCGAGAAAGGTAAAACCGTCCGCGCCGAAAGCCTGAAAACTGACGCCGTCGCGCGAATTGTCGTCCTTCTTCTTCTCACCGACGTTTTGCAGGGACGAGACCGGCTTCAATAACGCCAGATCGCCTAACGCGGCTTTGGTTGCTCCGTCCATCATTGATCGCCCCTGGCTCCTGTCGGTCGAGGTGTTTCCGGGGTTACCGAAGCAAAGGACGTGCCAAGCTAAAATTCTAATAATTTCAAATGGTTATAAGAAAAAATGAGCCAAAACATGTCGAATAACCTGCCGACCGGCAAGATTTGCCGTTCCGGGCCTTTTTATCGTCACCGACACCGGCTATAAACAACGATCCGGAAAACGGGTGATTATTTCGTTCGCAGGAGTACGTGAGGCGTGGAGCTGACCCAGTCAAAAATAGTCCCGGTGATTTTATCCGGCGGTTCGGGCTCTCGCCTGTGGCCGCTGTCCCGGCGGCTGCGGCCCAAGCAATTTTTATCCCTTTACAGCGATAACAGCCTGTTTCGGGACACCCTCGACAGGGTTACGGGTGACCTGTTTGAGGCGCCGCTGGCGATCTGTAACGACGATCACCGCTTCCTGGTCGCCGAAATCTTCCGCGAGGCCGACAGCCGGGGCGGCGATATTATTCTGGAGCCGGTGGCGCGCAATACCGCACCGGCGATAGCCGCCGCCGCCTTGAGCATCGCCAACGCCGACCCCGACGCGCTGATGCTGGTGCTGCCGTCCGATCACGTCATCACCGATCAAAAAGGCTTCCTTGCCGCTGTCGGCATCGCCGCCGAAGCGGCCCGCGCGGGTAGCCTTGTGACCTTCGGGATGGCCCCGACCAAACCCGAAACGGGCTACGGATATATCCGCCGTGGCGCCCCTCACGAAGCGGTCGATGGCTGTTTCGATGTTGAAAAATTCGTCGAAAAGCCTGACGCGACAACGGCCAACGACTATCTCCGGTCGGGTGATTATCTGTGGAACAGCGGCATGTTTCTGTTCCGCGCCGGCGCCTTGATCGAGGAAATGGAACGCCACTGCCCGGACATTATCGCACGCTGCCGCGAGGCCGTCGCCAAGGGCCGGCGCGATTTGACATTCCTGCGGCTGGACGAAGCGGCTTTCGGCGCGGCGACAAGCATTTCCATCGATCACGCGGTGATGGAAAAAACGGACAGGGCCGTGGTCGTCCCGGCCTCCTTCGGATGGAGCGATATCGGCGCGTGGTCGGCGTTATGGGAGATTTCGGAAACGGATGGCGCCAACAATGTCGTCCTTGGCGATGCCATCGTCGATGACGTATCGGACTGCTATATCCGCAGCGAAAAGCCACTGGTTGCCGCCATTGGCGTCTCCGATCTTGTTATCGTCGCCACCGACGACACGGTCTTTATCGCGCCGAAGGGCCGGGCCCAGGAGGCAAAGAACATCGTCGCGCGGCTGACCGAGCAAGGCCGCCCTGAACACGAAAGCCATTCCCGGGTGTTCCGCCCGTGGGGCCATTACCAGAATCTGGAAGAAGGCCCGGGCTTCCTGGTTAAGCGCATCATGGTCAAGCCGGGGGCGAAGCTAAGCCTTCAGTTTCACCATCATCGGGCCGAACACTGGGTCGTGGTGTCGGGAACGGCGACCGTCACCAATGGCGATCAGGTTCTTATTTTAAGCGAAAATCAGTCGACCTATATACCGCTCGGCGCCCGCCACCGCCTCGAAAACAGCGCCGCCGAACCGCTGCACCTGATAGAAGTTCAATCGGGCGAGCACATCAGCGAAGAAGATATCGTCCGGCTGGAAGATACCTATGGCCGGTAATCCTTGCGCGGCCCTGGGCTCGAAGTTATCTTGCTGGCGCACGACGCACCCGCCCCACCGACAGGAACCAAAGCATGTCCGCCCCTGATATCGATCCCGTTACCGACCAAGAACGCGCCAGTTGGCCTGATCAGGCGATTGTGCCGCTGGAAAAGCCGTTTGTCGACGACCGCGGGGCGATCCAGCCGCTGGTTGACCGGATGATGCGCTCGGCGGTGATGATTGAATCGAAGAAGGGCGCGTTGCGCGCCAACCATTACCACAAGACCGACTGGCACTATTGTTATGTGATATCCGGCACCATCGAATATTACCACCGCACGACCGGCTCCGACGACGAGCCGCAACTGTTGTTGGTCAAGGCCGGCCAGATGGTGTTTACGCCGCCGATGATCGACCACGGCATGAAATTTCCGGAAGACACGGTTTTCCTGACCCTGTCGCGCAACCCGCGCGATCAGGCGACGTACGAGGCCGATGTGGTGCGGGTCGATATGCTTGACGACGCCGGCAGCATATCGTGGCGGCCGGAAGACGACGACTGACCGATGAGCGCCGACTGTCACCACAGAACGACCTGCCGCCTGTGTGGCGGAACGGCGCTGACCGGGGTGCTGGGCCTGAAGGCGAGCCCGCCCGCCAACGCGTTTGTCGCCGCCGATCAGCTGGATACGCCGCAGCGGACATTCCCGCTTGATCTGTATTTCTGCGAGGACTGCCACCATGTGCAGTTGCTCGATGTGGTCGATCCGCGGATTTTGTTCGAACATTATGTTTACGTATCGGGAACCTCGCCGGTTTTCGTCAAACATTTTGACGATTATGCGGCGTTCGTTATCGACCGGTACGGCCCGAAGCCGGGCTCGCTGGTTTTTGATATCGGCTCGAACGACGGCACCCTGCTGAAGGCCTTCAAGAAAGTCGGATATGCGGTTCTGGGCGTCGATCCGGCCATCGATATCGCGGCCCGGGCCAGCGCCGATGGCATCGAGACCATCAGCGGCTTCTTCTCTCCAACCATGGCCGCCGAGATCCGGGCCAAACACGGTGCGGCGTCGGTCATCACCGCCAATAATGTGTTTGCCCATATCGACGATCTGGGCGGCGTGCTGGATGGGGTCCGGACGGTGCTGGACGATGACGGCGTTTTTGTTTTTGAAGTTTCCTATCTGGTCGATGTGTTTGAACACACCCTGTTCGATACGATCTATCACGAGCACCTCGCCTATCACACGGTCGGCCCGCTGGTATCGTTTATGGAAGCCCACGATATGGAGCTGATCGATGCCATCCGGGTGCCGAGCCATGGCGGCTCGCTGCGCGGTGTGGCGCGGCCGACATCGGGAACCCGGCCGGTTAACGCATCGGTTGGCGAGCTGATTGCGCTGGAAAAGACCATGGGACTGGACAAGGCCGACACCTACCGCGATTTCGGCCGCCGTATCGACGCCTTGGGGGCCGAGCTTTCGGCCTTGCTGCACGGCCTCAAGGACAAGGGCGAGAGCATTGCCGCCTTTGGCGCGCCGGCCAAGGCGACCACCCTGATGTATCATTTTGAGATCGGGGCGGACCTGATTGACTTCATCGTCGATGACAGCCCCTTGAAGCAGGGGCTTTATTCGCCGGGGATGCACATTCCGGTGCTGCCTTCGTCGGCGATTTACGATAGAAAGCCCGACAACATCGTGATCCTGGCCTGGAACTTTGCCGCCCCGATCATGGAAAAACACAAACAGTTCAGCGAGTCAGGAGGGCGATTCATCGTTCCCCTGCCGCATCTCGACATTCATTAGACCCCGAAAGCACCCGACATGGCCGAATTCCTGCTCACGTCCGATATCGATGAAATCACCCGGCGCCTGGCCTCCTCGGCCCAGGATTTTTCCGGCAAGACGGTCCTGTTGACCGGCGGGCGCGGTTTTCTGGGGCGCTATTTCATGGAAGTTTTCGCCCGCCTCAATGAAACGGTGCTGGATGAGCCGGTTAAGCTGGTGGCCCTCGATAACCTGATCACGGCGGGCAAGGAAGGGGCTGAAATTCCGGAGTTCGACAATGTGACCTTCATCAATCACAATGTGATCGAGCCGTTTGAATGGGAAGGCCCGCTGGATTACGTTATTCACGCCGCCGGTATCGCCTCACCGTATTATTACCGGGCCTTTCCGCTGGACACCCTGGAAGTGGCGATCACCGGCACCCGGCGGATGCTGGAACTGGCGGAAGCTCACGACGCCCGGTTCACCTTTTTCTCGTCGAGCGAGATCTACGGCGACCCCGACCCGAAGCACGTGCCGATGGCCGAAAGCTATCGCGGCAACGTGTCGTGCCAGGGGCCGCGGGCCTGTTACGACGAAAGCAAGCGGGTCGGCGAAACGCTTTGCTATATTTACCACACCACCAACGGCACCAAGACCAACACCATCCGGCCGTTCAACGTGTTCGGCCCCGGCATGCAGGAAGCCGATTACCGGGTGCTGCCCAACTTCGCCAGCCGGATCAAGGCGGGCCAGCCGCTGAACGTTTACGGCAGCGGCGATCAGACCCGCACGTTCTGCTATATCACCGACGCCATGGTCGGCTTCTTGCTGGTGATTCTCAAGGGTGTGCCGGGCGAGGCCTACAACATCGGCAACCCGAAGCCGGAAATTTCGATGGTCGAGCTGGTCCGGAAAATCGGCGAGGTGTCGGCCAAGCCGGTGATGCATAACATCGTCGAATATCCCGATAGCTACCCGGCCGATGAGCCGAACCGCCGCGCCCCCGATATCCGCAAGGCGAAGCTGCAACTGGAGTTCGAACCGATGGTCGATCTCGATGATGGCCTCAAGCGCTTCCTCGATTGGGCCGACGGCATCTTCACCGGCGAACAGTAAGATAATGGGCGGCGACCTCAGGCTTGGGCTGATCGGCGCCGGGCGCTGGGGCCGCATCTTTATAAAAGCCATCGACCGGCTGGACGGCGTGCGCCTGCACCGTCTGGCCAGTACGAACCCGGACAGCCGCGCCCTTGTCGGCGACGACTGCGCGGTTGTCGAAGATTGGCGCACCGTCGCGGCGGCCGATGATCTCGATGGTCTGATCATCGCCACGCCGCCGGCCCGCCATGCCGAAATGGCCGCCATCGCCATTTCCAGCGGCATCCCGGTGCTGATCGAAAAACCGCTGACCCTCGATGCGACCCAGGCCGATGCCTTGCTGGCCCATGCCCGGGCAAAGGCCGCCATCGTGTTGGTCGACCACATCCACCTTTATCACCCGGCCTATGTGGAACTGAAACACCGGGGTTTGGGGATGGGGACCATTCACGCCGTTCGCAGCGCCGGCGGCGACTGGGGACCGTTCCGCCCGGATGCTTCCGTCCTGTGGGACCGGGCCAGTCACGATGTCGCCATGTGCCTTGACCTGATGGCCGAGCAGCCCGACAGCGTCGCGGCGCGCCGCACGGAAGACCGCGAGATGGCGGAAGGTCACGGCGAAACGATCGCGTTGAAACTGACGTTTCCCGGTGGCGTCATCGCCGATATCGAAGCCGGCAACCTGATGCGTCGAAAAAAGCGGTTTCTGGCCGTTCAATATGATCACGAAACCCTGATTTACGATGACCTGAGCGAGACGCCGCTGGTGCGGGAACCGCGCCCAGGCGGGCCGGGCTGTGATCCGCTCCACGCGGAGGCCATCGAGGTACCGCAAAAGGCGCCGCTGACCTGTGCGTTGGAAGCGTTCGCGGGCGCCATTCGCCAAGGCGACCGGGATCTTTCCGGCCTGGCGCTGGGGGTCCGGGTGGTCGAGGTCCTGAGCGCCTGCGACGGTTCTTTGCGCGCCGGCGGAAAGACACTAAACTTCCGCGCATGAACGTTCTTCTCGCCGCCCTGATTTTGATCCTGACCGCGGTTCTCGCCCTCATCGCCACGCGGGCGTTGCTGCCGGTGTTGCGGGGCCGCGCCATCTTCGATCATCCGAATGAACGGTCCAGCCATGAACGCCCGACCCCCAGGGGCGGCGGCCTGGCCGTTATCGCCGTGCTGCTGGCCGCATGGATCGGCATCGGTAGCTTTTTGGGCGACGCGGCGTTGATGGTTTGGGGGGTGCCGGTCGCGGCCTTCGCCCTGGCCGCCATTTCCTGGGCCGACGATCTGAAAAGTCGGGGGCCGCTGGGTCGCCTCGTCGTGCAGGCGGCGGCGGTCACCGGCGTTCTTGTCCTGGCTCCCGACCACGGACTTTTTTTTCAGGGCCTGTTGCCGGCCGGGCTCGACCCGGTCGTCGCGGGCATCCTGTGGGTCTGGTTCATCAACCTGTTCAATTTCATGGATGGCATTGACGGCATCACCGGTGTCGAGACGTTCAGCATCGGAACTGGCCTGGCGGTGGTGGCGGTCGTCGTCGGCGGCCCGGAAAATCAGGCCCTGGCCTTTTATGGTATCGCCGCCGCCGGGGCGGCGCTGGGGTTTTTAACATTGAACTGGCACCCCGCGAAGATCTTCATGGGCGATGTCGGCAGCGTCCCGCTGGGCTTTCTGCTGGGCTGGCTTTTGCTGTCGCTGGCGGCAAACGGGCAGTGGGAGGCGGCGGTGATCTTGCCGTCTTATTATCTGGCCGACGCGACCCTGACCTTGGGCCGGCGGGCCGTTCGCGGTGAGAAGATATGGCGGCCCCATCGCCGGCATTTCTATCAGCTGGCGGTTCAGCGCGGCCTTGGTCATCGGGCCGTATCGCTTCGGGTTCTGGTCGTCAATGGCGCGCTGGTTCTGCTGGCGGCGTTGGCGGGGTCGGGTCAGGCGGTCACGGCGCTTGTCGTTGCCGCCGTCATCAATATCGCCTTCTTGTTTCGCCTGGCACGGGGGGCGGGGGCGTGAAAATCCTGTTCCTGAGCGAGAATTTCCCACCGGAAAGCAATGCGGCGGCGACCCGGGTTTATGAACGCGCGATCTATTGGGCCGACTGGGGCCACGACGTCACGGTCATTACCTCGGCCCCCAATTTTCCGGAAGGCAAGCTGTTCGATGGATACGCCAACCGCTGGCGGCAGGTCGAAACCATGGATGGCATTCGCGTCGTCAGGGTCAAAACCTACATCGCCGCCAACAGGGACGTCGTTCACCGGACGCTGGATTTTCTCAGCTTCATGGTCACCGCTTTTTTTGCGGGACTGCGCCAACCCCGGCCCGATGTCGTGGCCGCGACCTCGCCACAATTTTTCGCCGCCGTTGCCGGTTGGGCCATCGGTGCCGTACGGCGCATTCCTTTCGTCTTCGAACTCGGCGATCTGTGGCCGGCGTCGATTGCCGCCGTCGGGGCGATGCGCAAAAGCGTCGCCCTGTCGATGGTCGAAAAACTCGAACTGTTTCTGTACAGAAAATCCGCCGCCGTTGCCGCCCTGACGGAAACCTTCAAGCACGACCTGGTGTCACGGGGCATTCCCGGCGGCAAGATCGCCGTCGTTATCAATGGCGTCGACCTGTCCCGTTATGCCCCTCGCGAACGGGACGCGGAACTGGCGGCGGACCATGGCCTGGTCGGCAAATTTGTCGTCGGCTACGTCGGCACCCATGGCATGGCGCATGCCCTTGGCAATGTCCTGGATGCGGCGGAACGGCTGAAAAACGCCGACAAACAGACGGACCGGGACGATATCCGTTTCATGCTCGCCGGGGCCGGGGCCGAACGCGACGCCCTGGTCGCCGATGCGGCCCGTCGGGGTCTCGACAACGTGATTTTCGTGGACCGCCAGCCGAAACGGAAAATGCCGGTGGTCTGGAGCCTGTGCAATGTCGCCCTTGTGCACCTGAAAGACTCGCCGGTCTTCGCCGGGGTGATCCCGTCAAAAATTTTTGAAGCCGAAGCGATGGGCCTGCCGATCTTGCTGGCGGCACCCGACGGTGAAGCCGGCAGGATTATCGCGGCCGACGCCTGCGGTCTGCACGTGCCGGCGGAAAACCCGGCCGCGCTGCTCGATGCGGTCCTGGATCTGTATGCCGACGGCGCGAAGCGATCCGACTTCGCCAAAAACAGCCTGATCGCCGCCCCCTCTCACAGCCGGGAAACCCAGGCGAGAGAGATGCTGGCGGTCCTTGAGCTCGCGGCCAGGGGCAATGGCGACATCGCCGAAACCGTAAACGGGGACGGCGCATGAAGGTGCTGGTCACCGGCGCCACCGGTTTCGTCGGGCGGGCGTTGGTGCCGGTGTTGACGGCGGCCGGGCATCAGGTGATTGCGACATCCCGCAACCCGGCGGCGAAAATTGCCGGCGCGGAGGTTATCGCGATTGGCGGTCTGGGACCCGAGACCGACTGGCGATTAGCCCTTGATGGCATCGAGGCGGTGATTCATCTGGCCGCCCGGGTTCATGTCATGGACGAAACGGCGGTTGATCCGTTGGCCGAAAATCGCCGCGTTAATACCGCCGGAACGATCAGGCTGGCCCGTGACGCCGCCGCCGCCGGGGTCAGGCGTCTTGTTTTTCTGAGCACCGTCAAGGTTAACGGCGAGCGGACCGACGGGCAGCCGTTCACCGAAAAAGACGCGCCCGCGCCCAGCGACCCATACGCCATTGCCAAGGATGAGGCGGAACAGGGTATCCGTGACATTTCGGCCAAAACCGGAATGGGCGTGACGGTCATCCGGCCGCCGCTGGTTTATGGCCCCGGCGTCGCCGGTAACTTTGTCTCGTTGCTGCGGCTTTGCGCAAGGGGCCTGCCGCTGCCGTTGGCGTCGGTCCATAACAGCCGCAGCCTGATCTACGTCGGCAACCTCGTCGATGCCATTCTGGCGGCGGTCGATCACCCCGCCGCCGCCGGGAAAACCTATCTGGTCGGCGATGGCGATGACGTTTCAACGGCGGCGCTTATCCGGGACATATCGGCCGCCCTCGATGCGGCGGGAATGCCGGGACGCCGCCCCGCGGTGTGGCCGATGCCACCGGTTCTATTGCGCCTGGCCGCCAGCTTGGCCGGAAAATCGGCCGCCGCCTCCCGGCTGCTTGGCGATTTGTCCGTCGATGATGCCGCCATTCGTCACGATCTCGGCTGGACGCCGCCGTTCAGCATGGTACAAGGACTGAAAGAAACGGCGGCCTGGTTCGTCGCCGCCGAAAAAAACCGGAAGTAGGGCATGGCGGTCAAATTACCCAGACGCGGATACTACGTATACGCCCACGATATTATTATGGCGACGATGTCGTTTTACGTCTCGCTGTATCTTCGCCTGGGCGAAGGCTTCGTCGATTATTTCAGGGGCGATACGCTTATCGTCGCGGGTTGTCTGTTTGGCATAATCGCCGCCGGGGTGTTTCATTTTCGCGGCCTGTATCGGGGAGTCTGGCGATACGCATCGATCAATGATCTGCTGGCGATCATCCGGGCGGTCACACTTGTCATTCTGTTGTTCCTGCTGGTGATGTTCCTGTGGTCCCGGTTGCATGGCCTGCCGCGGTCGCTGGTCGTTATCAACTGGTTCGTGCTGATGGCGATGCTCGGCGGGCCGCGTTTTCTGTATCGCCTGTTCAAGGACCGCCGCTTCGACCTTGCCGTTGACGATGAAAGCCATCGCCGCATCCCGGTTCTGCTGGCCGGCGCCGGTGACGCGGCGGAAGAATTCATCCGGTCGTTGGCCAGGGCATCGAACGCGAGCTACCGGGTTGCCGGAATACTATCGGAATCGGCGGGCCGGGTCGGGCGCAACATTCGCGGTGTTTCGGTGCTCGGTACGACCGCCGATCTGGCCGATGTCGTGGCCCAGCTTTCGATCGATGGCGATCCGCCGCAGCGGCTGATCCTGACCAAGGAAAAACTCGACGGTGTCCTGGTTCGCACGTTGCTCGACGACGCCGCCAGGGCGGGCCTGACGCTGGCCCGGCTGCCAAGCCTGACCGAATTCAAAAGCGGCCACGTCGACAAGACCGAGATTCGGCCGGTCGATATCGAAGACCTGCTCGGACGACCGCAGAAACCGCTCGACCGCGACGCCATGCGCCGCATGATAGAAGGCAAGCGGGTGCTGATCACCGGCGCCGGCGGCTCAATCGGTTCGGAACTGGTGCGGCAGGTCTCGGACTTCGGTCCGACCGAACTCGGCCTTCTCGATAGCTCCGAATTCAATCTGTACAGCATAGACATGGAAACGGCGGGGCGGCATCCGGGCTTGGCGCGGCGGGCCTTGATCGCCGATGTCCGCGACCGGGACACAATCGAGCGCGCCTTCACCGACATCGCCCCGCAGTTGGTCTTTCATGCGGCGGCCCTGAAGCATGTGCCGCTGGTCGAAGCCAATCCGTTCGAGGGCGTTTTGACCAATGTGATCGGGACCCTCAACGTCGCCGACGCCTGCGTCAGGGCGGGGGCCGAAACCATGGTGATGATTTCGACGGACAAGGCGGTCAATCCGACCAATATCATGGGCGCGACAAAACGCATCGCCGAAGGATACTGCCAGGCCCTGGACCTGAAACGGGGACAGGCCAGCGGCACCCGCTTCGTCACCGTGCGGTTTGGCAACGTCCTTGGGTCGACGGGATCGGTGGTGCCGCTGTTTCAAAAACAGCTGGCCAGCGGCGGGCCGCTAACCGTGACCGACCCGGAAATGAAGCGCTACTTCATGACCGTCGGCGAGGCCGTGGAACTCGTTCTACAGGCCGCCACGCTGGGCGACAACCATCAGGAGAAGGCCGGCAAGATCTTCGTTCTGGATATGGGCGAGCCGGTAAAGATTCTTGATCTGGCCGAACAGATGATCCGTCTCGCCGGGCTGGAGCCGGGCAAGGATATTCAGATCGAGATTACCGGCCTGCGTCCCGGCGAAAAACTTTTTGAAGAAATGTTCCACGGCGGTGAACCGCTGGTCGAAACGGAAAGCGCCGGTATTTTCCTGGCCGCCCCGCGCGCCGCCGAAGCCGATGCCCTAAGGGAGACAATTCAGCGCCTGGTGGCCGCCGCGACCGCCGCCAGGCGCGACCAGACGATCAGGATCATCGGCGAACTGGTTCCCGAATACCAACCCTGGGAGTAAAAAAACACCACGGGGGAAGACGCCGCCTTGCAAGGACTGCTCAAACGGGTGTGGAGCAACGGCATCTTTTTCTGCTATATCCCGCCCCAACCGAATAGCCCAACGCCCACATGCAGGAGTCACCTCATCCCATGACCACGACAACACCATCGCATGGCGCACCCATCCGCCGCGCCCTGATTTCCGTTTCCGATAAAACCGGCCTCGTCGAACTCGGCACGTTTCTGACCGCCCAGGGCGTCGAAATCCTGTCGACCGGCGGTTCCGCCAAGGCGCTCAGCGACGCCGGGGTTCCGGTGATCGAGGTTTCCGATCACACCGGGTTCCCTGAAATCATGGATGGCCGGGTCAAGACGTTGCAGCCGGCCATCCACGGCGGCCTGTTGGCGGTTCGCGGTAATCCTGAACATGAACGCGCCATGAGCGAGCACAACATTGCACCGATCGACCTTCTGTGCGTCAACCTGTATCCCTTCGAAGCGACCGTCGCGGCGGGCGCCGCGTTCGATGAGTGTATCGAAAACATCGACATCGGCGGCCCGGCGCTGATCCGCGCGGCGGCCAAGAACCACGCCTTCGTTACCGTCGTCGTCGACCCCGGTGACTATCCGCGCCTGATGGCGGAAATGGCGGCCAACGATGGCGCCACGACGGATGACTTCCGCCGCAACCTCGCCGCCGGCGCCTACGCCCGCACCGGCGCTTACGATGCCGCCATCAGCGGCTGGTTCGCGGCCCGGTTGGGCGATACGTTACCGGCCCGCATCGCCCTTGGCGGCGCTCGCAAGCAGACCATGCGGTACGGCGAGAACCCGCACCAGCAAGCGGCTTTTTATGGCAACGGCGAAGATCGTCCCGGCGTCGCCAGCGCGACGCAGCTTCAGGGCAAGGACCTCAGTTTCAACAACTTGAACGATACCGATGCCGCCTTCGAGCTGATCGCCGAATTCAAGGACACCGCGTGCGCCGTCATCAAGCACGCCAACCCGTGCGGCGTGGCGATGGGCGGTACCCTGAAAGAAGCCTACCTTCGGGCGCTGGCCTGCGATACGGAAAGCGCCTTCGGCGGCATCGTCGCCGTTAACCGGCCGCTCGATGCGGCGACGGCGGAAGAAATTTCATCGTTGTTCGCCGAAGTCGTTATCGCCCCGGCAATCGATGAAGAGGCGCTGGCCATTCTGGGTCAAAAGAAAAACCTGCGGGTTCTGGCGACCGGCGGAATGCCGGACCCGGAAGCCCCCGGCATGACCGTGCGGTCGCTGTCGGGGGGCTACCTGTTGCAGGGTCGCGACAACCGGCTGCTCGAAGAGATGAACGTGGTTACCAGGCGGCAGCCGACAGACGCCGAAATGGCGGATTTGAAGTTCGCCTTCACGGTCGCCAAGCACGTCAAGTCAAACGCCATTATCTACGTCAAGGCGGGGGCAACGGTCGGCGTCGGCGCGGGCCAAATGAGCCGCGTAAATTCATCCCGAATTGCCGCCTGGAAAGCCGCCGACGCGGCCCGGGTGGCGGGCGATGATGAAAGCTGGGCGATCGGTTCGGTCGTCGCGTCGGACGCCTTTTTCCCGTTCGCCGATGGCTTGCTGGCGGCGGCGGAAGCCGGGGCAACGGCGGTCATTCAGCCCGGCGGGTCGATGCGCGACGCCGAGGTGATCGCCGCCGCCGATGAAGCGGGCCTGGCCATGGTGTTCACCGGGATGCGCCACTTCCGGCATTAATTATTGATCGCGTCGCCCCGCCGGGACGGTCATTAGCAGCAGGCCGCCGATCAGGAAGAACGCCAGAATCGTCGCCATGCCGACACGCGCACTGCCGGCGGCGGCGGTCGCCACACCAAACAGGAACGGCCCCAGGAAGGCCGTCGCCTTGCCGGAAAATGCGAACAGGCCGAACATTTCCGTCTTCAGGTGCTCCGGGGCCAAGTGGGCCATCATCGAACGGCTGGCCGCCTGCACGGGGCCGACGAAAAAGCCCAGGGTCGATCCGAAAATCAAGAACATCAATTTCGTTTCAACGCTCAGCACCACGACGCTGACGATCATAAGGCCGGCCAACGAGATCAGGATGGTTTTCTTCGAGCCGATCCAGTCATCAATCCAGGCGAAGCCGATGGCGCCGATCCCGGCGGTGATGTTAAGGAACACGGCGAACTGTAGAATTTCCGGCGTGCTCATCTTGAAGGCGCTGGCGGCGAACACGCCGCCCATGGCGAACAAGGTGACAAGGCCGTCGTTATAGATCAGCCGGGCGAGTAGAAAGCGGGCGATGGTGCGATAGTTTCTGACATGCGTGATGGTTTCCTTCAGCGTCGCCAGGCCGGCCCGAACCGCGGCGCCCAGGTCCATGCCGTTGGATGGATTGTCGGCGGTGAACAGAAACAGCGGCAGCGCGAACACGGCGAACCACGCGGCGACCAACAGCGATGTGGCGCGGACCTGGACCAACGACGAGGTATCGAAGCCGGCCAGAATGATGACCAGGCAACCGAGGCCGCCGAAGTAGCCAATCCCCCAGGCCCACCCGGAAACCCGCCCGATCATCGATTTCGGCGCAATATCGGGCAGCATCGCGTTATAGAAGACGATCCCCATTTCGAAGCCGACATTGGCCAGAACAATCAGGACCAGGGCGAGCGGCACGAAGGCCGGGTCGGGCTTGACGAACCACAATGTCGCCGTTAGCGCCACGGCAAGAACGGTAAAGGCGAAAACCCACGGCTTACGGCGACCGCCCTTGTCGGCGACGGCGCCAAGGACCGGGGCCAGGATGGCGATCAGGACGGCCGATGCACTGTTGGCAAATCCCCACTGGGCCGCCCCGGTAACCGGATCGACCGCCACCGACTTGGCAAAGTAGGTGGCGAAGACAAAGGTAATAATGACGGTGGTGAAGGCGGAATTGGCCCAATCGAACAGGCACCACGAAAAAACCGATTTCCTGTCGATCGTCGGAGCGGCGCCCATGGAAATCTTATTCCCGTTTCGCCGCCGGCGTTTCGGCCAGGGTCCTGAGTTGCCGGCTGGCGACGGCGATCATCGCCAGATCGTTGATGTCGGACGCCGACAGTTCGGATATCAGCTGTTCCGTCCTTTCGACCGCGACGGCGTTACTGTCGACCCATGCGGCGATGGCTTTGCCCGCTTCGGGCAGTTTCTTGCCGCCTGCGAAATCAAAGACCTGCAACGTCAACGCCAGTTGGTGGCTGTAAATTTCTTCGATCAAGGCGGCGATCGCCAGCGTTTGCCAGTGGTTTTGCGCTTCCAGCCGATCCGATGCGGCGCGCAGCGAACCCAAATGAAACCGTGTCCCGGTCGCGAAATAAATGCGCGCCGCGTCGTGTATGGGCGTTTTGCGCGCCGCCGCCAGCCGGATGATATCGCAGCCGGAGAACAAATTGACCAGCCCGGCGATGCGATGGGCGAAGTCCTTCGGTACCCCGGCATCGACGAAGGGTTGGCCGCGTTTGATGACGTCGCGCATGTAATGCCGGGGCAGGAATTTGCCGAGTTGACCGTACAGGCTTTCGAAGCCATCGGCGAATTCCCGTACATGGCTGCCGATATCGAGCGGCCGCCGCCCGTTTCGCAGGAACCACAGCGTCACCCATTCGAGCAATTTGTTGGTCTCGAGTCGCATTTTGATCTGGACCGCCGAGGGAACCATGTTGTCCAGGGCGTCGATCTGGCCCCAGATGGCCCGCATGCCAAGAACCCGACGGGCGATCAGATAGGCCCGGACGATGTCGCTGGCGGGCATTCCGGTCCGTTCCATTAACTGGTAGACGAAACTTCCGCCGCCCCGGTTGACAACGGAATTGGAGGCCAGCGTCGCGACGATTTCGCGTTTCAGCCGGTGGGCGAGAATTCCATTGGCGTACTTTTTGCGCAACGGCGTCGGGAAATAGGCGATCAGATCATCGTGCAACTCGGTATCGTCCGGCAGGTCGGACGCCAGCAATTCCTCGTTGATCCAGATCTTCGAGTACGACATCAGGATCGCGATTTCCGGTCCCGTCAGTCCGGTCCGGGCGGCGGCCCGTTCGGTCAGGGTTTCGTCATCGGGAAGGAATTCGACGGTCCGGTTAAGGCGACCGGATTTTTCAAGCATGCGCATCAGGCGAACCTGGTTGTCGAACACCGCCATGCCTTCGGCCAGGATCATGTTGATGGCCTGTGTCTGGCGATAGTTGTCGACCAGCACCAGGTCGCCGACCTCGTCGGTCATCCTGGCCAGCAATCTACTGCGTTGGCGCGGCGCTAGTTCGCCATTGCTGATCGCCTTGTCGATCAGGATCTTGATGTTGACCTCATGGTCGGAACAATCGACTCCGGCCGAATTATCGATGGAATCCGCATACAGGCGAACCCCGCCGAGGGCCGCTTCAACGCGGGCCCGTTGGGTCATGCCCAGATTGGCGCCTTCGCCGATGACCTTGCAGTTCAGGTCCCGGGCATTGATGCGAATGGCGTCATTGGCGCGGTCGCCAACATCGGCGTGGCTTTGCTCCGTGCTTTTGACGTAGGTGCCGATGCCGCCAAACCACAGCAGGTCGGCCCTGGCCCGTAACAGGGCGCCGATCAGGTCGTTCGGGGTGACGGTGTTTTTCTCAATGCCGAACCGGCTCATTATTTCCGGGCTCAGCTTGACCGTCTTGGCCGAACGCTCAAATATGCCGCCGCCCTTTGAGATCAGTTTCGCATTGTAGTCGGTCCATGAGGAGCGCGGCAGATCGAACAGGCGGCGCCGTTCGACGATGCTTTTTGCCGGGTCCGGGTTGGGGTCGACGAAGATGTGCATGTGGTTAAAGGCGCCGACCAACTTGATGTGCGGCGACAACAGCATGCCGTTGCCGAAGACGTCCCCGGACATATCGCCGACACCGATCACGTCGAAGTCTTGTTGCTGGATGTTCACGCCCATTTCGCGGAAGTGGCGTTTGACGGATTCCCAGCCGCCACGGGCGGTGATCCCCATGCCCTTGTGGTCATAACCGACGCTGCCGCCGGACGCGAAGGCGTCGCCCAGCCAGAAGCCGTATTCCTGCGAGACGCCGTTGGCGATATCGGAAAACGTCGCCGTGCCTTTGTCGGCGGCAACCACAAGGTAGGTATCATCGCCGTCCAGCCGCACGGTGCGGTCGGGCCTGATGACTTTGTCGCCGTCCAGATTGTCGGTGATGTCGAGCAGGGCCGAGATGAAAATTTTGTAACACGCGATGCCTTCGGCCAGGAAGGCGTCCCGATCGGACGGTGGCGGCGCGTTCTTGACGACAAATCCGCCTTTCGATCCGACCGGCACGATAACCGTGTTTTTAACCTGTTGGGCCTTGACCAGGCCAAGGACTTCGGTGCGGAAATCCTCGCGCCGGTCCGACCAGCGCAAGCCGCCCCGGGCGACCATGCCGAACCGCAGGTGAACCCCTTCGACCCTGGGGCTGTAGACGAAAATTTCGCGCAAGGGCCGGGGCAACGGCAGGTCATCGACGGCCTGGCTATCCAGCTTGAAGGACAGGTAGGGTTTCGGGACGCCATCGTGCAACTGGAAGAAATTGGTCCGCAGGGTTGACTCGACAAGGTTGACAAAACGGCGAATGATCTTGTCTTCGTCGGCGCTGATGACGTTTTCAAGACCGGCATCGAGATGCCGGCGGATCCGTTTGGTCCGCGCCGCGCCATCCTTGACGCCGGGATCGAAGGTGGCGTTGAACATATCGACAATGTTTCTGGCCAGTTGCGGATTGTTTGACAGCGTCTCTTCCATATAGTGTTGCGAATAGGCGATGCCGGCCTGACGCAGGTATTTGCAATAGGCCCGCAGCACGATGACCTCGCGCCACCCCAAACCGGCACGCAGAACAAGGGCGTTAAAGCCGTCGCTTTCGGTATGGCCGTTCCAGACACGGGCGAAGGCCTGTTGGAATTTCTCCCTGACGGCGGCAAGGTTGACGGTCGAGCCATCCCGTGTTTGCAGGCCGAAATCATGGATCATGACGTGGTGTTTTTGATCCATGCGGGGGCGCACGTGGTAGGGCACTTCGTCGAGCACCCGAAGCCCCATGTCTTCCAGCATCGGCAAAACGTCAGACAGGGGAATCGCCGAATCGACGTTGTAAACCTTGAACCCGACGCCGTCGGGCTCGGCATCGGCGGCCCGGTACAAACTCATTCCCAGCGCGCCTGACTCCAGCGTACGTTCGATTTCGGCGATGTCGTTCAGGGACTGGACGGCGCTGAAGCGATCCTGAAAGGAGGTCGGAAAAGCCTTGCCGTAACGGGCAAAGAGACCAACGGCCTCCTCTTCGCCATAGGTTTCGTCCAGCGCTTCGCTCAGGCGACCGGACCAGGACCGTGCGGCTTCGATCAGCAGGCCTTCCAGTCGACGGACGTTATAAGTCGGTATCTTGCCCGGCACGGTTTTGAAAATCACGTGCAGGCGGGCCAGCGGCGAATCGCCCAATTGGGCGTAGTGGGCCATTAGCTCGCCTTCGAAGGCATCCGCCAGGATATTCTGCATCCGTTCGCGCAGGGCCATCGAGTACTGGTCGCGGGGCACGTAAATCTGACACGAAATAAAGCGTTCGAAATTATCGCGACGGACGAACAGCGCAACCCGCTGACGGTCCTGCAGATGCAGGATTCCCATGGCGGTTTCCAGCAAGTCTTCCTCGGACACCTGGAACAGTTCATCGCGCGGGTAGGTCTCGAGAATATTGAGCAACGCCTTGCCGTCGTGGCTGGCCGCTTCGAGCCCGGTGTTATTGAAGGTGTTGGCAATTTTGCGGCGCAGCAGCGGGATATCCCGCGGTGAGCGGTTGTAGGCGGAAGAGGTAAACAGGCCGACGAAGATGCGTTGGCCGACAATGTTTCCGCTTTCGTCGTATTTTTTGATGCCGATGGAATCCATGTGAACGGGGCGATGCACGGTCGATTTGCTGTTGGATTTGGTCACCATCAACAGGTCGCCGTGCTTGATGAAGGCCCGTATTTCCGGCGGCATCGAAGACAGGTCGCGCAGTTCGTGGAAAACAATCGCCTTCGGGTCGCGCAGAACGCCGAGCCCCGATTTGCGGTCGACGACGATCGCGGCGTCTTTCTCCCGGGATTTGGCGGGATAGCCGTATTCCCGATACCCCAGGAACGTAAAATGGTCCTGATAAACCCACTCGAGAAACTCGCGCGCCTCGTCCGTTTCCTCCTTGGCGACTTTTTTGGGCGCCGTCATCAGCCCGTCAATAATCGACGACATCCGGCGGCGCATGGTCGGCCAGTCTTCGACGGCGGCACGGATATCGCCGATGACGATTTCGATACGCTCACGGATTTCATCGAGGCGCGGGCCGGATTGCGCGGTTACCTGAAGCTGCATGAACGATTCGTTGACCACGGCCCCGGTCGATTTGCCGATCGAATCAAGCCCCAGCAGGCGGCCGCCTTTGCCGCGGTTGACCGCATACTGCGGATGAATGACCAGGCGTAACGTCAACTTCAGCCGGTTGAGTTCGGCGGCGATTGAATCGACCAGAAACGGCATATCGTCATTGACGATTTCGACGATGGTGTGGCTCGACGTCCAGCCGTCTTCCTCGACGGTCGGATTATAAACCCGAATATTGGCCGTGCCGGGCTTGCGGCTGGCCGCCAGTTTCCAGTGGCCGAGGGCCGCACCCAACAGGTTTTCAACACTGACGCTGGCAAGGTCCGTCGGCGGCACCTTGTCGTAATAGCGGCGGATAAATTCGCAAATGTCTTTCAGCGATTTTTTGTCACGAACGCGCTTCTTTGCGCCCTGAATGACCTGTTCGACAATGCCTGTGCTACGTTTTGATGCGCCGCGTTCCATTTAGCCACCTTCTCCCCATCCGGGTGGAAACCGTTTCGCTAAGTAAGATAGTTGATGATATATCCTTAAGGTTACGTTACAAGCGCCGTCAAGGTCTTGCGAGAAGTTTGCCCGGTCGGGCGACGCCCCCCATACACCGGATATATCCCCATGCCGAACATCCTGACAGCCGATCCCGTCTTTCTTGTCCTCTTCGCCGGGGTGCTTCTTGGCACCGGCCTGGCCGCCGGTGTGCTGGCGGGGTTGCTTGGCGTTGGCGGCGGCATCGTCATCGTGCCGGTGCTGTTTAACCTGTTTCCGCTGCTTGGCATCGACGATGCCGTGCGCATGCATCTGGCGGTCGGCACGTCGCTCGCGACGATTATTCCGACATCGATTATGTCGATGCGGGCGCACCATAAAAAGGCCGCGGTCGACTGGTCGTTGTTGAAATCCTGGGCGCCGGCGATCGCCGTTGGCGTGCTGGCGGGAACGGTGCTGGGTGCGCACGCCAAGGGCTGGGCGCTGACCGCCGTCTTTGCCACCGTCGCCGTTCTGGTGTCACTCAATATGGCCTTTCGCAAGGAGGGCATGATCGTCGCCGAACGGCTTCCCCGCGGCATGATCAAACAGGCCATGGGGGCCGTTATCGGCCTGTTTTCGGTGATGATGGGCATTGGCGGCGGCACGCTGACGGTGCCGACGTTGTCGGCCTTTAATTATCCCATTCGCCGCGCCGTCGGCAGCGCTTCGGCGATCGGCCTGATCATCGCCGTGCCCGGCACGATCGGCTTTATCACGTCGGGCCTGGGGGTCGCGAACCTGCCACCGTTTTCGCTCGGCTATGCCAACGTGATCGGCTTCGCGCTGATCGTCCCGGCGACCATGACCGCCGCTCCGTGGGGCGCCAAAATCGCCCATGCGATTCAACCGGCGATACTGCGCAAGGCCTTTGCCCTGTTCCTGTTCCTGACTTCGGCCCGGATGTTCTGGAGCCTGCTGGGGTAGCCGCGGGGCAAGGCGGCGGCTTAATTGATCCCGAATTGACGGCAATCAATGACGCGGCCTGCGAACCCGTCGAAGATCGCGGCCGTACGACCGTATCCATAACATTCGGTGCCGAGATGACCATTCAATGGCGAGACAGCCTGTCCGTTGGCAACGATTTCATCGATGACGATCACAAACACCTGTTTGTCCTGATCAACGAATATGAAGTTGCCATTCAGTTGCGCGATGTAGCTATTCTGGAAGATGCCTTCGAGGGACTCGTGGAGTACGTGCATTCGCACTTCGAACGGGAACAGAATTTGATGGAGGCGGTTCATTTCCCGGAACGCCACGTCCACGCGGAACACCACAGACGTCTTATCGAGCGTGTCGGGGTGTTTCACGAGGGCCTGGTCAAGGAGAAAAAAATCGACCTGAAGAAAGCCAGCACGTTCCTGCATGACTGGCTCGTCGATCACGTTATCAACGAAGACATGAAGCTAAGGCCGTACGTTACGGGCGACCGAGTCTGACCGGTGCAAGGGGCGCAGAAACAAGGCCCTGGCCGTTTCCAGCCAGGGCCTTGAGAATTTGGAGCGGGCGATGAGATTCGAACTCACGACTTCAACCTTGGCAAGGTTGCGCTCTACCCCTGAGCTACGCCCGCATATGTGTCGAACAATCTGATGTCGCTCGGGCGCGATAATACTTAATGCGGCGATCAATGCAAGCGGCTTTATAGCCGTGTCGCCATATCATTTTGCCGTTTCGTGTCGCCGGGGCTTGAGGCCGCCTCGCCGCGTCGGTAATATCGCCGCCATGTCATCGCTATCGAACGCACATCCGGCGACCACGGAAGACCTGTTGGCCATGCTCGGCGGCCTCGGCATTGCGACCCGGACCCACCGACACGCGCCGGTCTTTACGGTCGATGAAAGCAAGGCCCTGCGCGGCGAACTGCCGGGCGGGCATTGCAAGAACCTGTTCCTGAAGGACAAAAAAGGCGCCCTGTGGCTTCTGGTTTGCCTTGAAGACCGAGATATCGACATGAAAACGCTGCGCCATCGCATCGGCGCCAGCCATCTGTCGTTCGGCAAGCCGGACTTACTGATGGCGGTGCTTGGCGTCAGCCCCGGTTCGGTGACGCCGTTTGCCCTGATCAATGACCGGGAGGCCCGGGTCAATGTTGTCCTCGATGCGGCGATGATGGAGGCGGATCTGCTGAACTATCATCCGCTGACCAATGGCATGACGACGGCGATCAGCCCGCCCGACCTGCTGACCTTCATTCGCGCCTGCGGCCATCAACCGGCACTGGTCGGGCTGTGAACGATTTATCTCTTCACCAACCCCTTGCGGCGCGATCCGAAAACCGCCATCTAAGAGGCGCGTTGTCGGTTTATCCATTTAGTGTAGAAAGTGCTTTGTACGATGATTATTGAAGAAGACGGCAGCCCCGCCAGTGGCGCTCTTGAAGGCGCCGACCTGATCAAGGACAGCAATGTCGCGACGTTCATCGCCGACGTCGTCGAGGTTTCCAAGACCGTGCCGGTGATTGTCGATTTCTGGGCGCCGTGGTGCGAACCCTGCAAGCAGTTGACCCCGACCCTGGAAAAGCTGGTCACCCTCGGCGGCGGTATCGTCAGGCTGGTCAAGATCAATGTCGATGAAAACCAACAGCTGGCCGCTCAGTTGCGGGTCCAGTCGGTCCCGACCGTTTTCGGCTTCAAGCAGGGTCAACCGGTTGATGGCTTCGCGGGCGCCCAGCCGGAAAGCCAGATCAAGGCTTTCATCGATCGACTGACCAGCGGCGCCAAAAGCCCGCTGGATGAAGCCCTGGAACAGGCCGCCGCCGCCCTTGAGGCAGGCGATCCGGCCACCGCAAGCAGTACATACGCCCAGGTCTTGGGACAGGACCCCGCCAACGGCAAGGCCCTTGGCGGCTTGATCCGGTGTTATCTGGCCAGCGGCGAGGCCGCCCAGGCCCGGGAATTGATCGATGGCCTGGAAGCCGCCATGAAGGCCGACCCGGACGTCGCCGCGGCCATCACCGCCCTTGAACTGGCCGAACAGGGCGAGGCGACCGAAAGCATCGACCTGAGCGAACTGGAAGGCAAGCTGGCGGCCAATGAAAACGACCATCAGGCGCGCTTCGAGATGGCCCTGGCGCTGTACGGTTCCGGCGCCGCCGAAGCGGCGCTGGACCAGCTGTTGGAGATCGTCCGCCGTGATCGGGCCTGGAACGAAGAGGCCGCCCGGCTGCAGATCGTCAAGATTTTCGAAGCCCTTGGGCCGTCGGACCCACGGGTGGTTTCGGCCCGGCGGCAGCTGTCGTCGCTGCTGTTTTCCTGATTGAACCTGGTACGCACATGAACATCGGCATTACCGATACCGGCATCAAGGGCCTGCCGGCGATTCTCCCCGTGTTTCCGTTATCCGGGGCGCTGTTGCTGCCGCGCGGCCATTTACCGCTGAATATTTTCGAACCCCGATACCTTCATATGATCGATGATGCGCTCGGTCTGGGTCGTATCTTCGGCATGGTTCAACCGGCCGAACCGGAAGGGGACCCAGTGAACGACCACGCCGCCCTGTTCCCGGTCGGCTGCGCCGCGCGGATCGTGTCGTTCGAGGAATCCACCGACGGGCGATATATGATAGCGCTTCGCGGATTATGCCGCTTTCGGATCGGCGATGAGGTGCCGATTGAAAACGGCTATCGCCGCTGTCACGCCGACTATTCCGCCTTTGGCGGGGACCTGGCCGAAGACAACAGCCGGATCGATGACCGAGGCAGGCTGTTAATCGCCGTTCGCCGCTATCTCGAAATGCAGAGCATAGAAGTCGACTGGGGCAGCCTGGAAGACACCGCCGACGAAGCGCTGGTGACGTCCCTTGCCATGATCTGCCCGTTCGAGCCACGCGAACAGCAAGCCCTGTTGACAAGCCCGGACCTGCAGACGCGGGGCAAACTGCTGGCATCCCTGATGGAAATGGCGCTGCTGGAAGGCGATAGTGGGTCCGGCGAGGGGCCGGGCTCGACCCGGCACTGAGAGGCCCAATCGACACCGTTGATATCGCCGCACGGCACCCTATATCAAACTGAACCCGATCGGAGACAATCATGACAACATCGGCCATCGACCCAAAATTGCTGGAAATTCTGGTTTGTCCGGCGACCAAGGGTCCGTTGCGGTATGATGAAAAGGCCCAGGAACTGATCAGCGACAGCGCCGGACTGGCGTTTCCCATTCGCGACGGCATTCCGATAATGCTGATCGACGAGGCACGGGAATTAAAAGCCGATGGCGACAATCTGTAAGACAGGAATGACAGAAGATGAGTGAACACTACGGCCAGACCAGCCAGCCCACCGAAATACGCCTGAAGCAGGCCGAAAAGGTCCTCGAAGTCGATTTCGAGGACGGCTCGAAATTTTCCCTGCCGGCCGAACTGCTGCGGGTCGAAAGTCCGTCGGCGGACGTGCAGGGCCACAGCCCGTCGCAGAAGGTGGTCATCGCGGGCCGCCGCCACGTCGGAATTATGGGCGTCGAGCCGGTCGGCAACTACGCCATTTGCATCAAATTCGATGACCTGCACGACACCGGCATCTATTCCTGGGAAACACTTTATAATTTCGGCAAGAACCAGGATGCGATCTGGCAGGGCTACCTTGCCAATCTTGAGGAAAAAGGCCTGAGCCGCGATCCCTGATCGTTACAGGGCCTCGTTTCGCATCAGGCGCGGCAAATCGCCGACCGTGCCCATGGCGTGGCGCATGAACAACCGCTTCAGGGGCGGCATCTTGTTGACCGCCGCGAGGCCCAGGTCGCGGGCCAGGGCCAACGGCTCGATGTCGTTTGAAAAAAGGCGGTTGAGCGCGTCGGTCATGGCCAGCATCAGGGTGTTGTCGAAGCGCCGCCAGCGTTCGTATTTTTCCAGCGCCAGGGTGTCACCCGCATCGGCGCCCAGACGCCTGGCATCGGTCAGCACCTCGGCCAGCGCGGCGACATCCCGAAGCCCCATATTCAGGCCCTGACCGGCGATCGGGTGCATGCCGTGGGCGGCATCGCCGACCAGCGCCAGCCGGGTGTCGGTCATGCGTTCGGCGTACTGCAAGGCCAGCGGATACGACCAGCGCCGGCCGGTGACCGCTATCGCACCCAAAAAATCACCAAATCGTGTGGCCAGTTCGGCCAGGAAGGCCTGATCATCGAGCGCCATGATAGAGGCTGCCAGATCGGCCCGTTCGGTCCACACGATCGATGACCGGTTGCCGGTCAGCGGCAGGATCGCGAAGGGACCGGCGGGCAGGAAGTGTTCGTGGGCGATACCGTTATGGGCGAATTCATGCTCGACGGTGCACACGATACCGGTTTGTCGATAAGACCAGCCGGTAAGGCCGATGCCGGCGGCCTGCCGCGTTGGCGACGTCCGCCCTTCCGCCCCGACGATCAGCCGGGCCGCAATATGCGTTGCGTCGTCGAGCCTCGCCGTGACCCCGCGCTCGGTGCGCTCCAGCCGATCAATGCGGGCCGGGGCGCGAACACTCACGCCGGCAATCTCACGGGTCCGCCGGGACAGGGCCTCGCGGATGGATCTGTTTTCGACCATGTAGCCGAACGCTTCGGCGCCGATATCGTCATGATCGTAATGCAGGAACAGCGGCGAGTCGCCGTCGGTCACGCGGATATCGCGGATCGGCTGGGTTTGGGCCGCCATCAGGTCCCACAGGCCGAGCCGCTCAAGCACATGTTTCGATGACAGCGCGATGGCCGAGGCGCGACCGTCAAAGGCGCTGTCAAGGCCTTCCCGCGGCTCTTGTTGGTCGATGATGACAACGGAAAACCCGCCCATCGCCAAGGCGCAGCCGAGCGTCCCGCCGACCAGGCCGCCGCCGGCGATCAGGATGTCGGTGCCTATGGCGGTATCGTCAGAATTCTTCATCCTTCTGTGTCCCCCGAATCGCAGAAAAAGTCCAGAGCGACCCGCGCGGAATCACTGCTTAATTATAAGGCATATTGAATAATTGCCTATATATTATACAATCATCGAAGCGGTATCTTCCTCGAAATATCTCAGTATGTCAACTTAACTCATTGATATTAAAGAAGATTTACAGAAATTCGGTTTCTGGCACGGGTCTTGATATGAGGGCGGCGAGACGAGACCTGTGTCGATGCAATTTTCGCAGTGCAGGCTGATATCAACCAGGCCAGATGCCGTCTTTCGGGACCAGGGACGGCGCGGCGACAGAAACAAAGGGGATCATGCGTTATGAAGCTGATCATGGCAGTCATTAAACCGTTCAAGCTCGACGAGGTGCGTGAAGTCCTTTCGGCGCTCGGCGTCGAAGGCATGACGGTATCGGAAGTCAAGGGCTTTGGCCGTCAGAAGGGGCACGCGGAAATCTATCGCGGCGCCGAATACACCGTTCATTTCCTGCCCAAGGTGAAACTCGAAATCGCGGTCAAGCAAGAGCTCGCCGAACGGGTCGTCGAGGCCATCCAGACGGCCGCCGGCACCGGCAAGATCGGCGACGGCAAGATCTTTGTTTATGACATCGTCTCGGCGGTTCGTATCCGCACCGGCGAAACCGACGATGAAGCCCTGTAAGGGCCAGAAATTAGCGAAAATTTTTCCAGAGAAGGAGACATTCCATGTTTGCATTTGGCTCAAAAGCCCGCCTTGCCGGATCGGTCGGTATCGCCGCGGTCTTTCTTTCGATTATCGGCGCGGCGTCCGCCCAGGCCGCCGAGGTTACCGAGACCGCCTATATTTTCAACACCCTGTCGTTTCTGATCCACGGTTTCCTGGTGATGTTCATGGCGGCCGGGTTCGCGATGCTGGAATCGGGCCTGGTCCGGTCCAAGAACACCGCCACCATCTGCCTTAAGAACGTCGCCCTGTATGCCCTGTCCGGGCTGGTGTTCTACCTTGTCGGCTACAGCCTGATGTACACCGGCGTCGATGGCGGCTTGATCGGCACCTTCGCCATCTGGAGCGGCGATAATGCCGACGCCCTGGCCGGTAACTTCGATGCCGGTTACGCCGCCGAATCCGACTGGTTCTTCCAGATGGTGTTCGTCGCCACCGCGGCGTCGATCGTATCGGGAACCGTCGCCGAACGCATCCGGCTGTGGCCGTTCCTGGCCTTCACGGTCGTTCTTTCGGGCCTGATCTATCCGATTACCGGTTCCTGGCAGTGGGGCGGCGGCTGGCTTTCCGAAATGGGTTTCGCCGATTTCGCCGGCTCCTCGCTGGTTCATTCCGTTGGCGGCTGGTCGGCGCTGACCGGCGCCGTCATCCTGGGCGCCCGCAAGGGCAAATACCAGCCCGGCGGCGGCATTCACCCGTTCCCCGGCTCCAACATGCCGCTGGCGACGCTCGGAACCTTCATCCTGTGGCTGGGCTGGTTCGGCTTTAACGGCGGTTCGCAGCTGGCCCTCGGCAGCGCCGCCGACGCCATTGCCATCTCGACCATCTACATCAACACCAACATGGGCGCCGTCGGCGGTGTCCTGGCGGCGATGATCGCGACCCAGCTGATCTACAAGAAGGTCGACCTGTCGATGGCTCTGAACGGCGCCATCGCCGGCCTGGTCAGCATCACCGCCGGACCCGATTCCCCGACCATGGGCTCGGCCTTCCTGATCGGCGCGGTCGGTGGCGTCATCGTGGTGTTGCTGGTGCCGCTGTTGGACAAGCTGAAGATCGACGATGTCGTCGGCGCCGTTTCGGCCCATCTGGGTGCGGGCATCTGGGGCACCATGGCGGTGCCGCTGACCAACGGCGACACCAGCTTCGTCACCCAGGCAATCGGCGTCGTCTCGATCGCCGTCTTCGTCGTCATCGCCAGTACGATTACCTGGCTGGTGCTGAAGTACACCGTTGGCATCCGGGTCAGCGAAGAAGACGAACTGATCGGTCTCGATAAGGCCGAGCTGGGCATGGAAGCCTATCCGGAATTTGGGAGGGGATCTCAGACCGTTTGACGTCTCCCCACCCCTCTCAAAGCAGGAAGGCCGAAGGGCTCGCACCCTTCGGCCTTCTATTGCCTAAAATTACGCCATAAAATTCACCGCTGCACACAATACCGGCAAACCGATGATCGTTAAGACCTGGTAACGATTATCGGCTTCGCTTGTTTCTCCCCGGGATTCAAGGCCTTGGCCGTCGCCGACGGGCCTGGCACGGTTCTTGTAGGGCGACCGCCAACATAGCTGTAATTCTTTTACGGTCTGATATCTTCTGGGGAGAAGAAATATGGATGCGATCACGTCGGGCGCGGACGTTCTGTTCGTGCTTATGGGCGCCGTTATGGTGCTGGCCATGCATGCGGGCTTCGCTTTTCTGGAAGTCGGCACGGTGCGGCGCAAGAATCAGGTCAACGCGCTGGTTAAAATTATTGTCGATCTGTCAATTTCGACGGTTGTCTATTTTTTCATCGGCTACGCCGTCGCCTACGGCGTCACATTTTTTTATTCCGCAGCCGAATTGACCGGTGCGACGGGAGGAATGTTTGCCGCCAACGGGTTCGATCTGGTGAAATTCTTTTTCCTGATGACCTTTGCCGCCGCGATTCCGGCGATTATCTCGGGCGGCATTGCCGAACGGGCCAGTTTCTGGCCGCAGTTGATGGCGACGGCGATCATCGTCGGCCTTGTTTACCCGGTGTTTGAAGGCATGGTCTGGGGGTCGCGGCTGGGCTTTCAGGCCCTGATCGAACACACTTTCGGCTATGCCTTTCACGATTTTGCCGGATCGGTCGTCGTTCACGCCTTCGGCGGCTGGCTGGCCCTGGGCGCCGTCATCATGCTGGGGGCGCGGACCGGCCGCTATCGCAAGGATGGTTCGGTCGTCGGTATCCCGCCGTCGAACATTCCGTTTCTGGCGTTGGGGTCGTGGATTTTGTCGGTCGGCTGGTTCGGCTTCAACGTCATGAGCGCCCAAAGCATTGCGGCGGCCAGCGGGCTGGTTGCCATGAACTCGTTGCTGGCGATGGTCGGCGGCGTGCTGTCGGCCCTGGTGGTCGGGCGCAACGATCCCGGCTTCGTTCACAACGGCGCGCTCGCCGGGCTGGTCGCCGTGTGCGCCGGATCGGATATCATGCATCCCGTCGGGGCGCTGATGACCGGTGGCCTTGCCGGGGCGTTGTTCGTTTGGGGCTTTAACAAATGTCAGCTGCGCTGGGGTATCGACGACGTCCTGGGTGTTTGGCCGTTACATGGCATGTGCGGCGCCTGGGGGGGGATCGCGGCCGGTATTTTCGGACTCAACGCCCTGGGCGGGCTCGGCGGCGTCAGTTTAATGGCGCAAATCGCCGGCACGGCGACCGGGGTGGCCTTGGCGGCGGTCGCGGGCTTTGTCATCTACGGCGGCCTGAAGGCGACGGTCGGAATTCGCCTCGATGCGGAACAGGAATTCAACGGTGCCGATTTGTCCCTGCATCATGTCGGGGCGTACCCGGAAGAAGACGTCCGGGGCTGACGGAACAACGGCAATTGTATCGTCCGATAAGGGCGTGTACGTTTCGGCCATGTTGAATCCGCACCTGAACCGGCTGACCGATTATCCGTTCGACCGCCTGCGGGCGCTGCTGGACGGAATTTCGCCGGTCGCGAACGTCGAACCGCTGGTCTTGTCGATTGGCGAACCCCAGCACGAACCGCCCGCCATGATCGCCCGCGAAATCGCCAACAGCGCGCATTTATGGGGGCGCTATCCGCCGATCGACGGCACGCCCGACTTTCGCGCCGCCGTCGCCGGCTGGCTGAACCGCCGCTTCGAGCTGCCCGACGGACTGATCGATGCGGACCGTCAGATCCTGCCGGTCAGCGGCACCCGCGAGGCGTTGTTTCTGGCCGCGATGCTATCGGTTCCGCGCCGCAAAAAGACCCGGCGACCGGCTGTGCTGCTGCCCAACCCGATGTATCATGTGTACGCCGGGGCGGGGCAGATGGCGGGCGCCGACGTGGTTCCCCTGGCGACCACGAAGGCCGGCAACTTCCTGCCCGATCTCGACGCCATCAGCCCCGAAACGCTCAGCCGGACGGCGTTGATGTATCTGTGCACGCCGTCAAACCCGCAGGGTACGGTGGCCGGTCCGGCGTATTTGAAAAAGGCGATCCTGCTGGCCCGGACCCATGATTTCGTCCTCGCCATGGATGAATGCTACAGTGAAATTTACGATGTCGCACCGCCACCGGGCGCGGCCCAGGCGTGCCGGGACCTGGGCGGCGATTTTTCCAACGTGATGATTTTTCATTCCCTGTCGAAACGGTCCAGCGCGCCGGGCCTGCGGTCGGGCTTCGTGACCGGCGACGCGGACTTGCTGGAACAGTTTCGCCGCCTGCGTAATTTCGGCGGGGCGACCATGCCGATGCCGATCATGGCGGCGTCCGCCGCGTTGTGGCGCGACGACGATCACGTGGAGCGGAACCGGGCGCTGTACCGCGTCAAGTTCGACAGCGCGGAACGGCTGTTCGGCGGCGACCAAAAATTTTACCGGCCGGCGGCCGGGTTTTTCCTGTGGCTCGATGTCGGCCGGTACGGCGGCGGCGAGCGTGTCGCGCGAAAATTGTGGGCCGAGGCGGCCTTGCGGGTCTTGCCCGGAGCCTATTTGTCGCGCCCGGCGGCGTCCGGCGGCAGCCCCGGCGACGCCTATATCCGGATCGCCCTGGTTCATGCCCCGGAGACAACCCGAAATGCCCTCGAGAGGATTGTTAAGGTGCTACGTTAAGCTCTTGTAAACGATGGATATCGTAGAACATCAAGGATGACAGTCTTTTCGACAAGAAATGGGCCCGCCCATGGCCACGGCGCTTTTCTGCCGGCCGGCGTCGGCGCTTTTCTGCGCCGCCGGTTGCACGAGGCCTGGGGCGTCCTGCTTTTGGCCGCTGCCTTCTTTATCGCCGGGGCGCTGCTGACCTATACGCCCGGTGATCCGTCGTTGAACAGTGCGGTCGGCGGCGATGCGCGAAACATGCTGGGAACGACCGGCGCCTATGTCGCGGATTTGCTTTTGCAGGGCCTTGGCCTCGCAAGCGTGGTGCCGGTTCTGGTGTTGAGCGTCTGGGGGGTCCGGATTCTTCGCGGGCGTCCCCTGAAAGTCGCGGCCCTTCGCCTCGCCCTGTTCGGCCTTGGCCTGCTCCTGCTGGCCGTCGCCTTAAGTGCCGTGCCGAGTTTCCGGGGCTGGCCGCTGGCATCGTCACTCGGTGGGGTGGCCGGTTCCGTGGTGCTTGAACGCGCCGCCTTTCTGATTAATATTTCGATATCGAAATTAGGGGGCGGCTGGCGGGTCGAGCCCTGGATGATCGCCGGCGCCGCCCTGATCCCGGGTCTGGTCGCGCTGGTGTCCGTGCTGGGCCTGACCCGGGCCGACTGGTTGCGGGTCGGGTTCCTCAGTCGGGCCTTTATGGTGCGGGCCTGGGCCTGGGGGTCCGGGGCGGTCGTTCGGGCCGCGATGGTCGGTGTCGCCGTCGTGTTGCGGCGCAAACCGCCGGACCGCCCTGCCGATGCCAAAGCCAAACGGCCCCGGCCGACCCGGCAACATCCGGCCGACGTCGGTGCGCTTGAACAGCGCCCATCATCGCCGCTGATCGCCGCCAAGAAACCGAAACCCAGGCCGGGACGTAAAGCCGTCGCCAAACGTCAGGCCAGGCTGAATCTGATTCCGGGCGACGAATTCGAGCTGCCGCCGCACGAGCTACTGGAAGCGCCACCCGAAGGGCAAGGCTCGGCATACGTCAACAAGGGCCCGCTGGAACAAAATGCCAAATTGCTGGAATCCGTGCTCGATGATTTCGGCGTCAGGGGAGAGATCCGGAAGGTTCGCCCCGGACCGGTCGTTACCTTGTATGAACTGGAACCCGCGCCCGGCACCAAAACATCCCGGGTGATCGGATTGAGCGATGATATCGCGCGCTCGATGAGCGCCGTTTCGGTGCGTGTCGCCGTCGTCCCCGGCCGCAATGTGATCGGTATCGAACTTCCCAATTATGAACGTGAAATGGTGTACCTGCGGGAATTGTTGACCTCCGACCCGTTCGAGCGGGCGCCCGGTAAACTGAACCTGGCGCTTGGCAAGGATATCGGTGGGCTGCCGGTAACGGTTGACCTGACCCGCATGCCCCACCTGCTGATCGCCGGGACCACGGGGTCGGGCAAGTCGGTTGGCATCAACACGATGATTTTGTCGTTGCTGTATCAACTGTCGCCGGACGAATGCAAGTTGATCATGATCGACCCGAAAATGCTGGAATTGTCTGTCTACGAAGGCATCCCGCATCTGTTGACGCCGGTCGTCACCGACCCGTCGAAGGCGATTATGGCCCTTAAATGGGCGGTCCGGGAAATGGAAGAGCGTTACCGGGCGATGTCACAGCTGGGGGTGCGCAACATCGCCGGATACAATGCCCGGGTCGCCGAAGCCGTGAAGAAGGGCGAAACCCTGATGCGGCGCGTCCAGACCGGCTTCGACGATGACGGCAGGCCGATTATGGAAGAACAGCCCCTTTCCATGGATTCCCTGCCCTTCATCGTCATTGTCGTCGATGAAATGGCCGATTTGATGCTGGTCGCGGGGAAAGATATCGAAGCCGCCGTTCAGCGCCTGGCGCAGATGGCTCGCGCCGCCGGTCTTCATATCATCATGGCGACGCAGCGGCCGTCGGTCGATGTTATCACCGGCACCATCAAGGCCAACTTTCCGACCCGGATCAGTTTTCAGGTGACCTCCAAGATCGATAGCCGCACGATCCTTGGCGAACAGGGGGCCGAACAGCTTCTCGGTCAGGGCGACATGTTGTACATGGCCGGTGGCGGACGCGTGACGCGCGTGCACGGACCGTTCGTTTCCGACGAAGAGGTCGAACACGTTGTGGCTTTCCTTAAGTCACGCGGCAAGCCGCAGTATCTGGAAGAAATAACCGAAGACCACGATGACAACATTGCCCTTTCGGGCGGCTCGGGCAAGCCTTCCGGCGACGAGCTTTATGATGAGGCGGTGGCCCTGATCGCGCGCGAGGGCAAGGCCTCGACCAGTTTTATTCAACGTCATCTGCAAATAGGGTATAACCGGGCCGCGCGTATTATCGAACAGATGGAGAAAGAAGGCGTTGTCAGCAAAGCCAACAGGGTTGGGCGCCGCGAAGTCCTGGTCGCGACCGGTGGCGACCACGCCGCTTAGGGCCATTGTCGCCCTCTTTGTCGCCCTGATCATCGCGGCCGGGCCGGTCCAGGCGGCAAAGGCCCCCTTTTCATTGAGCGCCGCGGATCGGGCCGACCTGAGCCGGGTCGAGAACTACATCAACGGCATCGGGACATTGCAGGCCCGGTTCCTGCAAGCGTCTTCCAATGGCGCCTACGCCGAAGGGACCCTGACCCTGTCGCGTCCGGGCAAAATGCGCCTGCAATATGACCCGCCGGTGCAAATGCTGATTGTCGCCGATGGTAAATGGTTGATTTACAAGGATACCGAACTGGACCAGGTCACGTACCTGCCGCTCGATTCGACGCCCGCCGGTATCATCGTGCGGAAAAACATGTCGTTTTTCAGCGACGATGTAACCGTCACCGGCATTGAGCGTGGTCCCGGCGTTTTAAGCGTTACGGTCACCGGCAAAGATCCCGAAGAAGGATCGATGACGCTGGTTTTTGCCGACAAACCGCTGGCCTTGCGGAAATGGATCGTCATCGATCCGCAGGGCGTCAAGACGTCGGTGTCCCTGTTGTCGAGCCGTTATGGGATCGCCGTCGATCCCAGCCTGTTTATCGTCAAGCAGCCGGAAGCCACCAACCCCGACGAGCGGTGACGTTATGATCAGGAAAAAAATGTTGAAATGCTCGGGAGTCGCTACCACATGACGGATTAGGTCCTTCGCGCCCCGCTGTGGCGGATGCCCCCATCTCCATGGCAACGTTGCGTGCGTCGAAAGGGCGTTCCTTGCGCCCGGCCGTGGACGGTCCCCTGCCGTTCACGGGTTCCTTTTCGGAATCCCAAACGCCCGGCATCCCCCGCCGGGCGTTTTTTTTGCCAGGGTCGTGACGCTACGTCAGGGCGACAGCCGGTATCCGCCGGGTTCGGTCAGCAGGATCTTGGCGTTAGACGGGTCTCGCTCGATTTTCTGGCGCAACCGGTAAACGTGCGTTTCCAGCGTATGGGTGGTAACGCCCGCGTTATAGCCCCAGACCTCGTCAAGCAGGACGTCGCGACTGACCACCTTGTCGCCGGTCCGGTACAGGTATTTCAGGATCGCCGCTTCCTTGTCGGTCAACCGCACCTTCTTGCCGCTATCGCCTTCCAGCAGTAATTTTGACCCCGGTTGGAAACTGTAGGGACCAATGGTGAAAACGGCGTCGTCGCTGCGTTCGTGTTGGCGAATGTGGGCCCGCAAGCGGGCCAGCAGCACGCCCAGCCGGAAGGGTTTGGTGATGTAATCGTTGGCGCCGGCGTCGAGCCCCAAAATGGTGTCGGAATCGGTGTCCGCGCCGGTCAGCATGATAATCGGCGATGTGACGCCGCCCCGCCGCATCAGGCGGCAGACCTCCCGACCATCCATGTCGGGTAAGCCGACATCAAGGATGATGACATCGAAATAATCGTCCTTCGATATGTCAAGGGCATCGGCACCGCTGGTTGCCGTCGCGGTGATGAATTCCTCGTGCAACTGAAGCTGCTCGCTCAACATCTCGAGAAGCGGTGCATCATCGTCCACAATCAGAACCTGCTTGCCGGTCGTCATAAAGCGTTCCAAACCTGTTTATGCATGATGGCCTACCTTGCCTTGATGCCACTATAGTAGGGTGCGGGCCGTTCTGAAAAGGGCGCATCCCGCTTTGTCTGTTGGCTCGGCCACGATTTCCGGCTTTCGGCGCGCCGGATTTCGGGCTATGTTGCCGCCACCCGGGCATGATGACCCGATAGACCTTTTCTGACCTCGCGACTTTAAGGCGAATCGATGCCGCACCGTTACACTGTAAATCCGATGCCGGCGTCGCGCGACCCCGTATCGCTGCTGGCGGTGGACCGCTGCGTCTCGGAACTCAGGCGCGGGCGGATCGTCGCGGTCAGGGGAAGCGGCGGCGCCTCGGCGCTGGTTCTGGCCGCCGAGGCGGTGACCCCCGAGGCTCTTAATGAAATCTCCGCGGCGAGCAATAGCCGTCCGGGCCTGGTCATCACCCGTCGCCGCGCCGAAGTTCTTGGCCTGACAAGCGGCGACGACATGGTGATGACGCTCGCCGCCCACGCCGAGTGGAAGGCCGAGGCCATTCTCGATATCGCCGATCCGCTGTCGGCGCTGGGGGCCGGGACGCCGGACGGGTTCGATATCGTTGGCGCCGCGGCCTTCAGTTGCGAGGCCGCCGCCATCGGCCTGGTCAAGCTGGCCCGCCTGCTGCCGGCGGCGGTGGTCGCCGTTCGGGACGCTCCGGACAGCGAAGACCTGAATGTTTGGGCCGTACGCCACGATATGCTGGTGGTCGATGCCGGCGATGTTTTTCAGTACGAACACACGGCGGCACGATCCTTAAAGGCGGTCAGCGAGGCCCGCGTTCCCCTGACGGCGGCGGAACATACCCGCATCGTCGCGTTCCGGCCGCTCGACGGCGGCCTGGAACACCTCGCCATTATCATCGGCGATCCGACCGATCAGGTTGCCGGTGCGGGGGTTTTGACCCGCCTGCATTCGGAATGTTTCACCGGCGATCTGCTGGGCAGCCTGCGCTGCGATTGCGGCGACCAGCTGCGCGGCGCCATTGAAGAAATCGCCCGGGCCGGTGGTGGGATCTTGTTGTATCTGGCCCAGGAAGGCCGCGGCATCGGGCTGGTCAACAAGCTGCGCGCCTACGAACTTCAGGATCGTGGGTTCGATACCATCGACGCCAATGAGCAGCTGGGTTTCGATGCCGATGAACGCGTCTACCTGCCCGCCGCCGAAATGTTGCGTCAGCTAGGCTTCGAGAAAATTCGCCTGATGACGAACAATCCCGACAAAATAAGCGCGCTGTCCAAATTCGGCGTCGACGTCAAGGGCCGCGTCGCCCATACCTTCCCGGCCAACAAACACAACGAAAGCTACCTGCAGACCAAAGCCGGGCGCAGCGGTCATTTGATCTAGCCGTTAAGGCCGCTCCCTAGCCCCGTCGTCGGTCGGATCGGCGACAGAGGCCACCCCAAAAGCGATCATCAGCCAGATCGCCCCCAACCACCAGCCCTGCCAGGCGCCATAACTGACCGAAAAAATCGTCAGGCCGGTGACGAAAGCGCCAGAAAGCATCGAGCGCTCGAAATTGTTCCTGATGACTGCCAGTCGGCCCATGATGAAAAAAAGGCTGCCTGCGAACAGCAGCGCACCGACCAGCCCCAACTCAAGCCAAACCTGAAGAACGCCGTTATGCGGGTGAAGGGGGATCGGCTCAAACAGGTTCGCCCACTTGGTGTTGGCCCCTTCGCCGCCGAAATGATACTCAACCTTTTTATCGGCGCCGTAAAATGCCCGTGCCGTATCGAAACCGGATCCCAATAACGGACGCTTGAAGATAAGCCCCGCCGTCGTCTGCCAGATTACCAGTCGGTGTTGTGACGACCCCGGCAGGACGGCCGCACTGTTATTGGGCTGCAGTGGATCGGGCAGCATCGTGACGACCCAGGGGGCGGAAAGGACGCCGACAACGAACAGGACGGAAAATCCCCTAAGGGCCGATTTGCCTCCGAGCAAAGTGATCAATGCCGCCGCCAGTCCGACCACGAGGGCGACCTTTTGGGAATCGGCCTCGCAGGCGGCGAGGACGCCAACCCCGACCGCCAAACCGACACCGGCCCACGCAGAGCCAAACCGCCGCCTGACGACCACGGCCCATGGCAGCAGGAAAATAGCCGTCACGGCCGCTCCCTGATTTATCGAGCGCAGCAACACGGCCGCGGTTTCAGGCGGCCGCCCGATGAGCCTCAATGCCGCCGAATACAGGGGATCGCCGAAAGAAACTTCGATGCCGATGATGGCAAGCCCCAGCACCCCGCCGGCGATTAAACCGGTCTCGAAGGCATGCTTCGAAGCGCCTTGCAGGCGGCGGGCGGTGGACGCCAACAGCAAACCAAGGATCAAGACCAGCCCCAGCACCAGCGCGCCCTTGAGGGATACGCCGGGCGTCATTGACCAGATCGCGCTGGCGGCGGACAACATGGCGAAGCCGGCGGCAAGGGCCATGCTCCACCCGGCCATGACCGGCCAGCCTCTTTTGTGGGCCAGATTGGCAATCAGGCAGGATAAGCCCGCAACACCGAACAACGGGGCCATCCCCTTTGGGGCAAACAGCGCGACGGGAAGGGCCAGGAAAGCGATCAGGCCGAGAATACGGCCATCGGCCAGGGAAGAAGTTCGTTCTGCTGTCGGGGTCATGGGGCTTCTTGTTTCATCGTAGGCTGGCCGCTCTTTTGAACCAGCGAAGACTATCGTCTTTCCCGCGTATTGCCAAGGCTGTCAGATATTGGCCTTGACGTTCACATCATGAACGGCTTATGTTCGTGCCGTGAACGCGGTTGCCGCAATGCATTGGATTCAATTGGAATTTAGCCTGCATGGCCCCAGACAGACCATCGTCGAGCCAATCAGACGCCGAAATGAAGATTACGCTTGGGCTGCTGAACGCGGTGCATGATAACAGTGCGCTGTCGCAGCGCTCGATGGCCAAGGAACTCGGCATCGCGCTCGGCCTGGCCAACAGCTATCTCAAGCGGTGTATCAAGAAGGGTTTGATCAAGGCCAATCAGGCGCCGGCCAACCGCTATGCCTATTACCTGACCCCCAAGGGCTTTGCCGAAAAGGGTCAGTTGACGGTGCGCTACCTGACCATGTCGTTTGACTTTTTCCGGCATGCCCGAACTCACTGCGCCGACACATTCGACTTCTGTGTCGCCCGCGACTGGAACAGGGTCGGGCTTGTCGGGACCAGCGATCTGGGCGAAATCGCCATCCTGTGCGCGCGCGAGCATCCCATAGACTTTGCGGGCTTCATCGATCCCGACTGTGAGGCGCCGACGTTCTCGGGCTTGCCCGTCTATGCCAGCGCCGCCGATATGGGGGCGGTCGATGTTTATGTGATCGTCGATCTGTCGGCCCCGCAGGCGGCCTTCGATAGCCTGAACAAGAGCGTCCCGAGCGAGCGCATTCTGGCCCCGCAACTCTTGAATGTGTCGCGCCAGGGCAGGCCGGGAGGACTGTCGTGACCCTGACATCGCCGACCCAGTGGTGTGTGGCTAATACCCACGTCAACGCCGAAACCGCCGCCGCCGCCCATTTGCAGCGTCAGGGATTTACGGTCTATCTGCCTTTGTACAGCAAATTGCGGACCCACGCCCGTCGCAGCGAATGGGTGTCGCGGCCGCTGTTCCCCCGCTATCTGTTTGTTGGCGTCAGCGAGATTAATCGGCGCTGGCGGGCGATAAATTCGACGATTGGCATCAGCCATCTGGTCAGTTTCGGCGGCCAGCCGGCACCGGTCAGCGACGATTTGATTTCCGACCTGCGGGCCCGTGAGGACGAAACGGGCATGGTGCGGCTTGCGGCCGCCTCGCCGTTCAGGAAGGGCGAGGCGGTGACGTTTCTTTCCGGCGCGCTTTGCGATCACGCCGGAATTTTCGAGTGTATCGACGATAAGGACCGCGTCGTTGTCCTGCTGGATTTGCTGGGACGTAAAATCAAGGTCCGGGCGCCGATCGAAACCGTTCAGGCCTGCGCCTGAGCGGATAACAACCGGGCTTCGGCCCGACCATCCTGTACGGCGCTCCGGGCGGTGATTTCACCCGGAGTGCGGTAGCGTGGAAAAATGCCATCAGACCCACTGGAGAAACATTGCTGATGTCCTGGAAGAATCGCCGTGTGCTCGTTACCGGCGCGGACGGCTTTATCGGCTCCCATCTGGCCGAACGGTTGGCCGGGCTTGGCGCCGACGTCACGGCGCTGGCCCTGTATAATTCGTTCGACGCCAGCGGCTGGCTCGACGACAGCCCGGCGCCCGTGCGCGACGCGATGACGGTGGTCCGCGGCGACGTTCGCGACCCCCATCAAATGGCCGACCTGTGCAAGGGTCAGGACGTGGTGATGCATCTGGCGGCGTTGATCGCCATTCCCTATTCCTATGATGCGCCGTCGAGCTACGTGCAAACCAATGTCCAGGGGACGGTCAATATTCTGCAAGGGGCGTTGAAGGCCGGCGTCTCGCGCGTCGTCCATACCTCGACCAGCGAAGTCTATGGAACGGCCCTGTTCACGCCGATCACCGAAGACCATCCGCTGCAAGGGCAGTCACCTTATTCAGGCAGCAAAATCGCCGCCGACATGATGGCCGATTCTTTTGCGCGCGCGTTCGATTTGCCGGTCGTCACCTTGCGGCCGTTCAATACCTATGGCCCGCGCCAGTCGGAACGGGCGGTGATCAGCACGGTGATCCGCCAGGCCCTCGACCCGAAGTGTGGCAGCATCCGGGTTGGCGACCTGACGCCGACCCGCGATTTCAATTTCGTCGATGATACCGCCGCCGCCTTCCTCGCCGCCGCCGAACTGGATGACGCGCATATCGGCCAGACCTTCAATGCCGGTTCCGGCCGGATGGTTTCCATCGGCGACACGGTCGAGATGGTCCGGCGGGTCACCGGTACCGATAAGCCGGTCCTTCAGGAGGCGCATCGCAAACGGCCCGAAAAAAGCGAAGTCATGGCCCTGATGGCGGATCCGACGAAGCTGCAAGAAGCCTCGGGCTGGGGCGCCGCGACGACCCTTGAAGAAGGCATCGCCCGGACGGCCGATTGGTGGCGCGGCCGCATGGACCGGGTCCGCGCCGGGGCGGGATATATGACCTGATGGGCTCCGCCATCCCCGAAATCGACTCGATCCTTGGCGTCTTCGCAGACCTTCTGCCGACAAGCGCCGCCCTGCACGAGCCGGAAATCGCCGGCAACGAGTGGGCCTATGTGAAGCAATGCCTGGATAGCGGATGGGTGTCTTCCGCCGGGCAACACATCGGCCGCTTCGAAGGCGCGCTGTCTGACTTCACCGGGGCCGCCCACGCCGTCGCCACCGTCACCGGCACGGCGGCGCTGCATACGTGTTTGATGTTGGCCGGGGTGAAGGCCGACGATGAAGTGATCGTGCCGGCGCTGACCTTCGTGGCGACCACCAACGCCGTGGCGTATATGGCGGCCCATCCCCATTTCGCCGATAGTGAAGAACGGACGCTGGGTCTGGACGCCGCTAAACTGGAGGCTCACCTGAGCGACATCACCGACGTCAAAGATGGCGCCTGCATCAACCGCTTGACGGGCCGCCGCATCTCGGCCGCCGTCTGCATGCATACCTTCGGCCACCCTGTCGATCTGGACGCCCTGGCCGAGGTTTGCGGGCGTTTTAAGATTACCCTGATCGAAGACGCCGCTGAATCGCTGGGCTCTTATTACAAGGGGCGGCACACCGGAAACCACGGGCGGCTGGCGGCGCTCAGTTTCAACGGCAACAAGGTCATGACCACCGGCGGCGGCGGCGCGGTGCTGACCAACGATGCGGAACTGGCGGTGGCGGCGAAGCACCTGACGACGACGGCGAAGCTACCGCACGCCTTCGAGTTTATCCATGACCGGACGGCCTACAACTATCGCCTGCCCAATATCAACGCCGCGCTGGGGCTCGCCCAAATGGAACAACTGGCCTCGAAGCTGGACCGCAAACGGACCTTGGCGGCGTCCTACCGCGATGCTTTCAGGACCGTAAGCGGCTTGCGTTTTTTCGAAGAACCCGAAAACTGCAGCAGCAATTACTGGCTTAACGTGTTGGTGCTCGACAAGGATCGCCGGGATGTCCGCGATGACATTCTTGTCGCCGCCAACGCCGCCGGATTTGGCTGCCGCCCGGTGTGGCGTCCGATGCATATGTTAGCGCCCTATCGGGATTGCGCCCGCATGGACCTGAGCGTTGCCGAAGATTTGTACGGCCGTATCATCAACATACCCTCGAGTCCGGGGTTGGCGGGAAGCCCGAATAATGGCGCGTAGGATTTCCGTCGTTACCGGTGGCCGTGCCGAATACGGGTTGCTGTATTGGCTGCTCAAGGAAATCGAGGCCGATGCCGCTCTTGAATTGCAGTTGGTTGTAACGGGCATGCACCTGTCTGAAAAATTCGGCAACACCTATCGCGCCATCGAAACGGACGGCTTCGATATTGCCGAAAAAGTCGATATGGAAATTGGCGAGGACAGGCCCGCCGCGCAGGCCCGGTCGATGGGGCGCGGCATCGTCGGCATGACGGCGGCGTTTGCGCGGCTGCGGCCGGATATCGTGGTCGTGCTTGGCGACCGGTATGAAATTTTCGCCGCCGCTCAGGCCGCCATGCTGAGCAAGACCCCGATCGCCCATATCCACGGCGGCGAAATTACCGAGGCCGCCATGGATGACGCCATGCGTCACGCCATTACCAAAATGGCCCATCTGCATTTTGTCGCCGCCGCACCCTATCGCGACCGGGTGATCCGGATGGGCGAGGCGCCGGAACGGGTGTTCGTGACCGGCGCGCCGGGGCTGGACAACATCGCCCGTCTGGATTTACCCGACGTCGCGGCGCTGCAAGCCGATTTGAAATTTCCATTGCGCGGCGGCTTCTTCCTTGTCACCTACCACCCGGCCACCCTGGGCGAGACGGATCCGGGCGACGCCGTGCGGCAGCTTCTTGGCGCGCTTGATGAATTTCCGCAACGACCCTGCATCATCACCGGCGTTAACGCCGACCCCGGCCACGACGCGGTGTCGTTGCGACTGGCGGACTATGCCGCGGCCAACCCGGACCGGGTTCTGCTGCGCCAATCGCTGGGTCAGCGAAATTATCTGGGGGCGATGAAGCACTGTGCCGCGGTGATCGGAAATTCCTCAAGCGGCATCATCGAAGCGCCGGCGATGAACGTGCCGACGGTCAATATCGGCGACCGTCAAAAAGGCCGGATTAGGGCGGCGTCGGTGATTGACTGTATCGAGGATCAGGTGATGATCGTCGCCGCGATTAACGAGGCGCTCAGTCCGGCCTTCGCGTGGACGGCCTTCGGCGAGGCCAACCCATATGGCGAGGCCGGGGCGTCCGGCGCGATCAAGGATGTGCTCAAGGGCGCGCCTCTCGACGGCATCCTGATAAAACAGTTTTACGACGTTGGGGCCGCGCCATGAGCGTTTTCATCATTGCCGAAGCCGGCGTCAATCATAACGGCGACCACAAGATGGCGCGGGCATTGGTCGATGCGGCGGCCGATGCCGGGGCCGACGCCGTCAAATTCCAGACCTTCAGGGCCGCCCATCTGGTGACCGAAGCGGCGCCGAAGGCGGACTACCAAAAGACCGCCACCGGACCATTGGAAAGCCAGTTCGATATGCTTAAGCGGTTGGAGTTAAGCGACGACGCGCACCGGGACCTTCTGGCGCGGTGTTCAGAACGGGGCCTTCAATTCATGTCGACGCCGTTTGACAGCGCCAGTCTTGAATTTCTTGTCGATGACCTGTGCCTCGATACCTTGAAGCTGTCGTCCGGTGACGTTACCGACGGGCCGTTTTTGCTGGCCATCGCGCGAAGCGGCAAGAAACTCATCATGTCGACCGGCATGAGCACGCTGCAAGAGGTCGAACAGGCCCTGGCCGTGCTGGCCCTCGGCTATACGCAACCTGCGGCGGTTACGCCCGATGACGTGGCCCTGCGCCGGGCCTTCGATTCCAGCGACGGCCGCGCCGCGCTACGGGAAAAGGTGACGCTGCTTCATTGCACCACCGAGTATCCGGCGCCGCTTGAAGACGTCAACCTGCGTGCGATGGACACGCTCCGCGAGGCCTTCGGGCTGCGGACCGGTCTTTCCGACCACACCCCGGGAACGGTGGCGGCGGTTGCTGCTGTTGCGCGCGGGGCCGTTGTGATTGAAAAGCACTTCACCCTCGATCGCGCCTTACCCGGCCCGGATCATGCGGCGTCGCTGGAACCGGATGAACTGAAAAGCCTGGTCGATCAAATTCGGGCCGTCGAGGCGGTGCTGGGCGATGGCGTTAAAGTGCCGCGCCCGTCGGAAACCGGCAACCGGAAGATCGCCCGAAAAAGTCTGGTCGCGACACGGCCCATCAAACAGGGCGAAACGTTCAGCGAAGATAATATGACCGCCAAACGACCGGCAACGGGACTTTCGCCGATGCGTTTCTGGGCCGTCCTCGGCACCACCGCGACGCGGGATTTCGCCACCGACGAGGCCATCGAGATATGAACATTATCATCATCGGCGCCGGCGATCACACCCGCGTCGTCATCGATGCCCTGTTAAGCGCCGGCGAAACCATTACCGGCATGACGGATGCGTCGGCCGGCCTGCACGGCGGCAGCCTATTAGGAGTGCCCGTGCTTGGCCCCGACGATGTGTTGGGCGATCACGGACCGGAGACGACACGCCTTGTTGTCGGCGTTGGCTCTGCCGATTTGCCGACGGCCCGCCGGTCGATTTTCGAAAAATTCAAGGCGCAAGGGTATGGCTTTGCCAACGTCATCCACCCCGCCGCCGTTATTGGCCGCGAGGTCCGTCTGGGCGAAGGCGTGCACATTATGGCCGGCGCCGTCATTCAGCCCTTCGCGGTGATTGGCGATAACGCTATCGTCAACACCCGCGCCGGGGTCGATCACGATTGCCGGATCGGCGCCCACACGCACATTGCGCCGGGGGCGACCCTGTCCGGCGGAATATCGGTCGGTGCAGGCAGTCACATCGGTTGTGGGGCGACTGTCCTTCAAGGGCTGAGCATCGGGCACGGTGTCCTGGTCGCGGCCGGGGCGACGGTCTGCCACGACATACCAAACGGGGCCCGGGTCGCGGGCACTCCGGCAAAAGGTATCGCGCGATGAAGACCTGGAAAAATGCCGTCATCGGGCCGGACACGCCGATCCTGGAAGCCATTCGTATTCTCGATGAAGCATCGATGCAGATATGCCTGGTGGTGGATGATCGCCAGGCCCTGGTCGGGACGATAACCGACGGCGATATCCGGCGCGGCATCCTGCGGCAGGTGGCGCTTGCCGACCCTGTAGGAAAGATCATGAACACGTCCCCGCAGACGGTTGGCCCCGATAAAAAGGATCAGGAAATTCTTGATTTGATGGCCAGCCTTTCAATCCACCAGATTCCGGTTATCGACGAAGCCGGGCGGGTGCTCGACCTGAAGGCGGTGGATCATCTGGTCAGCGCCCGGGTCAGCAAGCCGAATTGGGTCGTGCTGATGGCGGGGGGATTGGGGTCACGCCTGCACCCAATCACCGAGACGGTGCCCAAGCCGATGATCCCGGTCGGTTCGAAGCCGGTTCTGGAAACGATTCTGGAAAATTTTGTCGAACAGGGCTTTCGGAATTTTTACATCTCGGTCAACTACAAGGCGGAAATGGTCGAAGAGTATTTCGGCGATGGCAGTCGTTGGTGCGCCGAAATCCGGTATCTGCACGAAGACGTACGTTTGGGAACGGCGGGCCCGCTGGGCCTGATCGATGAGATTCCCGAAAACCCGCTGCTGGTTATGAACGGCGACCTGCTGACCCGCGTTAAATTCGAAAACATACTCACCTATCACCATGAACGCGCCGCGACGGCGACAATGGCCGTGCGCGAATATGATTTTCAGGTGCCGTTCGGTGTGGTTCAGATCGAAGACACCAACATCGTCGGCATTGACGAAAAGCCCGTCCATAAATTTTTCGTCAACGCCGGCATCTACGTGATCGAACCCGATGTGCTATCGCTGATCGACCGCGGCAAACCCCATGATATGCCGGACGTGTTTCAGTTAATGATCGACACCAAAAAGACCACGTCTGTTTTCCCGGTTCGCGAATACTGGCTCGACATCGGCAGGCTCGATGATCTCGATCAGGCCAACCGGGAATTCGACGCCAACTTTAACAATCGCTGAACGCTCACATTCCTCAAGGACTCCCCATGACGGCACTCCCCTTAAGCACCATATTTGATCTGACGGGCAAGACGGCGATCGTTACCGGCGGCTGCGGGATCATCGGCAACAAGGTTTGCCGTGGCCTGGCCGCCCATGGCGCGACCGTCGTTATCGCCGATATCGAGGGCGGCCGTGCGGCCCTGCTGGCCGAGGAAATTACCGATGTGTACGCGACCCGGGCGCGCGGCATTTCGTGCGATGTCGCCGACCCCGACTCTGTCGCCGACATGGTGCGCGAAACGGTGGCGGCATACGGCGACATTCACATTCTGCACAACAATGCCGCGACCAAGTCTCGCGACATGAAAAAGTTCTTTGCGCCGGTCGAAGAATACGACCTTGAAACATGGCGCGAGATTATGGCCGTCAATCTGGACGGTATGTTTCTGGTGGCTCAGGCGGTTGGGCGGCGCATGGTCGAACAGGGCGTCGGCGGCAGTATTATTCAGACAGCCTCGCTGTACGGCATCACCGCCCCGGATCATCGAATTTACGAAGGCTCCGAATACATGGGCATCGCCATTAACACGCCGCCTGTTTACGCCGCGGCCAAGGCCGGCGTGGTCGGGCTTAGCAAATATCTTGCGACCTATTGGGCGCCCCACAATATTCGAGTCAACACGCTGGTGCCGGGTGGCGTCGAAAGCGGCCAGAATGATGTGTTTCAGGCCAGCTACAGCAACAAGACCCCGCTTGGCCGGATGGCCCGCGATGACGAAATGGTCGGCGCCGTGGTCTATCTGGCCGCCGATGCGTCCAGCTACATGACCGGCCAGATGTTGACGGTCGACGGCGGCTGGACGGCCTGACGGCACAAACACCGGGGATTACGGCACGCAATGAACGTCTTGATTATCGGCTTCGGGTCTATCGGCGCCAAACACGCGCGCGCCCTGGATGGCCTGGGACAAGACGTCGCCGTGGTCAGTCGCCGCAGCGTCGATTGGCCGAATGTCTACGGCGGCATCTCGCAAGCCATTGCCGACTGGAACCCGCAATATGTGGTGGTCGCCAGCCGTACCAGCGAACACCACGCCGATCTGGAAGCATTGAACGCGAGCGGATTTAGCGGCGCCGTCCTGGTCGAAAAACCGGTCTTCGGCCGGGAAACGGACGCGCCGGAAAATTCCTTTTCGGACATCTTTATCGGCTACAACCTTCGCCTTCATCCGCTGCTTGGTCGCCTCAAGGAAATCCTCGATCAGGCGACTCCGTTCGCCGTTCATGCCTATGTGGGGTCCGATCTTACCCGCTGGCGGCCGCGGGCCGATTACCGAAAAACCAATTCCGCGTTCAGAAAAGAAGGCGGCGGCGTCCTTCGGGATTTAAGCCACGAACTGGATTACCTGACCTGGCTGCTTGGACGGTGGACCCGCCTTACGGCCAACGGCGGACACTTCAGCAATCTTCAAATCGACAGTGACGATGTGTTCTCCCTGCTCTATGAAACAGACCGCTGCCCGGTGGTCACCGTTCAGATGAATTATCTCGACAGCCCGCCCCGCCGGGAGATTGTGGCCTTGACGGACAAGGGCGCCGTGCGGGCCGACCTGATCGCCGGAACGCTCGATTTTAAGGGCGCCCGCGAACAGTTCGGCGCCGTCATTCAGGACACTTACGGGACGCAACATCAGGCGGTGATCGATGGCAACACCGCCGACCTGTGTGGGCTGAACGAAGGGTTGGACGTGATGCGAATGATTCTGGCCGCCGAACAGGCGTGCGAACGGAAAACGTGGATAACGCGATGAAACGCCTGTGCACCATTTGCGCCCGTGGCGGCAGCAAGGGAGTCAAGAACAAGAACGTGCGCCCGCTGGGCGGCAAGCCGCTTATCGCCCACAGCATTTTACAGGCGCGCGAGTCGGGCCTGTTCGAGGCCATCGCCGTCAGCAGCGACAATTCAGATATTCTCGAGGCCGCGCGCGCCTGGGGGGCGGACCATCTGGTCGAAAGGCCGGTCGAACTGGCGACGGATATCGCGCCCAAGATGCCGGCCATTCGCCATTGCGCCCAAACGGTGCTGGAGCGCACCGGCGTGAACTTTGATACCTTCGTCGATCTGGACGCGACGTCGCCGCTGCGCATCGCCGGGGATATCGAAGGCGCGGTCGCGCTGCTTGAGGGCAGTACCGCCGACAACGTGATCACCGGCACGCCGGCGCGGCGCTCGCCGTATTTCAACCTGGTCGAACTGGATTCCCGGCAACGTGTCCATCTAAGCAAGCCGCTGGAAGCGCCGGTGGTCAGACGGCAGGACGGCCCCCGTTGTTACGACCTGAATGCGTCCATATACGTCTGGGGCCGCGACGCGCTGTTTTCCGAATTGAAAACGGTAATCGGCGACAACACACTTTTGTTCGTCATGCCCGAGGAACGCTCCATCGATATCGACAGCGATCTCGACTTCCAGTTTGTCGACTTTCTTTTGTCGCGATGAAAGACCGATCATAGAATGCTGCACCGCCTCATCTGGTATTGGAAATGCGACCGGCTTGGCCCGGATATTTTCCTTACCCATTTTTTGTTGTTCTCCCGGCGATTGGCGCGCTGGTTGTGCAACAGGAAATTCAAAGCGTTTGGCGAGAATTCCGAATTCCGCCCCTATGCCTATGCGATATTTCCGTCGCGCATTTCGATTGGCGGCAATGTGGTCATCCGTCCTGGAACAATGCTGTTCGCCGATGAAGATCCCGCGGGGACAATCGTCCTTGAAGACGATGTCATTATGGGTTCGGGCGTCCATTTTTATGTCAACAATCACAAGTTCGACAGGAAAGACATCCCCATCCAATACCAGGGGTATCATCCGCCGAAAGAGATTCGCGTGAAAAAAGGGGCGTGGATCGGGGCCAATGCGATCATCCTCACCGGCGTGACGATTGGCGAGAACGCGGTGGTTAGCGCCGGGGCCATCGTGACTAAGGACGTCGAACCTTTCAGCGTTGTCGGCGGCAGCCCGGCGCGTCTTATCCGAACCATACCGTAACAAGCGCGACGGCCCGACATATGGACACCACGATGTTTTCCGCCACCCAACATTTGCACCCCCAGCCCTATATGCGCGAGCGGTATTCACGGCTGATTCTGGTATCGCACCGCCGTCATATCGATGCCCTCTCGGCCGACGATAAACAGTCGTTGATCGTCTGTAGTGACTGGCTGGTTTGGCGCCAGTGTCGTGATCTTGGCCTTCACTGCCTGCATCTCGAGGCGGGATTGCTGGATGACGCAAAGACCAGCGCCGCCGATACGGACTTCTTCATCCAGGCTAATCAGTGGGTTTACGATCAAGGCAAAGACGTTACGCTTTTCGAAGGCGCCTCGATTGGCAAGCTGTTCACGCGGGAAATCAGTCTGGTGCTGCTTTCGTGTCACCAGATCAAAGAAGCGCTGCGGTGGTTTTGTGCGACGTTCCAACCCGGCGAGATCGTTCTTTTCGATGTTCGTACCGAATACGGGCTTGTTGACGACACCTTGAAGCGCCGCCTGGTGAACGATGCCGCAATCGACTGTGGCGCGTCGGTGGACGACCGTTTGGACGGGCCGGAAAACACGGCCCTGGATTTTCCCTTCACCGACGACTTTCGGGTCCGCCCGGCGCCAGCCGCCGCGTTGTTCTCGAAGACATCGGCTCGCGACGCCCTTCGGTTCGCGTATTCCTTTCTGGTCAGTAAGATTTTTGCGGCGAAATGGCGATGGGACGGAAAACGAAAGCTCGTTCTAATCCTGCCGACCGGGTTGATGTGCCAAAACCTGATCGACAATTACGATCGGCAAAAGGTCGCCGTCGCCCCCCTGTTGTTTGCCCACCGGGAATCCAAGACCTGGGCATTTTTGAAGGCGTGCTGGCAGGGCGGAAGTTTTTTCGCGCATCTTCCCGCGGCCCGGCTGACATCGGCGGACCGACGACGGGTCAGGCACATACGCGATGACGCAAAAAGGCTGTGCGACCGAGCGGACAACGGACTTCAGGGCTGCCTTCGCCACTACGTTCGCCACTACGTGGTGGATCATCCGGATTTCGAAAGATTGTGTCTGGCGGCGAAACGGAGCGCGCGCTTTTTCGATCAAAAAAAACCGGCCCGGATTATTGTTAGTGACGTCATGAACCCCGGAACGCGCGAATATATAGAGCAGGCGTACGCTCGGAACTGCCCGGTCGATTACCTGCCTCACGGCATGCGAATTTCGCGCCAGATACATGATACCCTAAGTGGCGACCCCCATACCCCGGCATTCGTTTCCCGCATGCTTGGCTGGGGCGAACAGGGGCGCGATCATCTGGTCGATACGGACGCCAAATGTGAATTCGTCCGCATCGGCTATCCGGGACTGGACAAGCTGCGCGACATGGCGCCGCCAAACACAATCCGAAGAAACCGCAACGCGTTGATCTTGCCATATTCCGCCGACTCCGAAGGCTTCGTAAATATGGCCAGCATCATCTATCCACTATTGGTCGAAACGGTCCGGGTTGTTCGAAAACACGGTTTTGAAAATATTCGGATCAAAATTCATCCCGGTTCGAAATTCAACAAGGCCTATTACGAAGAGGCCCTTGCGGGGTTGGATGAGCCCGTGGAACTGGTTCACGAAGACCAGGGCTTGTCGGCATATCTGGAATGGGCCGACATCGTCGTCGGGCCGATCGTATCGGGGGCTTTCGTGGAAACGCTTGCCGCGGGGAAACCATTTTACACGTATCTGACTCAGCCAAGCGTCAATGCCAGGGAGTATCTGAGGGGCGTCGACCTGCTGGAGGGTCCCGACGATCTGGATGCAGCACTCGCACGGGGCGATGATCTGGACCCGGAAAGTATCCTTCAGTATTTTTGCAGCGGTTCGGACATCCCCAATGCATCCCGCCGCGTTTGGGAAATTATGGCGGCCTAGAAGGCCAAGCCAGACTAGATAGGAAAAGACAAAGAGAATGGAACAAACCTTAGAGACAAAATACGGGCTTCCGGCAGACGTGTATTATTGCAAGAAATGCGTGCTTTCGAATCAACGCCCGAATTCTGCCGTTGAATACGAACACACGCAGGACAGCAAGAAAGAAACCATCCATTTCAATGAAGATGGCGTTTGCGATGCGTGTCGTACGTCCGAAGACAAACAGCATACCGATTGGGAAGACCGGGAACGCCAACTGCGCGATTTGTGCGACCGGTTCCGGCGCACCGACGGTGGCTATGATTGCATCGTTCCGGGCTCGGGCGGCAAGGACAGTTTCTTCCAGTCCCATATCCTGAAGACCAAATACGGCATGAACCCGCTGACGATCACCTGGGCGCCGCATATTTATACCGATTGGGGGTGGCGTAATTTCCAGAAGTGGATTCACGCCGGTTTCGACAATTCCCTGTTCACCCCGAACGGCCGGGTCCACCGGCTGCTGACGCGGATTGCCGTGGAGCGGCTGTTTCACCCCTTTCAGGCGTTTATGATCGGCCAGAAGGCACTGGCGCCCAAAATGTCCATTCTCCATAATATCCCCCTTGTTTTCTATGGCGAGAATGAAGCCGAGTACGGCAACCCCCGTTTGGACGGCGCCAGCGCGACGCGGGACTGGCGCTATTTCGCGCTGGAAAATAAATCGAAGGTCATGTTGGGTGGCGCGTCGGTGCAGGAACTGAAAGAAGACTTCGGCCTTAACGACAATGATCTTTTAGCCTATATGCCGGCCAACCCGGATGATCTGGAACGGGTCAAGACCGAAGTCCATTATCTGGGCTATTATCTTAAATGGCACCCCCAGGGCGCCTATTACTACGCGCAGGAACACGGGGGTTTTCAGGCCGCACCGGAAAGAACGCCCGGAACCTACAGCAAGTACAACAGCATCGACGACAAGATCGATGATTTTCATTATTACACCACATACATCAAGTTCGGGCTTGGCCGCGCCACATATGATTCCGCGCAGGAAATTCGCAACGACGAAATTGACCGCGACGAAGCCGTGGCGTTGGTGCGCCGTTTCGATGGCGAATTCCCGGAACGGTTCGCCGATGAAATATTCCAATACCTCAGCATCACTGAAAAAGAATACCCACAGGCATCCAGGATGTTTGACCAGCCGATCATGGACAGGGACTATTTCACGAACCTGACCGACACGTTCCGTTCGCCACATTTGTGGCGTCAGGAAAACGGCGCCTGGGTGCCGCGCCACACCGTCTGGAGCGAAGAAACCCGCTGATGTCAAACGTGCGGCTTATCGCCCGGCTCGATGTCAAGGGGCCTAACGTTATCAAGGGCGTACAACTGGAAGGCCTGCGCAAGGTGGGGGATACCCAGGCCTTTGCCCGGCGCTACTATCAGGAAGGGATCGACGAAATCATCTATATGGATGTTGTCGCGAGCCTGTTCGGCAGGAACCATCTGGCCGGAATTATCGAGCGCACGGTGGAAAACGTTTTCATCCCCATCACCGTCGGTGGCGGTATTCGCTCTCGTGACGACGCCAAACAGCTTCTGCGTGCCGGTGCGGACAAGATTGCGATCAATACCGCGGCCATTCTTCGGCCCGGCGTTATCACTGAACTTGCGGAATGGTTCGGAAGCCAGTGTGTGGTTTTATCGATCGAGGCGAAACAGCAATCGAATGGCCGCTGGGAAGCCTACACCGATAATGGGCGCGAACGCACCGGCCTCGATGTTGTCGAATGGGCCGTCAGGGGCCAGCAATTGGGTGCCGGTGAAATATTGTTAACGTCGGTCGACAAGGAAGGCGGCCGTATGGGTTTTGATGCTGATCTGGTTCGAGCCGTATCGACGGCCGTCGGCATTCCGGTGATTGCCTCGGGCGGCATGGGAACCGTCGATCATCTGGTCGATGTGGTCACCGACGGTCGGGCCGATGCCGTCGCCATCGCCGACGCGCTGCATTTCAACCGCTTAAGCCTCGACGACATCCGCACCGGTGCTCATGCAGCCGGACTGTCCTTATGCTCTCATCAATAGCGATACCGATTTGATCAAACACAAACCCCTAATTACCGTCATCGACTATGGCGCCGGGAACATCCTGAGTGTCACACGCGCCCTGGAACAGGTCGGCGCGGAGGCAATCGTCAGCAGCGACCCGGGCGCCGTCGAGCGGGCCGAAAAAGTGTTGTTGCCGGGCGTCGGCGCCTTCGGCCGGGCAATGGAAATTCTGCGGCGGCGCGCCTTGGTCGAACCGATCCGCGCACACGCCGCCAGCGGTCGACCGTTCATGGGGATTTGCCTTGGCATGCAATTGATGTTGGATGGAAGCGAAGAATTTGGCGGCCACGAAGGGCTTGGATTAATTCCGGGCGACGTGGTGGCCATTCCCCGAACAACGGCAGGCGGCGAGCCTCATAAGATTCCGCATATCGGATGGAATGTTCTTACCCAGCCGCAACCGGGCCGCTGGAAGAACACCGTCATGGACGGCGTCGAGGCGGGCACCGGAATGTACTTCGTGCATTCGTTCACGGCGTCGCCCGCCAACGATTCCGATCGCCTCGCCGACACCGATTACAATGGCCGCCTGATATCGGCGGCAATACAACGAGACGCCCTCACCGGCCTGCAATGCCACCCGGAAAAAAGCGGCTCCGTCGGTCTTGGAATTCTGAAAAATTTTGTCGAACAGTGAGGCGCTCCGGAAAACACCCCGTGCCACGCGGGGCAGGCCCCGACTGCGGATGACGTTAATGATCCTCACCGAAGCCACCTTGCCGCGGCTGTTATGGCGTAGCGTTCTCGGCAAGCATACCCGTATCGTTGCCTGTCGGTCGCTCATCGGTGGTTCGACGCGGCGTCTGGAGTGGCTCGTCGGCCGCCTCAAGGCGAAGGGCCGGGTCAGCCGGGTTTCGGACACGAGACCGGACCTCATCCCGCTTGCCGATTATGGCGACCTGATGCGGTTGGCCGATCCATTCGTTGATGCGGAACCATGGATTGGTAAATTTTTCCGGTTCGACAAGGCCGACGATCAATATGGCGAGTATGCGATCGCCTATCGTCACGTATGCTGTAATGCCGTTTTTCAACGCTTTGGCACGGCTCATGTTATCCATGGCATGGTTTCGGGTGAACCGACGGGAGAGCCGCGAATTTGCGGTTTCGATGCCGTTGACCGATCATATTATCAGGATCGATTTTCAGCAGACCTTCCCGGCAGCGCCGGCCGGTCGTATCTGGTGACCGTTCTTAACTTCGCCCTCATGCTGGCCGGCATCTTCCGTTCGGCCCTTTGGATTCTTCGACGGATCCGCCTGGCGCCGCCGCCGCCGAAAGCGGTGTTCATGGGCAGTGATTATCTGGGAGGGGACCGCGACCGGCAGCTGTGGGACGAGGTGATCGATGGCGGCGGGGACGTTATGGCCGTCATGCGAAACCCCGGTGTGAGTGCGGCTTACGGCGAAACCATGGGCCGATATCCCTATTGCGAAACCTCAGACGGCTGGTTTTCGTCCGGCGGCGGCCTGACCGCGCTGGGCGAAATGATACGCCATAGTGTCGGCTTGTTCCGCCGGGGGTACCGCCTGCCACCCGAATTTTTCCGGAAGCTGGTTGTGCTTCCCCATAAACGCATGGTCTACCGGGCACTTTTCAACCGCTATCGTTTCTCATATTTCTGGGCCCGCGATGAATACAACTCCGACCATATTGTGCGTAGTCAGGAGCTGCGAAAGACGGGCGCCGTGTCGATGGGGATCATGCATGGCATTCCCAGCATTTGTGTCTTGTCCCATCAATGCCGATATCTCGATTTTGATCGGTTCTATATGATTGGCCACGATCAATATGAGCGTCTTTACCGCGACACCTGGCCATCATACATGGCGGTGCGTTCGACTGGCTCATTCGGCTTGACGCGGGACGAGATGGAGAGGATGGCGGAGCCGCGACCAAACAACATCGTCTGCTTCCTCAGTCCGTCGTATCACCAGGAAGCCATTCTGGCCGGGATGGAAGAGATTGCCCACCGCTTTCCCGACCGCAAGGTTTTCCTGAATATCAAAACAAAAAAATATATCACGGGTGCCTTTGGTGACGCGTTGACGCGCCTGCTGGAACGAGCGCCGGAAAACCTGATCCTTAACGAGCAGCGCTCCTACGAACTGCTGCTCGATTGCCAGTATGTGATCAACGAAAGCAGCACCCTGACGGCAGAGGCCGCTCAATTCGGGCTTTGCGCCTTCGTGCTTGATCCCGACCAGCGCACGAAGAATCTATATTACAGGAGAATTCCGGAAATTTGCCTGACGTCGAGCGCACGGATCGCCGACCGCATCCGCCAGATTGAAGCGGGTGAATGGAAATATCCGCGCGACCGGTTCGGCTCGATTATTAATCTCACAGGCCCGGTTTTCTGGGACCTGGTCCGAACCGACATGGGGTTGCCGCCGGGCAATGCGACGGTTGGTGCGGGCGCTGACGGAGAGGCAGAGCTTTTTCACGACAAGGCATGACATGACATACCTGAACGAACTTAAAGATACATACCCTCAACTCGAGCCGGTGATGGATGACGTCGCCGGGGCCCTGTCCCTGCTGCTGGACGGCATTCGCGCCGGCGGCACCGTTCTGACCTGCGGCAATGGCGGCAGCGCGGCGGACGCGGAACACATCGTCGGCGAACTGATGAAAGGCTTTCATTTAAGGCGCCGACTGTCGCGCCTCGATGCAGGCCCGTTCATTGAAGCCTTCCCTGAGGACGGCGCCGCCATCGCCGCAAACCTGCAAAAGGGCATCGCCGCGGTTTCGCTGGTTTCCAATGCCGCCCTTGGCAGCGCCATCATTAACGATATGGAACCGGCCTACGAATTTGCCCAACAGGTCTACGCCCTGGGCCGTGCGGGTGACGTTCTGATCGGCATCTCGACCTCCGGCAATTCGAATAATGTGGTTAATGCGCTTAAAGTGGCACGGGCCAACGGTTTGAAGACCATCGCCCTGACTGGTGAAGGAGGCGGTAAGCTTAAGGGGCTCGCCGACACCAGCATCTGTGTCCCGGCCTCGCGGGTCGATAAAATCCAAGAACTGCACTTGCCGGTCTATCATTGCCTGTGCGCGGCGCTCGAAGATGCATTGTTCGGCGAAAACGTCAGCGCGGACATATCGGAGACACTGTCGCGGTCGGTGGCCCGTGGGAAACCGTCGCTGCCGAAGACAATCGAGCTTGTCGTATTTGACTTTGATGGCGTCTTTACCGATAACAAGGTCTACACGGCTCAGGATGGCACCGAAACGGTCATGTGTGACCGTCGCGACGGGCTTGGTATCGAAATGTTGCGCAACGCCGGCGTCCCGATGTTCATATTGTCAAAGGAGACAAACCCCGTCGTCGCCGCGCGCGCCGGAAAGCTGAAAATGAATGTTCACGGCGGCTGTGATGACAAGGCGCCATTCCTGGACCGGTACTTTGCCGAGAACCGGATAGACCCCGCCAATGTCATTTATATGGGCAATGACCTTAACGATTTTGATGCCATGCAACGTGTCGGGTTTTCGGTTGCACCGGCGGATTCTCATCCCGACATCATACGAATAGCCTCGTTGGTGCTTCCCGAAAACGGTGGAAACGGCGCCGTAAGAGCCCTCAGCGAATTCATTTTACAAAATACAGGAGAGTAATTGTGTCGATATTTGTTATTGCTGAAATCGGAATCAATCATAATGGCGACCTCGATATCGCTAAGAATTTGATTGACGTCGCGGTTAACGCCGGTGCCAATGCCGCCAAATTCCAGAAGCGCGATATCAACGAAGTCTACACTCAGGACTTACTGGATGGGCCGCGGGAAAGCCCTTGGGGCACGACCCAGCGTGAGCAGAAGGCCGGTCTGGAATTCGGCGCCGAAGAATACGCCGAGATCGACCGCTACTGTAAAGAGAAGGGTATCGAGTGGTTCGCCTCGGCCTGGGACCTGAACAGCCAGAAATTCCTGCGTCAGTTCGATTGCAAGTATAACAAGGTGGCCTCGGCCATGATCGTCTGGGAAGATTTACTCAAGATGATCGCCGAGGAAGGCAAGCATACCTTTATTTCGACAGGCATGAGCACGGAAGCCGATATTGAGCGCGCCATAAAGATCTTCCGTGACGCCAATTGCCCGTTCGAACTGATGCACTGCGTTTCGACATATCCGTTGTCCGATGAAGACGCCAACCTGAGTTGTATTGTCACCCTGCGCGAGCGGTTCGGCTGTGATGTCGGCTATAGCGGACATGAAGCCGGCCTCGCGGTATCTTATGGTGCGGCGGCCCTTGGAATCACATCCCTGGAGCGCCATATAACCATCAGCCGCGCCATGTATGGTTCGGATCAGGCCGCGTCGGTCGAACCGAACGGGTTTAGCGCCCTTGTCGGTTCGGTCCGCAAGATTGAGGCCGCCATGGGAGAGGGAAAGATCGGGTACCATCCGTCGGAAGTGCCGATCGCCAAGAAATTGCGGGAACATCTCGTCTGGGATGAAGATAATATTTCGGGAAACTAGGGTTTCTATAACGGTCGTTTCTCTTCAGAGAGATTAGAGGAAAATAATATGAACACCACACCGTTGGTCAAGGACACTTTAGATGTCGGGGGGCGCGTCCTGTTTGTCATTCCGGACAACTATCAGGACGACAACGTATTTCCCTTGGGACCAGGGTATCTCGCCGCCTGCCTGCAACTCGCCAACGTTGAGGTGGATACTTATTGTATGGATGTTTATCACCATTCAAACGAAGAGCTTGCGGCATTTCTTGAAGGCAAACCCTACGACCTTGTCTGCCTCGGCTACATGGGGCCGCGCTTCAAAAAGGGCGTCGATGAGACCTGCAAGACAATCCGCAGCGTTTTGCATCCCGACAGCTGGTTCGTGATTGGCGGATATGGCCCCAGCTCGTGCCCGGACTTCATGCTGCGGGAAACCGGCGCCGATGTCCTTGTCGTCGGCGAAGGCGAAGAGACTATTATTGAAGTGATGATGGCGAAGCGGGGGCACGGCATAAAGCTGGAAGACATTCAAAGCGTCGTCTTCTTGAAAGACGGCGAAGCCATCGCGACGCCGCGGCGGCGGACCATCAAGTATCTTAATACGGTGCCGATGCCGGCCTGGGACCTGTTCCCGATGGAGAGCTATGCGACCAGTTTGAAGTTCGCCAAAATGGAAGACACCGACAGGGCGTTTCCGCTGATATCGACGCGCGGTTGCACCGATAAGTGCTCGTTCTGCTTCCGCCTCGACAGCGGCATCCGAATCCGCAAGCCCGAGCAGGTGGTTGCCGAAATGAAAGAGCTGAACACCCGATGGGGTATCAACTACTTCTATTTTGTCGACGAACTGGCGATTGTGTCGCGGACCCAAATTCTCAGGTTGCTGAGCCTGATCAAGGAAGAATTGCCGCCAATCAAGTTCCGCATGGACTGCCGTGTCACCATGTTCGACGACGAAATCGCGATCGCCCTCAAAGAAGCGGGTTGCGTCTTTCTCAATGTCGGCTTCGAGACGTCCTCGCAGGAAGTGCTCGATCAGATGAACAAGCGCGCCACCGTCGACCAGAACGTGGCCGCCGCCGAAACCGCCATGCGCAACGGCATCGGCATCGGCATCAACATGATTTGGGGTATGCCGGGCGATTCTTTGGAAACGATGCGCCAAAATGCGGAATTCATCAAACGGTTCAACCAGTACGACCAGATCCGGACGATCCGCCCGGTAACACCGTACCCGGGATCGCCGCTGTTTAACATGGCGGTGGAAAAGGGCGATCTGGCGGGTCCGGAAGACTTCTATGAACGCTTCAAAAATTCGGACCTTTACATGGTTAATTTTGTCGGCGTCGCCGAAGAAGATATCTATAAAACCCTGTTCGAGGTCAATCAGGATCTGATTCACGACCATTTCCGGAATACCAGTGGCGATATGGACGTGGCCGAGGATCTGATAGAGCGTTTTCGTGATCTGTACTTCAATGGCGCGACCGAATTCCGGGGACCGCGTCAGCTTTCCAGCAACAAACACGTGCGCGCCGATTCCGCCACCACACAAGGCATTTGGGATGACCTCGAATTGAAAGAGGGCTCCCGCCTGTCGGGCATGTAGGGCGCCCGGTATCTTCGGAAACAGTCAAACAATATGATTCCCGCCTTCATCACGGTGCGCTCGGCATCCACCCGGCTGCCCGGAAAATGCCTGCTGCCATTCGGCGGGGGGAATGTGATCGAACACATCATCACCCGGTCGCAGCACTACGGGCTTGACCCTATTGTCTGCACCACCACCGAACGGGCGGACGATGTATTGGCCGCCATCGCCGAAACCAGGGGCGTGCGCTGCTTTCGCGGCGCGACCGATAACAAGCTGAAACGGTGGGCCGATTGTTGCGCCCACTTCGGCCTTGACGCCTTCCACACGGTAGATGCCGACGACCCCTTCTTTGACGGCGAGGAAATGACCCGCAGCTTTAAGCTGTTGACCGATAAGGGTTGGGACATCGTCACACCGACGCCGTCGTCATCGGCCGGCGGCGCATCGTCGGGCTATTCGCTGACCCGCGATATCGTCGATCGTGCCGTTGCCCTGACCAGGGACGACGACGACACCGAGATGATGTGGTACTGGATCGACAAGGTCGATGGCGTCAGGAAAACCGTTCTCGATGAAACCGATGCCGATCCGGTCACCGTCCGCCTGACGCTGGATTATGAAGAAGACTATTGGCTGCTGGTTTCCGTCCTGCGCATGGCCGGGCCATTGGCTGACCGGCAAACGATCAACGACCTGTTCCGGGCCAATCCCGACCTGTATAAGGTCAATTGGTTTCGCAACGAAGAATGGGCCGCCGGCCAGCAGTCCAAGAAGACCTGAAGTCGAGACGAACAACAGATGATATTTCCCGAGCTTCACGGCAAACGTATTGATCTCGTCGCGATCGACCCTGCCATGCCGGCGCGGGTTATTGATGACATCGACGCCTATTCGAGGCTGCCGGAATTTTTTTCCTATCTTGAATTCGCCGAGCACAAAAGCCGTTCCGAGACCGAGCGCTACTATGAAAAACTTCTCGGTCGGTCACGGGGCGGGACCGGCCACTACTGGCTGGTTCAACTGGCCGGAGAAGACAAGACCATCGGAACGTTCGGCGTACTCGACATTGATGCCCGCAAGGGCATGGCGGAAATCGGTTATGGGCTTTCGCCTGCCTACTGGGGTCACGGCTACTTCAGTGAAACCATGAGCCTTGTGCTCGGGCACCTGTTCGGCCACGCCGGCTTTCACCGGATCTGGGCCAAGACCCAATCCGACAATGCGGCTTCGATCAGGGGGCTTCAGGCCGCCGGGTTTCATATCGAAGGAATATTGCGTGACTATTATTTGTCGCAAAAAGACGGGTCTCGCCATGATGCCGTCGTTCTTGCCATTATCAACGACTCATCGGCGTGACATCGCCGCCAGGAAATTGCCAATCCCCGCCCTCTTTTGAAAAGACATCTATTCATGACCAATCCTACCGACGATCCCTTTGGCAAATACAACGGTAACGAGGCCGAATACGTGTGGCGCTTCCTGTCCGGCGAAGACGACGGCGACCCGCGGTCGTGGCCGCAGCGTCTGGAAGAGGCCTTCTGCGCCGCGACCGGGGCAACGTACGCGGTCGCCTGCAATTCCGGTACATCGGGTTTGCACATGGCGCTTTTTGCCGCCGGTGTCGGTCCCGGCGACGAAGTCATCAGCCCGGCCCTGACCGTCGTCATGGATGCCTACGCGACCATCCATCTGGGTGCGACACCGGTGTTCGCCGATGTCGATCCGGATACCTTCAACGTCAGCGCCGCGACCATCGCCGACAAGATCACCCCCCGCACCAAGGCGATCCTGATCGTCTCGCTGGAAGGACTGCCGGTCGATATGGACCCGATCATGGCGCTGGCGGCCGAACACGGGTTGATTGTTGTCGAGGATTCGGCGCAAACATTGCTGGGCCGGGACAAGGGCCGGATGGCCGGCACCATCGGCCATTTGGGTGTTTTCAGTTTCGAGAACAAGAAGCACATGACCTGTGGTTCCGAAGGCGGCATGGTCGTTTCCAATGACCCCGATCTGGCGACCCGGGCGCGCAAGTTCGGCGGCATCGGCTACAAACACATGACGGCGACGGCGGGCCGCACCCACCTGGCCATGTCGACGGTTCAGGATCCGGCCTATGAACGCTTTGATACGATCGGGTTGAATTACCGGATGAACGAAGTTTCGGCCGCCGTCGGCCTGGCCCAGCTTGAACGGATCACGGAAAAAGTCAGCCAGCGTCAGGCGGTCGCCGAGATGTTTTTGGATGCCGTCAAGGATTGCCCGTGGATCGTTCCGCAGGTTACCCCCGATGGCTTCGAAAATTCATACTACACCGTCGCGGTGGCCTATCACGGCGGCGAGCAACGCGGCGTTTCCTGGAAGGAATTCTATCACCGCTATGTCGATGCCGGGGGCGACGGTTTTTACGGCGCCTGCATGATCCCTTATCTGGAACCGGCATTGCGCGACGCCACCGTCAACGGCGTCACTTTTGCCAAAGGCCAGTGCCGGGTTGCCGAAGATTTGCAATCGCGGATCATGCAGTTCAAGACCAACTACCGCGATCTTGACATCGCCAAGTCGAAGTCGCACATTCTCTCGCTCCTCATCAACGACATCGGGCGGGGCTGATCTTTATGACTATGAAGCCTGTTTTCGGCATCGTTCAGGGCCGCTTGACGCCGTCGCCGCCGGGCTGCCTGCAATGGTTTCCCCAAGCCGCGTGGGCCGAGGAATTCCCCTTCGCCAGACAATTGGGGATTTCCTATATCGAGCTGATCGCGGAGGTTCAACACAATCCCGATAATCCGATCTGGTCCGATGACGGTATCGCCCGAATTAAGGAACTGGCCCGGGAAAATGGCCTGGCGCTGCATGCCTTGTGTAACGATTATACGGTCGAACATACCTTGCCCGGTTCCGCCGAGGTGCTACGGCAGAGTCTGGATTTGGTCGAACGAGGCCGTTTGCTGGGGGTCGAAAAGCTCATCATGCCGCTGTTCGATGCAAGCGAGCTGGGGCCGCGGAATATTGGCGACTATATCGGCCCGCTTGGCGACATCGCCGACGCCGCCAATGATGCCGGTATGACGACCTGCCTGGAAACCATACTCACCGGGCCCGAACTGATCGGTCTGTTTGACCGGCTCGACCGTTCCCATGTCAAGGCGGTCTACGACACCGGTAACCGCGTCGCGTTCGGCCACGACCTGCCCGGCGATATTCGGTTGCTGGGCGATCGTATCGCCCATGTCCATATCAAGGACAAGAACGCCGCCAACCAGAATGTCCTGCTGGGGACGGGCTTGGTCAACTTTGCCGATGTTTTCGCGGCCCTTCACGACATTGGTTATGGCGGACCCTATACGTTCGAAACCCAGCGTGGCCGTGACCCCCTGCGGACGGCGGCATATAATATGAAGCTGGTCGAATTTTTCCATCACGAAGGAGCCGCTTGATGCGCCCACGGAAGATTCTGTTCATCGGCCTGGGCGGCGCCGGCCAGCGCCATCTTCGCATTTTTAAAGGCCTGCTGGGCGATAGCTGCGTGTACACCTGTTTTCGTTCGCATCGAACATCACCTCTATTGAATCCAGATTTTTCCGTAAACGACAGCGGTACGGTCGAAGACGCCTATAACCTGACCAGTTTTGATAGCCTGGAGGCGGCGTTCGACGACGGTCCGGATCTGGCCGTTATTTCGACACCCAGCGCCATGCATTTTGACGCCGCGATGATGGCCGCCGAGAAGGGGGTTAACATCTTCGTCGAAAAACCGTTTTCCCATAACCTCGAAGGCTTCGAGCGTTTCCGCGATACGGTGCTGGCTAATAATGTGGGCTTTTTCATTTCCTTCCAACGACGCCATCACGGACTGATCGGCAAGGCCCGGGAAGCCATTGTCACGGGTCGGTTGGGGGATGTTTTTTCGGCCTCTTTTAATGTCGCTTCCTATGTCCCGGCCTGGCACGCGTATGAAAATTTCCTGGGCCTTTATGCCTGCCGCAAGGAACTCGGCGGCGGTGTATTGTTGACCGAAATTCACGAATTCGACCTGTGCAACTGGTTCTTCGGGCCGCCCGCGGCGGTGTCCTGCACGGGCGGTACGTTGGCCGGCGTCGCCATTGATGTGGAAGATACGGCACATGCCTGTCTGGATTATCCGGGACTGGCGGTCAGCGTCAATCTGTGTTTCATGCAGCGCCATGGTCGCCGCGATTTTTCCGTCGCCGGCAGCAAGGGATATCTGGAATGGAATCAGGACGGCAACCGGCTGACAATTGAAGACTATGAAACCGGCGAGATTGAAAACCTGGCCGATCCCGGCATCATCAACGACGATATGTTTACCGTGCAGGCGAAACACTTTCTGGAGTCCGGTACCGCAACCGGCAGCGCGGAAAATCTCGAAATCGCGCGCATGTCGCTTGCCATGGTAGCGGCGGCAAAACGGTCAATGGAAACGGGCCGCCGAATCGCCGTCCCGACGGTTTCTTGAAAAGGCAACGGAATGGCTAACGCGCTCCACAATTTTTCGCTCGACGGAAAAGTCTGCATCATCACCGGCGGCGGTGGCCTGCTGGGTGCCAGGAACGCCGAGGCGGTCACCGAGGCCGGCGGCATTCCGGTCCTTTGGGACATCAACCTGGCGGCTGCCGAGGCGGTCGCCAAATCCGTCGGCGGCAAGGCATCGGCCCGGTGCGTCGATATCACGGACAAGGCGGTCATCGGCGAGGCGCTGGACGATCTTCTGGCGACCCATGCTCGCGTCGACATCCTGATAAATAACGCCGCCAACGATCCCAAGGTCGAGGCCGATGCGGACCTGACCTGGTCGCGCTTTGAAAACCTGTCGCTCGAAACATGGGCCTTCGATCTGAGTGTCGGGCTGACCGGAGCCTTTCTCTGCGCCCAGGTCGTCGGCGCCCATATGGCGGAAACCGGGGGCGGCGCGATCCTCAACATCGCCTCCGACCTGTCGGTCATTGCCCCGGACCAGCGGCTCTATCGCCAGCCCGGATTGACCGACGATCGGCAACCGGTGAAGCCCGTCACCTATTCCGTGGTCAAACATGGACTGATCGGCCTGACCAAATACTTGGCGACTTACTGGGCGGACCGGGGCGTGCGCTGCAACGCTATTTCACCGGGCGGAATTTTCAACGGCCAGTCCGACGAGTTCGTCGGGCGCCTGACCGACTTGATCCCCATGGGTCGCATGGCCGATAAGGACGAATACAAGTCCGCGGTTGTTTTCCTATGCTCCGATGCTTCCGCCTACATGACCGGGCAGAACCTGATCATGGATGGCGGGCGGAGCGTCCTTTAGGCACGCCTCCATGAAAAGCCAGATTTTCAAGATCTTTTCCCTGATCGATGAGCGAACACGAAAAGGGCTGATCGGCTTGTTCGCCCTGATGTTCGTCGCCGCCGGCCTCGAAATGGCGGGCATCGGCATGTTCCTGCCGCTTCTGCAATTACTCACGACCCCGGACGCAGCCCTGCAAAATCGGCTTCTTGGTTCTTTGCGAGAACTGCTTGGGGCCGATAGTCAGGAACGATTCATCGTCATATTTTGCCTGCTTATCTTCGCCTTCTTCGTTTTTAAAAGTCTGGCGCTGGCGATTGTGATTTACGTCCAGAACCGGTTCATAGCGCGGCACCGGGCACTCTATTCCCAAGCCCTGTTGCGGCACTATCTTGCCAAGCCCTATGTCTTTCATCTACAGCGCAACACGACGGAACTGATCCGCAACATCACAATTCTGGCGAGCCGCGTTTTCGTCAAGGGTTTGCTGCCGGTCTTGCAGATCGCCATGGAGCTTTTGATCGTCATCGGAATAGGTATCGTGCTGATTTTGGTTGATCCGGTGGCGACGGTTCTGGTGGGATTGGTGCTTGGCGGGTCGGTCGGGGTTTTTTATCTGTCGATCCGCCACAGGATTCAGGAGTGGGGCCGCCGGGTGATCCAGCACGATAGCGAAATCCTTCTTTGGATCACCCAGGCAATTGGATCAATCAAGGAAACGAAGCTGTACCGTCACGAGGATTTTTTCGCCGCGGCCTTCGCCAAACCGAGCAACGCCCAGGCAGAATTTCTAGCCCGCAGCACAACCGTGCCCCATCTACCACGCCTGGTCATCGAAGCCATAGCGATTGGCGCCATGGCCCTGCTGGTCGCGGTTCTGGTTGGTCAACCGGGCGGAGATATCGGAGCCGTCGTTCCGAAGCTGGGACTGTTCGCCATCGCCGCCACGCGGCTAATGCCGTCGCTGAGCAAGTTGGTCGGCGCCCTGACCAGCCTTCGCGATAATGTGGCCGCCGTCGATACGCTTTACGCCGATCTCGACGATGCCGCGACGGCCGTGACCCGGACCGAGAACCAATCTCCCGGCGGGCCGTTTGCGTATCGGCAGGACATTCGGCTGGAGAAAGTGACCTACCGGTATCCGGAAACGACGGAAACCATTTTGGACGGCATTGACCTGGTCATTCAGCGGGGCCAATCGGTGGCTTTCGTCGGCGCTTCGGGCGCCGGTAAAACGACCCTGGTTGACCTCGTTCTGGGGTTGCTGGAACCGGTCAGCGGTGGCGTCCGCGTTGATGGTCGGGACATTCGCGACGACCTTGGCGGCTGGCAGTCGTTGATCGGCTATATTCCGCAGGACATCTACGTCACCGATGACACCCTTCGGCGCAACATCGCGTTGGGTAAAAAGGATGACGAGATCGATCCTGGGCGACTGGATCAGGCTCTCGCCCTGGCGCAGCTAACGGGCTTCGTCGGCGAGTTGCCGCAGGGACTGGATACCGTCGTCGGCGAACGCGGCGCCCGCTTGTCGGGCGGCCAACGCCAGCGCATCGGCATCGCGCGCGCCCTTTACCACGATCCCGAAGTTCTGGTCATGGATGAAGCGACGTCCGCGCTTGACGGCGAAACCGAAAAGGAAATCACCGCTGCCATTGATCAGTTAAGCGGCGACAAGACCCTGATCATCATCGCCCATCGCCTGAGCACGGTTCGTCACTGCGATCTGATCGTATTGCTTGATGGCGGGCGGATCGTCGATCAGGGATCGTTCGTCGATCTGGCGGACCGCAATCCGGACTTTCGTCATTTAGTGGAACTGGCGACGATTGACGCGGGACGGACGCCGTGAGCCTGCGTGAAGCCGACATTCGCCCCGCCGACCTTCTGGCCGAATACCTTCGCCTTAATGAAGCGGACGGCAAGGCGCTGCTGACAGGCTCTGGCGAGATGCAACAGCGGGCCTGCCCGGGATGTGGCGACGACACGCCGGTTCCGGCCTTCGACAAAAACGGTTTTAAGCTGGTCCGTTGCGGTGGATGCGACACGCTCTACGTCAATCCCGTTCCGTCGGCGGGTTCCCTTGCCGCGTTTTATCGCCACAGCCAATCTTCGGACTATTGGGCCAAGGTCTTTTTCCCGGCGGTGGCGGAAGCACGGCGGCAGCCGATTTACCGGCCTCGCGCCGAACGTGTCGCTGCCTACGCGGGCAAGCCCGCGCGTCTGATTGACGTCGGCGCCGGGACGGGGCTGTTTCTTGAAGAATTTCACGCGCTCAGTCCCGATGTATCCATCGGCGCCGTCGAACCCGGATCTGCGCACGCCGTCCAGTTACGAGAGAAAAATGTCGAAACCTTCGAAGGCTTTGCCGATGAAGCGGCCGCCGATCCCGCCTGGGCGGGTGTGGCCGATGTCGTCACCTGCTTCGAAGTTTTGGAACATGTCAGCGATCCGGCGGCGTTGTTTCAAGACCTTGCCGCCCTGGCCCGCCCCGGAGGCCTGCTCATTGTTTCGGGGTTGAGCGGCAGCGGTTTCGATATCAGGACCCTGGGTGTGCTATCGAAACCCGTATCGCCGCCCCATCACCTGACGTTTCTTAGCATCGCGGGCGCGGAAAGTCTGCTGCGGCGGTGCCGTCTTGACCGCATCGACATCAGCACACCGGGGGAACTGGATGTTGACATCGTGCGCAACGCGGCGCTGCAAAATCCGGAGGTTCTACGCGATCCCGATGTGCGGCAGCTAATTCTTGAGGCGGATGATGCCGCCCGCCGGGATTTTCAGGAAGGCCTGAAAGTATCGCGACAATCCTCGCATATGTGGATTGTCGCCCGTTCATGACCGTCCTGCTTCGCCATGGCGACGATCTGCCGGCCGCGGATGCCTACGCCAATTGGATGACGATCGGCGCCGCGGCGGGCGATCTCGATCCGTCGCGCCGCCTTCCCGGTCTGTCGACCCGGCTCGAGAGTTCCTTCGATGCCGCCGGTTCGTCCTGGCTGGCGCTGGGGCGGCGGTTGGGCGCCGACGGATCGTCGAGCCTGGCCCACGCTCCGGCCTGTGCCGCCAATATTTCCGACCTCGGCCTGATGATGGCATGGACCCTTATCGTTAAGGAACGAGCCTTGGAAGCGGGCGCCTGTTTGGTCGTTTGCGATGATCCGTGGATGTTTCGTCATCTGGCCGGGATCAAGGGTGTCGAGGCTGGACCGCCGCCGCCGCTTTATTTGGCCGAGCTGAAATTGAGCGTGCGCGGCTTTGCCGCCCGCATCAAATGCGCCTTCGATCTTTGCCGCCGGGCCATCAGCCTTCGCGGACAGCGAAGTACCGCCCCAAGCGGCGCGACGGTGCTGCTGGTTTATGGGCATCCGGTCAGTACGGCGGAAGGTCGGGACGGCTATTTCGGCGATCTGATGAAAACCCTGCCGGAGCTGCGCCGTGTCCTGCACGTCGATTGCGGACCCGGCCGGGCTCGTGACTTGGCGGCAAAGGGTCGCACCGTCAGCCTGCATGGATGGGGCCGGTTAAGGGACATACCGGGTTTGGTCTTTGCCCACTGGCGCCCCGCCCCGGAACACTTGACCGGCGGCGACGGCTGGCTGGTGCGCCGCGCCGCGGCCCGCGAAGGCGGCACGGCACAGGGGGCGATGATCGCCTGGCAACAGAAATGCCAACGCCGCTGGCTGACCGCAACCGACCCGCATACCGTCGCCTGGCCGTGGGAGAATCATTCATGGGAACGGCAATTCGTTCGCGCCGCCCGCGCCGCCGGCGTTCGTACCATCGGTTATCAGCATTCGGTGATCGGCAACCAGATGCTGAATTATTCTCCGGGCTCCAACCCGGACGGCCTGGCCTCCATACCCGATCTGATCCTGTGCAGCGGGCCGGCGACGCGGCATCGGCTTCTGAAATGGGGTATACCGGAAGACCGCCTGGATATCGGCGGGGCGCTGCGGATACCGAAAATCAAGCCGCTGCAGGTGAACCCTGACGGGGCAGTCTTCATCGCCCTGCCGTTCGATGGCGAAACGGCGCGTCAGATGATCGCCGCCGCCCGAACGTTAACCGGCAAGGGAGTCCGTTTTTTGGTAAAAGACCACCCCATGTCGCCCTATCATTTCACGCCGGGGAATGGCCTCGAACGCACCAACAGGCCTTTCTTCGAACACGGGACCTTGCGCGCCGTGCTGTATGCGGCGAGCACCGTAGGGCTGGAATCGGCACTCGCCGGTTTGCCGACCGTGCGGTTCCGGCCACGGGGGCGTTTGGCGCTCGATATTTTGCCCGACGGTATTGACCTGCCGGTCGCCGATCCCGAAAATCTGGAAACGGTTCTTCTCGATGCCGTCCCGCCCGCTATCAATCGGGAGCAGGTCTTCTCGTCCCCCAACATCGAATTCTGGAAAAGGACATTGGCGTATGACGGATCCCTTTCGTAACCCGCTTAAAACCAGACTGTCGCAGGGCAAGCCCTGCATCGGGGCCTGGCTAACCAGCGGTTCGCCCATCAACGCCGAAGCCATGGCGAGCCTCGGATTCGACTGGTTGTGTGTGGATATGGAGCATGGCTCGACCGATATTTCACACGTCGAGGCGGTGTTCATGGCGGTCGAACGGCATGGTGTCGCACCGATGGTTCGGATCGGCAATCTGGATGGCGACCTGGCCCGCCGGCTGCTTGATCTCGGTGCCGCCGGGATCATCGTCGCCGCTGTGGAAGACGCCAAGGCCTTCGAACATGTCGCCGCTTCATGCCTGTATGTGCCGAATGGCCATCGCGGCGTCGGCCTGTCTCGCTGCAACAAGTGGGGCGATGACTTCGATGACTATAGGGAAAATTTCCGTCCGCTGCTTGTGCCCATGGTGGAAACCCGGGCTGGCGTTGCCGCCGCCGCCGACCTGGCCGCGCTGCCGATGGTCGATGCCTTGTTTCTGGGGCCCTACGACCTGTCTTCCGATTTAGGGTGCGTCGGCGATTTCAAGGCCCCGGATTTTATTGCCGCCGTCGATAGCGTTCGCATGGCCTGCGGCGGGGCCGTCAAGGCGCTTGGTATTCACCAGGTCAAACCGGATGCGGAAGAACTGCAAGACCGTATCGCGGAGGGCTTCACCCTGCTGGCTTACGGCACCGATGTTGTCGCCATGCGATACGCCCTTGATGGCGTCAGGGAAATTGGAAAATGATGAAACCTGTTTGCGTTATACCGGCCCGGATGGGCTCCAGCCGCTATCCCGGCAAGCCATTGGAACCGATGCTGGGGCTGCCGCTGGTCATGCACGTTTACGAACGCTGCCGACTGTATCCCGGATTTTCCGAGGTGATCATTGCGACGTGTGACGACGAGATCATGGCCGTCGCCGAACGCCACGGCGCGCCTGCGGTGATGACGGCGAACAGCCATGATCGCTGTACGGACCGGGTCGAAGAAGCGGTCAAGGCACGCTATCCTGATATGGCCGATGACGCGGTGGTTGTCATGGTTCAGGGCGATGAAGTACTGGTGTCGCCGAAAATGATTGCCGATATCATTGACGCCCAGACGAGAACCGGCGCGCCGGTCGTCAATCTGGGTTCCAGGCTGTCGCGAATTGAAGATCACGATGACCCCAATACGGTCAAGGTGGTTGCCGCCCCGGATGGTCGGGCCTTGTGTTTTTCGCGGTCCCCGATTCCGTCGCGGTCGCGGTGCGGCGATGTCCCGATGAATCAGCAAACAGGGGTGATGGCGTTCACCTTCGGCTTCTTGAAGCGCTTCAGTTCACTACCGCAGACGCCACTCGAAATTATCGAGGCGGTCGATATGTTGCGGGTTCTCGAACACGGCATGGACCTGTATGTGGCGTTTACCGAAACCGAGACCATCGGTGTCGACACGCCGGCGGATTTGGCGCGCGGTGAACGGCTATTGCGGGATGAACCGTTGACCCGGCGCTATATGGACCTGCCCGAATGAATAGAAAACTACGTGTCGGAATCGCCGGGTACGGTGTCGTCGGCAAGCGCCGGCGCCATTTCATCGACCTGCACCCGGACCTTGAAACCGTCGCCGTCTGCGACCGGTCTCTGGATGGCGATGGAACATTCGAAGACGGACTCAGCTATCACACCCATTACAAAACATTGCTGGAAGAAGACCTTGATGTCCTGTTCGTGTGCCTGACCAACGACGTTAATCCGGACGCCACCATCGCGGGCCTGGAAAAGGGCCTGCATGTCTTTTGCGAAAAACCACCGGGCCGCGACGTCGCCGACATCAGGCGGGTGATCGACTGCGAACGGGCGAGACCGGAACTGAAGCTGAAATACGGGTTCAACCATCGCTATCACGACTCGGTACGAGCCGCGCTTTCGATCATGCGTTCGGGCGAGTTGGGCAAGGTCATTAATATTCGCGGCGTTTACGGCAAGTCAAAAATTATCAGTTATGGCCAGCCGTCCAGCTGGCGCACCGAAAGAGCCGTCGCGGGTGGCGGGATATTGCTTGATCAGGGTATCCACATGGTCGACCTGATCCGCCTTTTCGGCGGCGAATTCACCGACATTCACAGCTTCGTCAGCAACGACTTCTGGAATTTTGATGTCGAAGACAACGCCTATGCCCTGATGCAATCCGATGCCGGCGTCGTCGCCATGCTGCATTCGACGGCGACCCAATGGCGGCATCGCTTCAACCTGGATATCGCCCTTGAAAAAGGCGGCCTGACGTTAAGTGGCATCCTGTCGGGATCGAAAAGTTATGGCGCTGAAAAGCTTATTATTACCCGGTCCGCCGAAGACGATATGGGGGATCCGGATGAACAGGTCAGAAACTACGAGCATGACCCGTCGTGGTCCGGTGAAATCGATGACTTCGCCGCCGCGATCAGCGAAGGCCGTGCCATCGTCGATGGCAGTTCGGCGGACGCCCTGGAAACCATGAAGCTGGTTTACCGGATTTACTGTGCGGATCCCGACTGGAAGAAACGCTGGGGGCTGACCCCGGACTGACGCGGCCGGTTATTGATCGGCCAGTAATTTCTTCAGCCCGGCGATCACCTGGGGGCCATCATAAACGACCGTGTACGTTCCCTGATAGACAGGGCGCAGGGTATCGAAAACGGGCTTCAGATATCGACCGTAACGGGTTCCCGTCAGATCGATCCGGGCGACCGTTGGTTTGGCTGTTTTACTGCCGCTCCGATTATACGATATGGTCTGCGCGATGAAGTATCGAAGAGGCGCCCGTTCCGCCCGCCGAATGAAATCGGCAAGGGAGAGTTCGGGCGGGGGCGTGCTGGAATCGAGCCACCATTTTGCTTCGTCCGAAAAATAGACATGAACCGCCGACACTTGCGGGCAGTAATATGAGTGCGGTTGCAGGCTCGAATAATATCGCTCGTCCGGCTTGAGGTGATCGCGGATATACCCGCATGACCCGTAAAATGCACCGTTCATGGTCGGCGTTTTTTTCTGATAGGTCGCCGGGTCCATCAGTCCGAGGGCGACCGGCAACCGTATCAGACTGTAGATTCCGATGAACAGCGACTGGTTGACAACGAGAACCAGCGCCGTTGCCACGAAAACCGCTTTCAGTTTCCGGTGATCTTCAAGGGCCGGCCAAAGGGTCGCGATTCCCGCCGCCGCCGCCGTTGCCAATAGAGGCCATGCCGGGGCCAAAAAACGAACCTGCTGTCCGACAAGATAAAACCACTCAACATAATAAAGCGCCAACACGCTTAACGTTGGCCCCCACCGGCCGATCCGCGACCGGTCGAGCAGAATGAGGGGCGCAAAGGCCAGCAAATATGGCGCGCCGTAGACCATGCCATCAAAATAGCGCATGGGTAGAACGAACATACTCCAGGGGGTGCTCAGTAGATCGAGCAGGCCCCGCCCGGTTCCATAAGCCCCCGCGGTGCCCTGAAAGAACAGCGCCTTGCCGGGGTTGAAGACCTCGTTGAATAGAGGAAACACAGGGTTTCCGGTAATCAGGAAATCCCGCGCCATATGCGGCACAAGGGCACCAAGGGCCACCAGCGGGCCGATCAGGCTTGATGTTAACGATAGGCGACGACGCACCAGATCGTGGGCGATCAGGGGGACGAACGCCACGGCGATCAGGAAGCCGTGATATTTGACCAGGATACCGCAACCGATCATTAACCCGAACAGGATTACCAGGCCCTTGTCGCCGGTGTCGCGCAAGGCGAGGTAACAGAGCATGGCGAGGACGACGAAGGCCCCGAGGGGGACATCGACCTCGACGCTACCCATCTGCCAGATTACCGCCCTAATCGCCAAATACAGGATGCCGGCCCCCAATGCCACCTGCTTGCCATATCCCAGGCGCAGCGCCAACATGGCGGAACCCAATGCGGCGGTGATTGCCAACATGCCGTGCAACATCTGGGCGACGCCGGCATTCATCGTGGCCAGTGCAAGGCGCGACAAATGGCGCGTTAGTTCGGGGAACAGGGCGTGCGGCATGCCGCGATCCCAGGGGATACTCAAACGGCCGCTTTCCAGGTCGTAGAGCGGAAATGCCAGATGGTACATCAGGCTGTCATAATCGTTCGGTGGGGCCATCCCTTGCAGTAGCGAGCTAAAGCCGATGCCAATCAAGATTAGCCACAGCAAAGCCAGCCACTTACTCCGTTTCAAGCCGCAAAGTTCGGCGATCGCCGCATCCCTGTATGTCCGCCAGGACATGGCGCGAAGGCCGGGTAGCGAGAGCAGCAGCAGGACCGCCGTCAGCCCCCACATACTGGGTCCGTCAAGCCGGTAGTGGCCAACACCGAAAACCCCCAAATACGACACGAAGCAGCCCGTTGCGAATGACAGCGCCAGGCGTTCCCCGGTCGTCAGGCGTCGGTTGCGGTCGAGGCGGTCAACGACCGACCAGCCGATACCGACAAGGATGATGCTAAAGCCCAGAACGAACAGAATGGACGTCATCCGGCACCCAGAATTTTCAGGATGAAACCGCCGAATACCCCGATTTTTTCACGGTAGTACTCGATGTTGTTTGATACATAGAACAGGGGTACGGACACCACCCACAGGACACCGAGAAAGACGATAGCCGGGGGCGTTTCTTTATTTGGGCTCATCGCGACTTCCTGTCTGACGCCGCCGCTTCGGTATCTCGGCGGCGCGGAAATATGTCATGGGGCCAATAACGGGTCAATGCAAATGCCCCGGCGCGCGGTTGACCGGCGACATTCCTTCATGAGAGTTCTTCCAAAATATGCTATGAGCTATTTCAATTCGTAACGTATGTTTGTTCTTGTCATTCCAATTGTTTTCACCGTTGATTGAAGCAAATCGTAAATGTCATTGGAACACACTAGAGAAAGCCCGCGCCTTAAAGTCAGCGTTGCAGGGAAGATGGACAAGCGGTCGGTAGCGGACGCCTTTGAAATATATCGGGCCCCGGAATCCGATCAACGGATCGTCCAGATTGTTCGACCGTTCTCGGTCTCGTCCAAGGCGTCTTACAGCGCTCCCGTTACGCTTCCCATCGGCCCGGCTTATTTGGCCGCTGTGCTGGAAAAGGCCCACTACAATGTCCAGGCGGTAGACGGCGTCGGTGAAGATATTTTTCAGATAAAGCGCTCCGAATGCGGGCGGTACAACGTGCAGGGCCTATCGACGGAGCAAATCATATCTCGCCTACATCCGCGGTCTTCCGTCGTTGGCGTGTCGCTTATGTTTTCGCAGGAATAGCTGTTGCACCGAGAGCTTATTGTCGAGATTCGGAAGAATTTTCCGGACGCGGTGATCGTGGTCGGCGGCGAGCACGTAACCTCTCTTCCCGAGTATGTGTTGAAGGACTGCCCGGCAATCGATTTTGCCATTTGTGGTGAAGGTGACCTTACGTTTCTAAATCTCGTTCACAATATTCACCACGATGAACCGACCAACGAAATCCCCGGTTGTTCCTATATCGACGATGCGGGTAATTTCGTTAGCAATGAGCTAAGTCCCCGTATTGGACCCATAGACGAACTGCCGCGCCCGGCCTGGCATTTGTATCCCGTCAAAAACTACTTTAGCGACCATTGGACAATGGGGGTATCGAAGGGCAGAAACATGCCTATCCTGGCAACCCGGGGATGCCCGTATCAATGTACTTTTTGTTCCAACCCGGGGATGTGGACGACCCGCTATAAAATGCGGAGCGTGATCGATGTTGTCGACGAGATCGAGTTTTTGATTAATGAATATGACGCAAACAGCATCGATTTTTTCGATCTGACGGCCATCGTCAAAAAGAAGTGGACGCTGGATTTTTGTGCGGAAATAAAAAAGCGTGGACTGAAATTTATTTGGCAGTTGCCGTCGGGCACAAGATCGGAGGCATTGGATGAGGAAACGCTCACGGCCATTTACGAAGCGGGGTGTGAGTATCTGGTCTATGCACCGGAAAGCGGATCGAAAGAAACGCTGGTTGCGATCAAGAAAAAAGTTAACCTGGACAGTATTACCGAGAGCATTCGCATCGCCGTAAAAGCCGGGCACATTGTAAAAGTAAACCTGATCATCGGGTTCCCCCATGAACGCCTCAAGCATGTTATGCAAACCTTGATGTATGCCGTTCGGATGGCAATCGGCGGCGCTCACGACTGCAATATCGCCAAGTTCAGTCCTTACCCCGGCTCGCAGCTTTATGCCGAATTACGATCCGAAGGCGTTATCCCTGAAATAACGGACGACTATTTCCGGGACCTGGTTTCCCAGTTCGACCTGACGGCGAAATCGAGATTTTGTCCCCGGGTGCCGTCGATAATTCTGATGCTTTCCACCGTTATGGGGCACGGACTATTTTACAGTATAGCGTACCTGGGGCGACCAAGCCGAATTTGGCGCGTTATCAAACTTGTCGTGAAAGGCAATTTCGCGCCGCAAAATTTATTCGAGCAAAGGATATTCGACCTGTTGATGCGATATAAACTTGTTAAGTAGCGATTGCGGCTTAATCGTTTTTTCAGGTCAAGCGAGTCCCATATTTCCCAAATGACACTTTATGAAAAATCACTTCTGCTGGCTGACGTCGTTGGCGTCGTCACGTTTGTTGTGGCGCTGCTATTGCTGCTGCGCTGGCGGCCGGAAATCAGTAGTCCCGGTCGTTTTTTCCTGATCTGGGCGGCGGTCTGGCTGTTCGAATATTACTTTTTGGGGGCGAACTCCTACATCCATATGGATGACGAAGGAGACCACTTTATTCCCTACTACCTGAACCTGATCGACCACCATCTGGGAGGCCAGTTCGGGCATCGGTTCGCCGGTGGCAATGACGTCTATACGGGCCTTTCACCAAGTATCCAGCTTGTCTCGCCGGAACTTGTCTGGCTCACGTATCTTCCGGTCTGGGTCGCCGTATTGCTGCACAAAGCGATTGTCGTTTCCGTCGGCTTCTGGGGCGGCTATCTGTTGTGCCGGAAGACCGTCAAGGCGGAGGTCTTTACCAGTATTGCGCTTGCGGCGCTGTTTACGGTATCGACCGAAAACATCATTAGTATTACCTATTCGATAGGCTCTTCCCTGACCTTCCTGCCGATGGCGATCTGGGTTCTTGTCGGCCGTTCCGAGGAACGCCGTTACTGGCGCTACGCCATTCCGTTCGCCATCGTCGTCGCCCTGTATCTCGATCCGACCCATGTTGTCGAGGCGATGTTCACCGGCCTTGGTTTGGCGGCGATCATGCTGCGGAAAATCAATCTGCGGGTGATCCTGTCGCTGGCCTTTCTGCTGGTTGCCGAACTCATCAACTGGGGCGAGCCGCTTTATGGCATGTACCTTATGTCGCCTCTTACCGAACGAGGCGGCACTGCCGATTTGGGCCCCATTTCCGTCAACCGCCTGGAAATTGCCTTTCAAAGCCTGATCACCCGATCCGCTGAAGACAGAAGCATCTATTTGGCGTTTGGGTCGTTATTGATCTTATGGCTGAACCGCGACCGGATGGCCGGGCGATGGACCGTCGGCGTGGCGGGCGTTTTCATAACATATGCGTTCATGATCCTGTTTCCCTTTCAGATGATCGGGCTGGGCGTGCTGAGCACGATTTCGCACCAGTATTTGTTACTGGCCGTTACGGCCCTTATGCTGCTGCCGCTGGCCCGCGCCGCCGAAGCGCCGTTCTGGAACAAAGTTAAATGGCGAAACGCCGGCAGCGGCCTGATCCTGGCCCTGGCCATTGGAATGCTCGCGTCTTTCAAGGTTTCCGTGTTTTCCAATCTGCTCTATCACGGCGGCCAGAATCAATATCACGGCATCGGCACACTCGCCGCCACGGACTGGCGACCGAAACAGCCCTTTCGGGTGATTACGCTTCGAGTGCGGGATCTTGGGCCCGAGCCCGCCATCGCCTATGGCTTATATGGCCTGGAGTCCTTTGATGTGTTCCAGATGCTTCAATCAAAGGAACGCTCGGCCTATTATCACGCCGGAATACTGAAGCAGCCGTCGGTAAGCGGCGGATACGACCCGCGTCTTCTGGTGGACTGGTCAAGGTGGCGGAATGGACTTTACCGGGGCATCGGCGAGCAGGTCTCCCTTAATCTGCTGCGGGTGGCAAACGTCGGATTTATTATCAGCCCGATCCCCTTTGAAGAAGACGGTGTCGAACTGGTGGTGGGCCCCGATCATCCGCCGCTTACGAAGTTCGACCGAAAATCCGGTTTGACGGCCTACCTGGCAGACCGAATTGACCGGCTCACCGATTTTCCGGATATGTATATTTATTCAATCCCAAGGCCGTACCCCCAGCTATATGCGGCGGATCGTATTGTTTATGTCTCCGACACATTACCCGACATCGATTTCATAAAACGGGTTGACGCCGGAACGTCCGGGCCGGGGCGCGTTCTTGTCGCCCGCCGGAAAACGAGCGATAGCCTTGGGCAGGCAGACGGTCGCCTGATTGTCGAAAGTTTCAGGCAGGTCAAAGACGGGTATGCGGCACGGGTGAGCGCGCCGAATGGCGGCATTCTTGTCGTCAATACACCGGCATTGCCGTTCTGGCATGCCGTTGCCGATGGCAGGCCCTTGCAGGTTTCCCCCGTCAATGAAATTCAATTGGCGGTTCAAGTGCCGCCGGGCGCCAGAGAAGTTCTGTTCCAGTATGCCCGACCGAGCCTGAAGGACGGGATAAAGGGTATCTTTCGATAAACAATATGGCAATGCAAAGAGCGTTGCCGCTTGATCGTTCCATGCTCGCGGTGTTATTTTCCGGAGCCTCCGACAATCCATTCATTATTCTGGTTTTTTCCGCAATGACCCTGACGCCCCCTGATCGTATGAAGGTCGTTCTGCTGGCCGGCGGGCTTGGCACCCGCCTTAGCGAAGAGACAAGGACCACGCCGAAACCGATGGTGGAAATTGGCGGCAAACCTATGCTGTGGCACATCATGAACATGTATGCCGCCCATGGTTTTCGCGAGTTCCTGATTGCGGGCGGATATAAAAGCGAAGTCATAAAGGAATACTTCGCCAACTATTATCGCCACAACAGCGACCTGTTTGTCGATTTGGCGAACGGTCAGGTCAAGACCGCCGACACCCGCGCGCCGGACTGGCGGATCGGATGCATCGATACGGGCCAGAATACCATGACCGGCGGCAGGCTGCTGCGGCTGCGGGACCATTTGTTGGATGCGACCTTCATGGCGACCTATGGCGATGGTGTGGGCGATGTTGACCTGGGCGAGTTGCTGGCGTTTCACCGGGCCCATGGAAAGCTGGCGAGCGTCACCGCCGTGCACCCTCCTGCACGCTTCGGCGGCATGGACCTGGACCAGGACCGGGTCACTCGTTTCGCCGAAAAGTCGCCGGAACATGCCGGCTGGATCAATGGCGGGTTCTTTGTTTTTGAACCGGGTATTTTCGACTATATTTCCGGCGACGAGATGCGTCTGGAAGCCGAACCCCTGAGCCGCCTGGCCGATGATGGCCAGCTAATGGCGTTTCGCCATGACGGGTTCTGGAAACCGATGGACACTCTACGTGAGAAAACGGAGCTGGAGTCTCTTTGGCAAGCCGAGCAGGCCCCTTGGAAGATATGGTAGCGGCTCCCGTCGCCCTGGCGAGTTTTCGCGACGCCAAAGTACTGATTACCGGCCACACCGGATTTAAAGGGACGTGGCTGGCGATGTGGCTGCGCCAACTGGGGGCGAAAGTACACGGTTTCGCATTGCCGCCTGAAGATGGCGAGACAAGCTTGTTCCGTCTCGTCGGGGCCGAAAATGGGCTGGTCTCGATGATTGGCGATTTGCGCGACCGGGAAGCCGTGAGCGCCGCATTCGAAAAATGTAGTCCCGATATCGTCTTTCATCTCGCCGCCCAATCGCTGGTCCGGCGTTCCTACCAGCAACCGGTCGAAACATATGCGACCAATGTGATGGGCACCGTGCATGTCCTGGAAGCGGCCCGCACATCTTTGAATCTGAAGGCCGTTGTCGTTGTTACCAGCGATAAGTGTTATCGCAATCTGGAACACCACGAAGGCTACCGGGAAGAAGACCCGATGGGCGGCGCCGATCCCTATAGCTCAAGCAAGGGATGTGCCGAGCTTGTTGTCGATGCCTACCGGCGTTCTTTTTTTTCCACGGAAGGCGCGCCGCTTATTGCGTCGGCGCGGGCCGGAAATGTGATTGGCGGTGGCGACTGGTGCGAAGACAGGCTGGTGCCGGATATCGCCAGGGCCATCATCAACGGCACCCCCGTGATCATACGGAACCCCGGCGCCATTCGCCCGTGGCAGCACGTACTTGAACCGCTTCGCGGATACCTGCTGCTGGGGGCTCGCTTAATGGACGGCGACAAGGAGTTTGCCGAGGGCTGGAATTTTGGTCCGGACAGCGGCGATGCGATCCCGGTCGGAGATCTTGCCAAAAAAATGGTCGCCGCCTGGGGAAAGGGAACCATTGCCCTGCAGCCGCCAAACTCGAATGCCCTGCACGAAGCCGGTATTCTGATGCTTAACATCGAAAAAGCCCGTTCCGGACTGGGCTATCGGCCGATTCTCGATATCGACGCCGCCATTCGCCTGTCGACGGACTGGTACAGCGCCGCCATGGACGATCCGGCGCGCGCGGCATCGTTGTGTGCGGACCAGATCCATTCCTACATGGAACAGATTTCGTGAGCGGCTCCGACCGGTCGGTCCTGGTGCTTGGCGGCACGGGGTTTATTGGCCGCGCCCTGATTTTATATCTCGCATCCGCAGGATTTTCGGTTGCCGCGCTGGCCATATCCGGGCGCTCTCAACGGGATCGACTGCCGAAAAAAGTGGAAGGCCTGGATTTTATTAATGCCGGTTCGGCGGGACAATCGGATATTGCGAACGCGCTGGCCGGAAGGCGCTTTGACGCGGTTATCAATCTCGCCGCCAGCGGCGTCCGCCCGGACCAGCGCACGCCGGAAAATCTGTATGATGGAAACATCGCCTTGCTGCTGAATACTCTGTCGGCAGTCGCCGTCTCGCCGCCAAAATTATTTATTCAAACGGGCAGTTGGTTTGAATATGGACCCGTCGAAAAACCGCACCGTTTGGCCGAAAGTCATTCATTGTTGACGCATTCAATATACGGCAGCGCAAAAGTCGCGGCGTTCGTTATGGGCGCCGCGGCGGCGCACGCGATGAACATTCCTTTTGTCTCGCTGCGGTTGTTTCATGTCTACGGCCCCGGGGAGTCATCGCACCGGCTTATTCCGTACATGGTCGATAAGCTGCTGCGCGGTGAACGGGTCGATCTTACGGGGGGCGAGCAAATTCGGGACTTCATCTATCTCGAAGACGTATTGGCGGCCTATAAAGCCGCGTTGCTTTCACCCAACATCGGGCAGAATCCTGTCTATAATGTGTGCACGGGGATACCGTGCACGGTTCGCCAAATGTGTGAAACGGTCGCCGATACTTTGGGTATAACGAGAAAATTGCTCAATTTTGGATCCGTTCCCTATCGTGACGATGAAACCCTGTGGAGCGTCGGTGACGAGACGCTTATTCATAAGGTTTCCGGATGGAAAGCCGAAACGACCCTGCAACGGGGTGTGGAAAAAACAATTGAAACGCTTACCAACGCGGCCCATAACGCACCCCATCGGGTGTGACGCGTGGGATATCAGAGGCCTGGAATTTGACCGAGAAACCCCTCATTTCAATAATTGTTCCGGTGTTTAACGAAGTCGATAATATCGTCCCGTTGTATGATCGGGTGACATCGGTTATCGCCGGTCTTACGGACGCCTATGACTTTGAAATCGTCATTACCGATAATCACAGCACCGACGGCTCTTTTCAGATTTTGGAAAATCTGGCGGCAGGTGATTTGAAAGTCCGTGTCTTCCGTTTTTCGAAGAACTTCGGTTACCAACGGTCAATTTTGACCGGTTATATGAAATCCAGGGGCGATGCGGTCATACAACTTGACTGCGACCTTCAGGATCCGCCGGAAATGATTCCGGAATTTCTGGCGTTATTCGAAAAAGGCCATGACGTTGTCTACGGAATTCGCCGCACCCGGCAAGAGGGACCCGTTATCAACGCCCTTCGATCGGCCTTTTATCGCCTGATCGATAGACTGGCGGAAGATCAATTACCCCATCATGCGGGAGACTTCCGCCTGGTTTCCCGGCGCGTCGTTTCGGCGCTGGAAGAAACGGATGATTGCCAGCCGTACCTGAGAGGCATGATCGCCGCCATCGGATTCAACCAGACGGGGATCCCCTACGACCGGGCGAAAAGGGAGCGCGGCGAGAGTAAATTTTCGTTCGCTCAATTGCTGTCGCTGGCGTTGGATGGAATTTTGTATCACTCCGTCGTTCCGCTGCGCGTCGCCATACTGGCGGCCCTTGCAATGGCGACCATCACTTTCATCGGCATCGTCATATATTTTGTCGGAAATCTGATGTATGGCCAGGCGTGGCCCGCAGGGTTTGCGACCACAACCATTTTGATTTTGTTTTCGATTACCCTGAACGCCCTTTTCCTGGGCATCATTGGTGAATACCTGGGGCGCATTTATCAACAGGTGAAAAAGCGTCCCGCCAGTATCATAGAAAAAACACTGAATGACGACAGTTCTCGGTAGAGCCGTGTAAGAAGCGGGGAATTCCAGATGTTTCCCGGTTTGTTTTCCAAAAAAATATTATCGATGTGGAGTTATCTTATTGTCTTCGAACGCCGATCACTTACGTCAGCAAATACTGAGCCTGGTCGAACAATTTTCACGGGCCGAATTTCCTGAGAAAAAATTCGTGCCGGGAAAAACACCCGTTCCGGTTTCCGGGCGCGTCTTCGATGGCGCGGATGTCGCCTCTCTGGTCAATTGCTCCCTCGACTTCTGGCTGACATCGGGGCCTTACAGTGATCAATTCGAACGAAAATTTAAGAAATTATTCGATCACCGCTGGGCGCTGTTGGTCAATTCCGGGTCTTCGGCGAATCTGGTCGCGGTGTCGTCGTTGCTTTCGCCGTTGCTGAAAGACCGCCGTCTGCAACCGGGCGATGAAGTCATTACGGTTGCCGCAGGATTTCCGACCACCGTTAATCCGATCGTCCAAAACAACCTGGTTCCCGTTTTTGTCGATGTCGATATTCCGACATACAATATTGATGTCCGACAACTCGATGGGGCCCTCAGTGCGAAAACCAAGGCCGTCGTCATTGCCCATACGTTGGGGAATCCCTTTGACCTGGCCGCCGTGACGAAATTTTGTAAGCAGCACGACCTGTTTCTTATCGAAGACTGTTGCGACGCCGTCGGGGCCCGCTACGATGGCAGGGCCGTTGGGTCTTTCGGCGATCTGGCGACGGTCAGTTTTTACCCCGCCCATCACATAACGATGGGAGAGGGCGGCTGCGTCCTTACCAGCAACGGCCCCCTGAAGGGGGCGGCGCTTTCCATCCGGGACTGGGGCCGGGATTGTTGGTGTGATCCGGGAAAAGACAACACCTGCGGGCTAAGGTTTGAGCAGACTCATGGCGAGTTACCGGCCGGCTTTGACCATAAATATGTCTATTCCCATATTGGCTATAACCTGAAGCTGACCGACATGCAGGCCGCCATAGGCCTGAGCCAATTGACCAAACTGGACGGCTTCCATGCGGCGCGGCAGAGGAATTTTGAGGCGCTCAGCGCCGGACTGGCCGACCTGGAATCGTTTTTCATTCTGCCCAAGGCGACCGAAAATTCTGAACCAAGCTGGTTCGGTTTTCCCATCGCCATCCGGCCGGATGCGCCATTCAGCAAGCCGCAGCTGGTCCAATTCCTGGAAAACAATTTGATTGCGACGCGGATGCTGTTCGCGGGCAATCTCATTCGCCAACCGGCATATGCGGATGTGACGTATCGAAAAATCGGCGATCTTCCGAATAGTGATTTCGTGATGACCAATGTGTTCTGGGTCGGCGTCTTTCCCGGCCTGACGCCGGAAATGATTGATTACATGATCGAAATTTTCCATGACGCGGTGACGCCCGGCAAGGGGCTCATATGACAACCATTGCCGTCGCGTCCCGTTCGTTCTCGCGCCATCCGATTCTGCGCGCCGAACTTCTCGCCCGTTATCCCGATGCCCGGTTTAACGACGACGGCCTGTCGCTTTCCGGGGCCGGCCTGATCGACTTTTTGAACGGCGCCGAAAAAGTCATTACCGCGCTGGAACGGCTGGATGAAACGGTCTTCACGGCCCTGCCGGACTTGAAGGTTGTTTCCAAGTACGGCGTCGGCTTCGATATGATTGATCTGGATGCCATGATCCGGAGCGGCGTCAAGTTGGGTTGGACAGGCGGCGTCAATCGCCGGTCCGTCGCCGAACTGGTCATCTCATTATCCATTGCCTTGCTACGGCGACTGCCCGAAGCGACAGCCGAAGTGCGGGCCGGCAAGTGGCGGCAAATTATGGGCCGACAGTTGAGTTCCTGCACGGTCGGTATCATCGGCTGTGGCCATGTCGGCAAATTACTGGGGCAATTGTTGCTGCCATTCGGCTGTCGGGTTCTCGCCCATGACATCCTGGATTTTCCGGAATACTACGCCGAAACCGGGGTTCAGGCGACCGGCATCGATGATCTTCTGAAGGCATCCGATATCGTCACCCTGCATCTGCCGCTGGACGCATCGACCATCAATATCCTGAACGCCGACCGCCTGCCGTTAATGAGGGAGGGGTCGTTTCTGATCAATGCCGCCCGGGGTGGATTGGTCGATGAGGCGGCCCTCAAAAAAGCGCTGATGAACGGGCCTCTGGCCGGTGCCGCCTTCGACGTGTTTGTTGACGAACCGCCGACCGACCGCGAGCTGCTGGATTTACCGACATTCATCGTCACGCCGCACATCGGCGGCAGCACCGAAGAAGCCGTTTTGAATATGGGCCGCGCCGCCATCGGCGGTCTCGACGATTATGGCGATCCGCGGCGGATCACCGGCACCGCGTCCTGAAGACTAATCGGGCTTGCGGGCGCTGATCCACCAGGAAAATCCCATGATTCGGCCAAGCTTCAGTTCCAGTGGCGACTGGATTGGCCACGGCTCGCCATAAACCAGGACGCCGCCGGGATGGGTTCCGTAATGGCGGACCTGATAACGCCGATAGAAGCGACCCAGTTTCGGGATCAGGTAAAAGAAAAAGTCGCCCTTGCGCAGGGTCAGCCCACGGAATCTGGCGAACAGGCGTTTAATGCCACCCGCCGTGTAACACCGGGTGATCGGGTTTTGTACGGTCTGGGCGTTCTTGCCGCCCCATTCCGTGGCCCGCCCGACCCAGTGTTCGCCGGAAAAAATTTGCCCCTTCAAGAGGCCGACGCAGAACATCAGGTTGAACCAGTAATGCCACGAGCTTTTGCAATAAAGCATGATAACCGCCCGGCCGCCGGGCTTCAGGACCCTGAACACTTCGTCGATGGCGCCTTCCGTATCGGGTGTGTGGTGCAGGACGCCGTTGGAATAGACGATGTCGAACGAATTGTCGGCGAACGGCAGGTTTTCGGCATCCGATTGCAGGGCCTGGCACCCGGTCGCCATATCGCTCATCAGGTCGAACTTGGCCTGGGTGGCGCGGGCTCGTGAAAACGTCAGGTCGGCGCTGGCCATGATCGCACCATATTTGGCAAAAAGGGCCGAATGACCGCCTGCGCCGGGGCCAATTTCCAAAACCCGCCGGCCCTCGAGGTCAGCAAGCGGCATTTCATGGACGGCCAGAAAGTCGCGGAAGCGGAACATGTCCTCCAGGTCGTCAAGACCTTGAAGCAAGCGTTCGCGGGTCAGGTCCGTATCGACGTCATCGTAGAGAGAATCATAGAGCGATCCCCAAAACGCCTGGACATCCTGTTTCGCAACGTCCTGGGACATGCTAAAGACGACTCCGAAAGTAAAAAAAAAACAAAGGCCGATAAATACGCGGCGACAATCTATATACACCGTCTCGCCGGCGCGCCACACGTTTCATCTTAGTCATGGTTGTTCTCCGATGTTATCCAGTTTGATTCGTAAAGTGCGCCAACTACACGCCGATCCCGTGCTGCGGCGCTGGTTGGTCGGGCGGGCGTTTGGGCGGTGGCGGGGCGAACCTGCTTTCACGCCCCATCAGCCGCCTTATCTGACGGGTCTGTTGCCACTTCCCGCCGAACTCCCGGCGCACGACCTGAAGGAATTGCCGCCTTCGAAACCGGTCGGACCGCTGCGCCTTGAACTGGCGGGCGAAACCGTCCACATCGAACCGGGCGATGAGGCCGATCTGTTCAGACGCCGGTTCGACGATACCGAAACCCTGTTGTCTCTGCATCGATTTGCCTGGCTGGCCGATACCACGAAGGCCGTCGATCCGGCTTGGGTGGATGCGTTATGGCGGGCTTGGCTTGACGGGTTCGCAAACCCTTCGGACGGCTGGGCGTGGCACCCCTATACGGCGGCCGAACGCGCCGTCAATATTTTGGGGTTCGCCCGCCGTTATGGCCTGCCGGGACCGTTCGGTGAAACCATATCGGTGCTGGCCGCCCATGGCCCGGCGATTGCCGCACGTCTGGAATATTTCGGTGACCATCATACATCGAATCATCTCGCCAATAACGGTCGCGGACTGTTGGTTCTGGGGTTGCAACTGGGCCTTCCGCGGGCCGCCGATATCGGCGCCAGGATTCTGCGGGAAGAGGCGAAGCGGCTGTTCACGCCGTCCGGCCTGTTGCGCGAAGGCTCCAGCCATTATCACCTGCTCTGCCTGCGCCTATATGAGACCGCCGCCGCCGCCGCCGAACAGGCGGGGCGGCCCGAGGCCCGGTCGCTCAGGGAGATCGCCGTTACGGGGCGTGACGCGGCGCGCGGTCTCATACTGCCGGGCGGGCTGCCGTTGATCGGCGACATTTCTCCCGATATCTCTCCCGCCGCCCTGCTTGCGGCGCTCGACCTGAAGGCGGCTCCGGGTCTCCGTCAGGGCGATGGCTGGCTGCGGTTTGATCGCGGCCCATGGTCGGGGCTTTGGCACGCATCGCCGGATGGCTTCCCCCACATGCCCGGACACGGCCATCAGGATACCGGCGGCTTCGAATTGCATTATCAGGACGAGCCGCTGTTCATCGATCCCGGTCGCGGCAGCTATGGCGAACAAGGCGATGCCGCGCTATATCGCCGCACACGGATGCATAACGCCCTGATGTTGGACGGTGCGGATGTCTTTCCGCCGAACCGCCCCTATTACGATGAAAAATTTCGAGCCCTGGTCGCCGGGCCTGCTCCCGAGCTGACCGCAACGGAGGTCGGCGTCACGCTCAGGCATCATGGTTTTTGCCGATTTTCTCATGGTGGAATGCACCAGCGCGTGTGGCGCTTCGATGGTGAGAGCATGACGCTGCAAGACACGCTGGACGGTCGCGGCCAGGCGACCGTCGGCCGTACCTTGATAACCACGCTGCCACCCGAACCGACGGCCGACGGAATTGTGATGCGAGGGAAGCGCGCAACCTACACCCTTGATGTCGGCGGGGCCGACACAACCGTCGAACCGGTGACCCGATGGCGGGCGTACGGCAAGGGCGAACCCGCCTACGCCATTCGTATCGACGGGAAAGCATCCCTCCCCTTCGCGGGATCAATGACCCTGAAGGCCCGTGCCGATGGCGCATGACGCTCAGAAGATGGCCGACGTCAGCGTTGTCATACCGGCGTACCGGGCACGGGCCCATATCGGCCGGGCGTTGGCGTCCGTCGCCGCCCAGACGTATAAGCCGCGTCAGGTTATCGTTGTCGATGACGGTTCCGGCGACGGCACCTTTGAAGCCGCCGAGGCGATGGCGGGTCAGATGAACGGAATTGCGCTCGTCGTCGTCCGGCAGGAAAACCGGGGCGCCGGGGCGGCCCGCAACAGGGCCCTTGGCGAGGCGACGGCGACATATGTCGCCTTCCTTGATGCTGATGACGAGTGGATGCCGGAAAAGATAGAACGTAGCATGAAATTTTTCGACGGCGCCCCTCATCTGCTGGTCGCCCATGACTATATTCGCACCGAGGTAAATGGAACGGAGCACGTTATAGACTGTGCGAGCCGCTTTCGTCGGGCGCCGCGTGACCCGTTCGCGGGCTTATTCCGCCGGGGCTTCATCGGCACCTCGACGGTCATCGTCCGGCGCGATGCCGTGATCGCGGCGGGTGGTTTTGATGACAGCCTGGCGACGGCCCAGGATTTCGATCTTTGGCTGAAGATACTGGCCATCGATGGGGCTACCTTCACCGTCTTTCCCGAGGCCTTGACCCGATATCATGTAACCGACGGTTCGATCACCAGCTTCACCGCCCGTCGCACCGCCTGCTCTCTTCGAATCGCCCGTCGCCACGCGCCGGGTTTCCTCGATCTATGGTTTCGTATTCTGGTCATCCATTATGAAGCCCTGAGGGCATACACATCCGGCGGACACCCCCTCAAGGCGTTTGTCAGCCTGCTTTGGCTGCCGTGGAATATGATCGTCGCCACATTGGCGCCGCGGCGGCCCCCGGCCCCCGGAACACCGCTGCCGGGATGGATGGTCTTGACGCTGTGGGCCTGGGTGATCGGCGCGTTCGGGGCCTATATGTATCGCTTTGGGGATCTGGTCATTGCCGCCGTTAAGATGATGGGACGCTTGTAGTGGTGCTCTTGGTGTCAGTGCTGGTCTTGTTGTTGCAGGTGGCGTCCTGCGTCGGCTTCGGCGGCGTTGTGTTGCGGGCGCTTAAGATCAGCGGCCGGCTGCCTTGGGGTGAACGGGTCGTAACGGCCTTTGTTATCGGCTTCGGCGCGCTTGGCTGGCTGATGTTTTTCCTAGGCGTTGCCGGTCTCTTCAACGTCTCGGCGATGGCGACCTTGCTGGGCCTCGGGGCCGTTGGTCTTATGTCGCTGGGTCGTCCCACCGTTTCATCGGGCGGGGCCTTTACGGCGATCGAAAAACTGCTTTTTGCCTGCCTTGCCGTCGCGTTGGTGCTTGATGTTTTTCAGGGCCTGTCGCCACCAGCCGATGCCGACACGATGGCCTATCACTTTGCCTTGCCGAAGCTGTTCCTGCACGAAGGGCGCCTGATATTCGTTCCCCGCGCCGTCGACGGGGCGATCCCGCTGCTCCTGCAAATGACCTATATCCCGGCCCTGGGCCTTGGCGGCGAAAGGGCTTTGACCCTGTGGACCATGGTCTCTGGGTGGGGTGTGGCGTGGGCCCTGTATTTTCTCTGCCGCCGCTACCTGAGCCGGCCCTGGTCGCTGGCCCTTACCCTGATCTGGTTCACCACGCCGGTTGTTCTGTATGGTAGCGGTACGGGGCAGATTGAGGTTCGCAATGCCGGTTTCGTCATCATCGCGGTGGCGGCCTTGATCAGGGGGCGGGAAACCGGATTGCTGCGATATGCCGCGTTGGCGGGCCTTGCCGCCGGCCTGTTCGTTGGGGCCAAGTATACGGGCCTGTTGTTTGCCACGGCCTGCGCCGTCGCCGTCCTGACCTTCCGGCACCGGCTGACGGCGCTGATGCTGTTTTCCCTGGCTGTCGGAATAGTTGGTTTCCAGTGGTACGTATGGAACTGGATTCAAACGGGAGATCCCGTTTTCCCCATGCTGTATGGCATTCTTGATTACGGCGATTCCGGGTACTGGGACGCGGCCCACGATCAGGCGATGCGCAACAACCTGTTCGCCGGCGAACGGGCCGGCCCGATCAGCGTGTTATCGGCGCTGTTGTATCCTTTCCGGGCAACGTTTGCGACGTCTCCGGCCTTTGATTCAGAACGCGCCGGGCTGGGGGTGTTCTTGCTTCTTGTTTTGCCGTTTGCCGGTGCCGGAGTCTGGCGTTTTCGCGACCGGCTTCTGGCCAGTCCCCTGCTCCCGGCGGCGCTGACGGTCATTGTCTTTTACGGGATATGGTTTTTTAGCGGCAGTTCGCAACGGGCGCGCCACCTGGTGCCGATCTACCCGGTGGCGCTCATGCTGATGGGCATTGCGGCCGGTCGGTGGGCGGGGGTCGGCGGGGCTGCAAAACCTTTGTACGCCGCCGTCACGCTGACGCTGGGGCTGCAAATGGCCGGTCACGGCGTCAGCTCGCTTAATTATATTCGCCATATTTTTACGGGCGAAAGCAAGGAAGCTTTCCTGTTGCGAAATCTCGCCGGTTACGATTCGGCCCGCCTGATTAACGGTCATCTTGGCCCAACGGATAAAATTCTGATCACGACCCGGCAGTTGAGCTACTATATCGACGTGCCGTATTATTTCGCCAATATTTCATTTCAGGCTCAGGTCAACATCCTGCCTGAAGCCCATGATGCGGCGTTGTATTACCGTCAGTTGCGCGCCCTGGGTATCACTCATATTCTGAGCACGGTGTTCTTGCCCGGCGAAATGTCCGGCGACAAGGAGGCCCACGGCTCCCTTCAATGGCGGGCCCTGATCGCCCTTGGCTGCGCCGAAGAAGTCGCTCGCACCGGTTACCGGGCGATTATGTCACGTAGTTTGGCGGCATGGACCGAAACCAGCGCACAGCAGGCGATCCTTCGCCTTGGCGGACCGAACTGTTCCCTTTAACAGGCTTGCCGGGTTTTGGTCATAGGGGTATAAGATGGCCCTTCATAACTGTGCGAAATTAACTTCCACACGGCACGCCCTCCCTTCCACATTTTCCGGTGTTTCCAAGCCATGACGACGCTTACCATCCTCATCCCCGCCTACAATGAAGAGGAAACGATCATCGAACTCCTGACGGCCGTGAATGCGCAGGATATCGACGGTGTTCAGTTTGAGGTGATCGTCATCGACGATGGTTCGAAAGATCGTACCATTGAATTGCTGGACGCCAATCCGGGGCTTTACGCAAAGCTGATCAAGCAACCCCGGAACGGCGGCAAGGGGGCGGCGGTCAAGGCCGGGTTAAAGCAGGCGACGGGCGATTTCATTCTGTTTCAGGATGCCGACCTGGAATACGATCCGACCGATTATCGGAAGCTAATGAAGCCGGTCCTGATGTTCGATGCCGATGTTGTCATGGGCAGCCGTTTTGTCGCTCCTGAATTCACCCGGGTATCATATTTCTGGCACAAGGTCGGCAACAAGCTCATCACATTCATTTTCAATATTTTCAACAACACGACGTTTACCGATGTTTATAGCTGCTACTTGCTGTACCGGCGCACGCTCGTCGATCCCGATCTTCTGCAAACGGAAGGATGGGAGCAGCATGCCGAAATTCTCTCGAAGGCCGTCAGCGCCAGCAAAACCTATTATGAGGTTCCCGTCAGCTATCGTGGGCGGACGTATGAAGAGGGAAAGAAGATCAGGGCCCATCACGCTATTGCCGTGATCTGGACGATTGTCAGGATGCGGTTTCGTTGACGGTCCGACCGGCCAGGCGCCTCGTGTAGTAGGCTTGAACGTTCTTTCCCATGCGGATAAAGGGAAGCTCGAGGTATTTGAAGGTCAGCGCGGAAACCCCCAGCGTCAGCAGCAGGGATACGGCGAACATCAACCAGCCGCCGACCGCCAATCCCAGGGTCGGCAGGATGATGGCGACAAGGGCGTTTGCCGGCACGTGCAGCAGGTAAATCGAATAACTGATCCGCCCCAAATAAGCCAGAAACGCCGCCCTACCCGCCCGCCAATAAAGAATAGCGAAAAACAGCAAGACGGCATACAGGTAGCGAGAGAACTGAAGGAACCAGGGCGAGCCGAATTTCGCGGGGTAGTATAACAGCCAGCAGATGGCAAGCAGGGCCAGCAGATAGGCGGTAACAATCCACCACAGATCCCGGCTTCTGTAGACACCAAGCCGCAGCCAGGCGCCACCAAACATCAGGCACAGGAAGATCAGGTTTCCGGCGGGCAGCGGCATATCGAAAAACCGACGGCCCGCGGCGAAGGCCATGGTCGTGAAGATCAGGCCCAAGGTTATCCATTTCAGCCGCCGCGGCTCCTGTATCAATCCGGCGATGAACCCGACGGCGATGAGAAAATAGAATACCAGTTCCACCGAAAGGGTCCAATAGACCCCCAGAACGTCCTGAACGCCCATGAAACGCTGGGCCATTGTTATGTTGGCGATGATCGTAAGGGGGCCGGTATCCCGGCCGACCAGCCAGAGTCCGGCTATCAGCGATAACCAATAGGCCGGATAAAGGCGCATGAATCTGGAAATAATAAACTTGCCAATTCCACCCTCGCGCGCGCCGATCAGGGAAAATGGCACGACATAGCCGCTGATGATAAAGAACAGTGCGACGCCTAATTGCCCTCTTTGAAAAATCTGCTCGCGCAACAGGTCCAGCAGGGCCGTCAAGGAGCTTCCATTGCCGACCGGCGTTACGGGCAGAAAATGGCAATATACAACAATCAGGGCGGCAATCCCGCGCATCGTATCAATCGACTGAATGCGGTTTTTCTGTCTGGTCATTTTCATCCGAAACCTTATGCCCGACAGCCTTGGCCGTGGCAATCAACATTCATCGCGGTTTTGTAACTGAAACACGCTGGGGTTCCTAGAAAAGCGTGTTCAGGATTCCAGGCAAGTCGCTGAATCGATCGATCAGAACATCGGCCCCGAGATCCGCTGGCGGTGACAGGGTGTATCCGTAGGAAACAAGCACCACGGGCAGCCCGGCGTTGCGGGCGGCGGCGACATCGGTTTCGCTGTCGCCGACAAAGACCGCTGTCGCCGCATCGCCGCCCAGCTGATCAATAACCGTGTGAACGTGTCGGCTGTCCGGCTTGCTGTAAGGCAGGGTATCGCCGCAGATGATCGCCGGGAAATAATCGTACAGGCCAAGCGCATGTAAGACCGGAAAGGCGGTTTTCTCCGGCTTGTTGGTGCAGATGCCAAGCAGGTCGCCGTTGGCCTTGAATTTATCCAGAACGTCGATCACACCCGGATAGACGACGGTGCTGTCGACGGGCCGGGCGCTGTATTCGGTCAGGAACAGGTCGCGCAAGGAATCCACATCGACATCGTTTTCAGCGCCGCTTTCCCGGATTGCATGTTCGATCATCGCCCGGGCGCCGTGGCCGACCATCTTTCGTACCTGCGCGGGGGCCAGGGGCGGCAGGCCTTCGCTTTCCAAGGCCCTGTTCAGCGATGCGCAAACATCGGGTATGCTGTCAATCAGCGTGCCGTCCAGGTCCATGATCAGCGTGTGCATCTGTATAATTCCAAGTTTGCCATTTGCGTTTGCCGGTTCGACAGCTTCCGCATTTCGGGGTGCAACAGGGTGTACTATGCCTTTCAACAAAGAGTAAAGTCGGTCCGTTGATTCTTGAACAAATCATTCACATAGATACCCGATGTTCCTGACACATAAACGATGCCTGCAGTTTCCCGCATGACGCCGATCCCCGCACGCAAGTCAGGCTCGGCCCGCACCGGGTGGGTGCTTGGCGGCACGGCGATCCTGCTGATGCCAATCGCCCTTTTCGCGCCGAAGGGGGTGGCGGTCCTGTTCGTTATCGCCGCGACCCTTGTTTTCGTCATGACCTTCGATGCGGGGCGAATTCGGTCGATCCTCAAGCAACCGATAAGCCGCCTTCTCGCCGCCTTCATCGTGTTTGCGGTGATCAGCGCCACATGGTCGATTGCACCGGCATCGTCCCTGCGATCCGCGCTGACCCTGGGGTTGGCCTTTTTCAGCGGGTTGTATCTGATCGATACCATGGGCCGGCTTGGAAAGGCGGATCGCGATCTTGTTTTTTCGGGCATCATCGTCGGCGGCGTCCTCGGGCTTTCCCTGATTGCGTTCGAACATTCGACAAACGGGCTCTTGACCCGCCTGATCCTGGCGGCGAAAGGCCGCGATGCTAATCCGGCCACGAATTTCATGCCGGCACTCAATTCCGGCATGTCTGTCCTAGCGCTTTATGCCTGGCCGTGGGCGCTTGTTTTAAAGAGCCGGTTTGGCGCGGCGGTGATGGTGTTGGGGCTGCTGGTATGTGGCGGCCTGATTTTTCTAAGCAACGCCGACACACCGGTACTGGCATTGTTGGCGGGCTTTGTAATAGCGGTTCTGTCGTTGCCGTCAAAGAAGGGTGTGTTGGCAATATTCGCCGTTATCGCCGGTGTGGGCATCGCCGCGGCGCCGCTTCTGCCGGGGGCGTTGCCGGACCCCCATACCGAAGCCCGCGCCTATTCCAAGCTGTCCCATTCGGGGGTCCATCGTCTGGTCATCTGGCGCACCGCCGCCGAACACATTGCAAAATCGCCGGTTCTTGGTATTGGCATGAACGGCACCCGTTTTTTATATAATTCATCGGACAGGATCATTCAGAAATACGCGACCGATGACCCTGCGATGACATGGGGAAATTATGCCGAACCAATTCCGTTGCATACCCATAACGGGATCTTGCAGATCTGGCTGGAACTGGGCGGAATCGGTGCGCTGTTGTTTGCCGCCGTATTGCTGATGGTGCTGTGGCGACTTCGCCAGGGGGGCCATGACGCGATTACCACGGCGGCGCGCCTCGGCATGCTGGTCAGCGGGATCGTAATTTTTTCTCTCAGCTTCGGGCCGTGGCAAGGGTGGTGGCAGTCGGCGATCTGGTTGTCGATCGCCATGATGTCGGCGACAAAAACACCAGAGACTCCCTGACATGTGCGGTATAGCCGGGCTGTTTCTGCCACAACGTGCGACGGTCGTCGATGCGAACATGGATGCCATGTTGGCCGCCATTCGCCACCGGGGGCCGGACGGCGAGGGCCGCTATAGCACCGAAGATAAGCGCTTTCAGGCCGGATTTCGGCGGCTGGCCATCATCGATCTGGAAACCGGCGATCAGCCCATCGTCGATGAAAATGGCGGACGGGTGCTGATCGGTAACGGCGAAATCTACAATTTCAAAGAGCTTCGCGCCGCTTACCCTGATTATCCCTACCGAACCCGGGGCGATATGGAAACGGTGCTCGCCCTGCATGCCGTTGCCGGAGACGGCTTTGTCGATGACCTCAACGGCATGTATGCGCTCGCCCTGTACGAGCGACAACCGAACCGGTTGACGCTGGTCCGCGACCGGCTGGGCATCAAACCGCTCTACTGGACCCAACTGCCGGGCGGCGGCGTGCTGTTTGCTTCCGAAATAAAAGCCTTGCTGGCGTCCGGCCTGGTCCGCGCCGTCGTCGACGAAAATGCCGTCTCGTCCCATCTCGCCCACGGCTATGTACCGGCGCCGGAGACCCTTTACAAAGGCATCAATCAGCTGCCGCCGGGTCATATGTTACGGGTCGACGCCGATGGCGGCATCACGCTCGAAGCGTACTGGCGGCCGACCCCGGCTGCAAATTTGCCGACCGATATCGAGGCCATGAAAGCGCATCTGACCGACCTGCTTGGCGACAGTGTTCGCCTGCAACTTCGCAGCGATGTGCCGCTGGGGGTGTTGCTGTCGGGCGGCATCGATTCCGGCCTGCTGGTGGCCCTGGCCGCCGACCATACCGAGACGCCCTTGAACACCTTCACCGTCCGCTTCGAAGGCGCGCCCCATGACGAAAGTCCGCTGGCCGAAGCCGTCGCCCGTCGCTATGGAACCAACCAGACGACGATAGATTTGCCGGCGGCGGGTGCTGGCGAGCATCTTGCCAAGCTGGCGTGGTATAGCGATGAGCCCCTGAATGACCCGGCCCTGCTGCCTAATTTCCTGATCGAACAAGCGCTCGGAAAAACGCTCAAGGTGGCCTTGAACGGAACCGGCGGCGATGAACTATTCGCGGGATACATGCGGTATTTCCAAACGCCGCGGGAGCGCCGCTACCGGAACCTTCCCGGCTGGCTGCGTCACGGTCTGGTCGAACCGGGCCTCGGGGCGGTTTCCGGCATGACCGCCTGGCAGTTGCAGCGGGCCGAAAAGTTTGACCGGAATCCGGGCGGCTATCTGCACGATCATACGACTTTTTTCGCCGACCCCATGCGGCGGCTGATCGGCAATCGTCTGGCCGCGCCGCTACCGGCCCAGGCGGTCCATGCCGACGCCTATGACGGGCCGCGCCAGTCGGCGATGCTGGCGGCCGATATCGCGACGTATTTGCCGGGCGATCTGTTGACCCTGCTGGACAGGAGTTCGATGGCCGTCGGCGTCGAGGGTCGGGTGCCGTTCCTGGATCATCGATTGGTCGAAGCCGCCCTCGCCGTCCCCCCGGAGATCCGCACACCGGGCGGGCGCCAGAAGGGATTGCTGCGCAGCATCGCCGCGGACTATCTGCCGGACGCCGTTATCAATGCGCCAAAGCGGGGCTTCGCTTCGCCCGTTCCGGCGTGGATGCAGGCCGGTCTTGGGCCAACCGTGCGGCGCTTATTGACCCGCAAGCAAACTCTTGATCGGGGCTGGTGGACACGGGCGGGCATCGAAGCCCTGTGCGCCGATTATGGCAAACACGGCTTCAGGCTGTATCATCTGGCGATGCTGGAAATGGCCGTTCGCATCCATGTCGAAGACACCCCGACGGACGAACCGCCAACCCGGACGCTGGCGGACTACGCGGAGCAGGCGTGATGAAACCGCAAGAATTATGCTTTCCGAATCTGGCTGACTGCGTCGCGAAATTGGCGGCCGACCTGGCCGATTGTCTCGGCCACGCCGTCGACCGGAGAGGCCGCGCCGGCCTCGCCGTTTCCGGCGGCCGAACGCCCGAACACATTTTTCCGGCGCTATCGCGCAAGCCCCTGGCGTGGGACCGGGTATCCATCACCCTGGCCGATGAGCGATGGGTCGATGTCGATCATCCCGATAGCAATGAAGGCTTGGCGCGCCGCCTGTTAATGCAAGGCCCGGCGGCACAGGCTCGCTTTATCGGTTTGAAGACCGCGTCTGAAACTCCTTTCGACGGCGAAGCGGGGGTGGAAGCGAACCTTGCCGCTCTCGACTGGCCCCTCGATGCCGTCTATCTGGGCATGGGCGAAGACGGGCATATCGCCTCTTTGTTTCCCGCCGCGACGGATTGGCGGGATGCGCCCGGTCGGGCCTTGGCGGTCGGCGCCGCGGGTTCGAGACACCCCAGAATGACCCTGACCCCGGGGGCGTTGCTCGACAGCCGTCATATTTTTCTGGCCATAACCGGGCCGGAAAAGCGCGCGGCATTCGAGGCCGCCCTGCGGCCCGGCCCTTTGGTCCAGTATCCTGTTCGTCTGGTGCTGCATCAAACAGACGTGCCGGTGACGGTCTATATGGTCGATTGACGGCGTCTCGGGGCAAGAATTCAATGGACGCCGCGAGGCGCTTTTTTTGGCAAGCGCGCCACGGCCGATCCCTGTTATGGTATTGATCTTGTGAAGTGATACAGAGTTTTCCGAAGGGTTGCCTGAAGTATGTCTGCGGATTTTTACGCCAGTTATTGTGCCTACAAGAATTATCGGTCGCCCTCACTGGCGGCCAAGGATATCGCCCGGTTCGATGCCGAAATCTGGACACCAGCGGCGTTCTCCGCCGATATGCGGTGTTTGGAAATTGGCTCTGGAACGGGAGCGTTTCTGGCCTATTTGGCCGGCAAGGGGTTAACGAATTTTCAGGGAATAGATCACGATCCCGCGTTGCAGGCCGTGCAGCCGCCCGATGTCGCCGCAAAGTTCGAATGTGCCGACGTCTGGCAATATCTGGAAGCCTTGAAAGAGACGACTTTCGAACGGATTGTGCTGCTCGATGTTCTGGAGCACTTTTCGCCCGATGAGGGGTTTCGCTTGCTGTCATTGGTCGGCAATGCGCTTTCCGGGCAGGGAAAAATTGTCATCAAGGTGCCCAATGCGTCGTCTCCGTGGGGCCTGACGTACCAGTACGGCGACCTGACGCACAAAACGGCTTACAATGCTGAAAGCCTGCGGCAACTGGCGACCGCCTGCGGCTTGCGGGTGGACCGGGTCTATGACCAGCGGCGTGGCTCGCGACGGCGCATGGTTACCGATACCATCGTGCATCGTCTGCTGTCCTGGGCGCTGTTAACTCCGCCGCGGCACTGGGGTGCAAACCTGTATTGTGTCCTTTCCCGACCGTAACCCGGAAGGGCTCTATCGCCGACCTTCCTGGCGGGCAGCGGCGACAGGCCTTCGCTTGCCAGCGCCCTGTTCAGCGACGCGCAAATATCCGGCACGCTGTCGATCAGCGTTCCATCCAGGTCCATGATCAGTGTGTACATTGGCTCGCGTCCGCCTCAGGATTCTTTGTCGGTTGTTTCAACGTCTTCAATTTTGCGATCGCCGCTCATCAGCCAGACCAGGCCGCCGGGGAGTGAGGTCAGGATTGCCAACAGGCCGAACATGATCGACAGCAGCAGCGCGCCTTCGCCGGGAACGCCGATCAAGCCAAAGGCGGTTACCATGGCGCCTTCGCGGACGCCCCATCCGGCGATCGAAATGGGCAGCGTCATCAGCAACAGCACGGGTGGCATCAACACCAAACAATCAAGCCAGGTGACGCCAAGGTCGAGCGAGCGGGCGATCAGATAAACGATGAAGGCGACGTTGGCGTGACCGACAAGCGAGATGGTCATGACCTTCAGGGCGTCACCGGGCGACAGGAAGACGCGACGCGTGTCGGCGGCCAGCAGCGCCAGCCCATGAACAAGCCGATAATGGCTAAAGCGCGATGGCAGATTATCCAGAAACATCAGGACGACCAGCCCGGCAAATCCGGCGAGGGCGAGCAGCACGGCGGCGGGAACGACCCACCGGGCGTCGGCATCACCGACCCGCTCGGTAAAAAACGGAACGGCGACAACGACGATCAGAACCAGGCCCAGAACGGTCGCGACCCGATCCAGCATGACGCCGTTGATGGCGCGACTGAGCGGCATGCCGGTCTTGTAGGTCTTGTAGACCCGCACCGCATCGCCGCCGACGGAAGACGGCAGGGCCTGATTGAAAAATAGCCCGATGTAGGAAATTCCAAGGGTTTTCAAAAACGGCAGGCTGGAATCCATGGCCTGCATGACGATCCACCAGCGCCCGACCGCAATAAGAATCTGAAGCCCGAAGGCGGCAATCGCGGCCACAATCAGCCATGGCTTGGCCGCCAGGATTCTGTCCACCGCCGCCTCCAGGTCAATCGAGCCGACAAGCAGCCAGATTAACCCCCCGGAAACCAGCAGCTTAAGCGCAACGCCGATCCATTTTTTATTCATCTTGAATGACCACTATCAGAATTGGTGGATGGTTTGATATAGGCGTTCCACCACAAAGCAAAATTTAGCAGATACCAGATTTGCCGCGGCGATTTTTCCGGCGACAGGTTGCGTACCGTTTCGGGGTCGAGAAAATCTGTTTCCCGGCAGAACGCGTTCAGCGTATCCATGGCTTTCTCGCCCAGTCGCCCGGTGACCCAGTCGTCGATCGGCACGGCGAACCCCTGCTTGCGACGGTCGATGATTTGATCCGGAATCAGGCCCCGCACCGCTAGCTTCAGAATATGCTTAAGCTCGCCGCCCCGGGTTTTCATGGCCGCCGGGATCGCCATCGCAAGGCTGACAAAACGATGGTCGAGAAACGGCACCCGGGCCTCGATGCTGGCCGCCATGCTCATTTTATCGACCCGCATCAGCAGCAGTTCCGGCAGTCGCAGGTTAAGGTCAAGGTAGGTCATCCAGTTCAGTGCCGATTTATCCCAGGCCCGTTCTTCAAAGCGCTTGCGGATCGGCGCCAGTACGTCCCACGACGTCTTGTCCTTGAATTTATGTCTCAGGCGGGCCGACAGAAGCTGTTTCTTTTGAGCATCGGGGAAGGCTTCCGCCCCACCCCAGAAGATCGGCTGACCGAGCGATGCCCGGCGCAGGAACTCGGTATACAGGCGGTCGCCCAGACCGATCCCGCGCAGCGCCGCAAGCCCCAGCTTTTTCAGGAACCGGGGTAGCGGCAGGGCATTGGCTTTTTCCAGTTGCAGGAAAATCTTCCAGCTTCGATAACCCCAGAACAGTTCGTCCGCGCCCTCGCCGACCTGACACACGGTGACGCCGTTGTCGCGCGCCAGCTTCGAGACAAAATACACCGGCACACAGACCGGATCGGCAATGGGTTCGTCCTGATGGGCGATCATCCGGGGCAGAAAATCCAGTAGGTCGTCCTGACTGATCAGGTATTCGTGATGGTCGGCACCGACCCGTTCGGCGATCATCCGGGCGTAGGGAAGTTCGTCCGCGACACTGCCCTGATCGCCTTCGTAGCCGATCGAAAAGGTTTTGACGGGCCTGTCTTCACCCTTGGAAAACAGCGCCAGATTGGTGCTGGAATCGACCCCGCCGGAAAGGAAAATGCCGACCGGCACGTCACCGATCTTGCGGTACCCGACCGCCGTTTCCAATTCGCCGAGAACGGCGGCGGCGATATCGGATTCCGATTCTCCGCTGATCGGGGCGACGTCATCGAAGGCATCCCACCACCGTTGGGTCTGGCGCTCGCCGGTCGCATCGATGCGCATCCAGGTTCCGGCTGCCAGTTTTTCGATGCCTTCGAACAGGGTCATCGGCGCCGGAGTGGTCAGGAAGGTCAGGTAGTGGAAGAAGGCTTCTTCGTTGACGGCGCGTGGTCGTTCCGGCCCGGCCAGAATGGCTTTGATTTCCGATCCGAAAACAACGCCGCGATCATCGCAGGCGTAGTATAGTGGCTTGATGCCAATGCGGTCGCGGGCCAGCCATAGGCTGTTGTCGGTCGCATCCCACAGCGCAATGGCGAACATGCCACGGAACCGTTTCAGGCAATCGATGCCCCATTCCTTGAAGGCGTAGAGAACGACCTCGGTATCGGAATGATCGGTCCGCCACCGATCGTGACCAAGGTCCGTCAGTTCTTTACGCAGCTCCTGATGGTTGTAGATTTCGCCATTGAAAACGATGCCGAGAGTGTCATCGGCGGTGAACATCGGCTGCAGGGCGGCATCGGACAGATCGATGATGGCGAGCCTGCGATGGGCAAGGCCGATGCGCCGGTCCCGGTCTGTCCAGTGCCCGTCGCCATCCGGGCCGCGGTGCGCCATGACGCCGCCCATGGCCGACAGCTCGCCCGCATCGACCGGCCAGCCGAGCGGATCGAATGATAAAATTCCGGCTAATCCGCACATACGCTAGACGCCATAAAAGTCCCTGTACCAGTCAACAAACCGGGCCACGCCATCCTTGATCGAGGTGCTGGGCCGATAGCCGACGTCTCGGGTCAGTGTCTCCACGTCGGCCCATGTATCGCGGACGTCACCCGGTTGCATGGGCATGAAATTCCGGACCGCCCGTAAGCCCAGACTGTCTTCCAGGGCGGCGATGAAATCCATCAAATCGACCGGTTTGTTGTTGCCGATGTTATAAATCCGGTAAGGGGCCGTGTGGCTGCTGGACGGATATGTCGGCTCGCCTTTGGTATGGGCGACCGGTGTCGGTTGGTGGTCGAGGGTCCGGATCACGCCGTCGATAATGTCGTCGATATAGGTGAAATCGCGGCTCATGTTGCCGTCGTTATAAATATCAAGCGGCTCGCCGGCGATGATCGCCCGGGCAAACTTCATCGGCGCCATGTCGGGCCGGCCCCACGGGCCGTAAACGGTGAAGAACCGCAGTCCGCTCATGGGAATGCCATACAGATGGCTGTAGGAATGAGCCATCAATTCGTTTGCCCTTTTCGTCGCGGCGTACAGGCTGACCGGGTGATCGGCCGGATCGTCGACGCTGTACGGCAACTTGGTGTTGGTGCCGTAGACCGAACTGGACGATGCGAAGACGAGATGTTCGACGCCCGTGGCGCGGCACCCTTCGAGCAGGTTGAGGAAGCCGACCAGATTGCTGTCAACGTAGGTGTGCGGGTTCTCCAGGCTGTAGCGGACCCCGGCCTGGGCCGCCAGATTGACCACCCTGGTTGGTTTTTCGCGGGCAAACAATTCCACCATGGCGTCACGGTCGGCCAGATCGACAGCGGCCTCGGTGAACCCCGGATGGTCCCTGACCAGCGCCAGGCGCGCCATTTTCAACTCGACATCGTAATACGCGTTCAGATTATCGAGGCCGATAACCCGCTCGCCCCGCGCCAATAGCTGTCGGGTCAGGGCATTCCCGATAAATCCGGCGCTGCCGGTAACTAGGATCGACATTATTGTATCCTGTGGATGTCAACGTAACAGTGGGGAAACTAACGAATTCGCCGCCGCACAGAAAGCCTTTTTCACGGATCGCGGCCGCAAATGACTAACTTTTAATCCGCCGCAGCCGCCACTTGATGCGGACGCCGCCGCCGTCGAGTGGGCCCGACACGACGATCTGCTCGGTCCGCCGGGGACTGTCCGGTTGTCCCAGATAAATGCTTTCATCAAGGGAGAGGTCGCCGCCGGAGCTTTGAAACTGCCAGCCGGATCCGCCCGGTAGTTTCAGCAGGATGGTGCCGCCTTCGACCAGCGAGGCGTTGACGTCGGGGTGCAGGTGGAATCGTATCGCAAAGTGTTGGCCGCCGGTCCCCTCCAGGGTGTCTTCGCCGCGGATATCCTCGCCGGTCGCGTCAAGATACAGATTCCGCAAATGACGGAGGCCAAAGCCCGGAAGATATCCGTTATGGGCGGTCTCCAGCCAGATCGCGCCGTCCGCCTCTTTGCGGCGGCAGCTAACCTCGGTCGGCCCAATCCCCGTCCGGCCGCCATCCGGCAGGTCATTGTCCAGAAATTCCAGCGAATTGGTCTCATCGACGATCAATGTCGAATGCGCGGCGGTCGCCCGCATGGCATCGCGCCAGCCCGGCTCGTCACCCGGCTTCGAGCCGCAGTTGACGATCATCCGGTCCCTGCCGTGGCTTAATTCGAAGCTGAGCGTCCCGGCATGGGTGCCACGAGCGGCGCCCGACCGAGGCTTGCCGGTATCGGCAATGATCACCGTCTTACCGGCGCCGAGGCGCTGGAATCCGGTGTGCGGAGCGCTGGTCAGGGCCTTGCCGCGAACCTCGGCGTGGGTCAGAATGACGTCGACAGCGGACCGGCTGTCTTCGCAAGAGCCGTTGAACAGGGCCAGGCGACCATCGCCATGACGGAAGGCGCGCAGCATCGGCGCCATCCGGTCGATGCCGCCCTGTAGTTGCGCCGGCGTTTCAATATGGGCCGCCGCCAGCAGGGAGCGGATTTCCAGAAAAATTTCGAGAACGGACAGGTGTAGTGACGGGTTGCGTTCGAAGTGGCCGCCGTCAGGCTTGATCTGACGCTGAATTTCCCGGCCCAGGGTTGTCAGGCCGATATCCAGCATCTGATCGGCGCCGGGCAAGCATATGGCGGCGTCGATAAGCCCCTTCAGGGCATCGAAGGCCCGCCCATCGGTCGGCATCGAGGCCATGGAGCGGCCCAGATGACGGGCCTGCACGGACATTGAGGCAAGCATGACCTGTTTTGTCTCGCTATCGCCCCGGACCAAAATCGGATATGCCGACAGCCATGCCGACAGCCGGGTCCCCAGAACGTCGGGTCGCCATGGCAGGGCGTTCCAACGCCCGAAGGCCTCGGCCCAACCTTTGACGTGATGACGCGCCAGCCTGAGGGCGTCGTCCGAGCCCAGCGATATCAAATCATCAAGCCAGCAAAACCCGTGCAGCGCCGCGGCCTGGGCCGGATTCCTCGGAACATTGCCCCACGGGAGGTCACCAAGTTGGCACGGATGGGAGAGCAGCATGAATTCGCCGTTCAGGATACCCCTGCCGCGCCCCGGATCTCCCGGGCGGATACGGGGCGGCGCCAGGCGCAGATCGGCGGGAACTTTGCCGCGCAGGGTCAACGGATAAAACGGGCTGGCGTACAGCAGGTGTCTGATCGCGACAATGCCCGCCCCGAGGCTATATCGGGCGGCAAACCGGGTCGATGGAATGGACCTTGGGCCGCCCTTGCTGGATCTCGCCCTGGTCATGGTGTCGGTCAAATCCTAGCCGGTGCGAAAATAAGGGAACAGAGGTTGTTAACTAGGTAGCAGGTTCGCCAAACCGGGGCAAGAGAAGGCCCTAGATTCGTTCTAGTCGGGCGGCGTAAAAGCCATCCATGCCGCCGAATTCCGACAGGTGGCACGGCAGGCTCCGGAGGTCGCCATTCGGGTTTATCAACTCGGCCCTGCCACCGACCTCGGCGGCATCGATGGGGAGCCTGCGGGCGTTTACCGCGTCGTAGAGGAAGGTCTGCACGCGGTCCGGCCCTTCTTCGGGTTGCAGCGAGCAGGTGCAAAACACGACAACGCCGCCGGGCTTGACCATCTCGAAGGCGCCGGCGAGCAACGCCGCCTGGGGGCGACCCAGACCGATGACATCTTCCGGGGTTTTCAGGTGCGGAATATCGGGGTGGCGGCGAATGGTGCCGGTCGCCGTGCAAGGTGCGTCCAGCAGGACGGCGTCGGCCGGTTCCGAAGGGCGCCATTGTTCGGCATCGGCGGCGATTGTTTCGGCCGACAAATTCAGTCGCCGCAGGTTTTGCGTCAGTCGCTCAAGGCGCTTCGGAGAGCGATCGACGGCGGTCACGATGGCGCCGGCGGCGGCCAATTGGGCGGTTTTGCCACCGGGGGCGGCGCACAGGTCAATCACGGATTTTCCGGCGATATCGCCCAGCAGGCGTGCCGGAATCGCCGCCGCGGCGTCCTGCACCCACCACGCACCATCGTCGAAGCCGGGCAGCGCCGGGACGCCGCCCAGTTTGGAAAGAAGCGGACGCGATAGCCGTAGCGATCCCGTCGGCAACACATCGGCGCCCAGGCGTTCCGCCCAAAGCTCGGGGTCGGCGGCCACCGAGATATCCAGCGGCGGTTCATTCAAGTGGGCTTCGGCAATCAACCGGCAGGTGTCCTCGCCATAGGCGCGGCTCCACGATTGCCACAACCAGTCAGGGGTGTTCAGGCGCGCGGCGTCCTGATCGTTCAGCATTTCCCGGCCTTCCCGGCCAAGCCTTCTGAGAACCGCATTGATCAGTTTGTCGTACTTTTCGAAGCCCCGTTCCCTGCACAGTTCGACCGAAGAATCGACGGCCGCGTGTGGCGGCGTCCGGGTGAGCAGCAGTTGAACCGCGCCAAGCCTCAGGATGTTGGTGGCGATGCCGGCCTTGCGGGGCAAGGGACGGTCGAGGCACCGCCCGAGCAGGTCGTCGATTTGACCCAGCCGCCGCAGCGTCGTCGATACCATATTGCGTGCGAAAGCCCTGTCGCGTTGGTCCAGATCGGCGAACGGGGAATAGCCGTCGAGCGCGTCGTCAAGAGGTTGGCGTCGGTACAGAACGGCACCCAGCAGATCGAGCGCGACGTGGCGCGGGGATAGATTATTTTCGGTCATCCCTTGTCATGCCGCAAAGGGCGGGGGGGATGCAATGCCGTTGTCGCGAGGCGCGGCATTTATTTTTTTTACCAGAGCCTTTTCGTAATCGCGCTGGCGTGGCATCTTATACCAAGTTGCATTAATAATGACCCATAGAGATCGCGTCCGCAGCCCGTCGGGCAGGAGAGAAGCTGCAGGCGATGTTGATCATCGTCAAGGCTTTTCGACG